>Ga0209777_10000757_pt1 | contig 50364 bp, 47 predicted proteins | sample FrelakmetHBP12HB_FD_187147 | JGI IMG/M metagenome (GOLD analysis project Ga0209777, IMG submission 187147) | Freshwater lake sediment microbial communities from the University of Notre Dame, USA, for methane emissions studies -HBP12 HB (SPAdes)... | ecosystem: Environmental > Aquatic >... | reverse complement strand
TTTGGGCTCGTGGATATTTTGTAAGCACTGTGGGTATCAATAGCACCGTGATACAGAATTATGTGAAAGAGCAAGCAGAGGAGCAAATTCGCGAAGAACAGCTCAGATTATGGAAGGACGACAGCGAATGACATTGTCAAGAGTTGTCGTCTTTTATAAGGCCACCGACAAGGTCGGTGGTAGTTTACTCAATTGCTTCGGTATTTTTATTAATAATATTATGGATATAAAAATTATTTTCCCCGACAATAAAGAAATGTCTTTTAAAGCGGGTATTACTGCCGGTGAAGCCCTAGGAATTTGGAAAAAGGAAACGTTAACTTATACCATAGCAGTTAAAATCAATCGAGTAGCTGTAGATTTGAGCTATATCCTGAAGGACGATTCCACGCTCAATTTAATCGACATATCCTCCAATGATGGTTTGGCTATCTTGCGACACAGTATATCTCATGTGATGGCTCAAGCTGTTCAGGAAGTTTTTAGGGGCGCTAAAGTAAGCATCGGTCCTTCTATTGAAGATGGGTTTTACTACGATTTTGAATATAAAGAACCTTTTACTGTCGATGATTTTCCAAAAATCGAAAACCGCATGAAGGAAATTATAGCTGCTGATTATCCTTTTGTTCGTGAAGATATCTCGCGTGAAGACGCAGTGAAATTATTTGATAAAAGAGGAGAGAATTACAAGGTCGAACTGATTAATGATTTGCCTAACGATGTTAAAGAGGTCAGTCTTTATAAGCAAGGTAATTATATTGATTTATGTCGCGGACCGCATATACCATCGACAAGCATGATTAAAGCTTTTAAGCTTTTGAGCGTCGCGGGCGCTTACTGGCGTGGTAGCGAAAAAAATAAAATGTTACAGCGCATTTACGGCACCGGATTTGCTAATGAAAACGAACTGGCTGATTATTTAAATTTACTGGAAGAGGCGAAAAAAAGAGACCATCGCCGTTTGGGCAGAGAGCTTGATCTATTTCAGGTAAACGAAGAGGCCGGACCGGGTTTGATTATCTTTCATCCCAAGGGTATGATGTTACGTTACCTTATTGAAGATTGGGAAAGAAAAGAACATTTGAAACGCGGGTATGATATGGTCATGGGTCCTCAGATTCTTAAGGTTGATCTGTGGAAAAAATCCGGCCATTTTGATCATTATCGTGACAATATGTATTTTACCGAGATAGATGAACAAGTTTACGGCATCAAGCCAATGAATTGTCTTTCACATATGTTGATTTATAAATCGAAAATCAGAAGTTACCGCGATTTGCCACTGCGCTATTTTGAGTTAGGTACGGTTCATCGTCACGAGAAAACGGGCGTTTTGCATGGTTTGATGCGGGTAAGGCAATTTACGCAGGATGACGCACATATACTTTGCACACCGGAGCAGTTAAATTCAGAAATCCGCGCTATTGCAGATTTTGTTAATTATGCTATGGGAATTTTTGGATTTGAATATGAAGTGGAGTTAAGTACCAGACCGGAAAATTCTATTGGTTCTGATAAAGATTGGGACCTGGCTACTACAGCCTTAGAGGATGCTCTTAAGGACAACAAAATAAGTTATGAAGTCAACGCCGGTGATGGAGCTTTCTACGGACCAAAGATTGATTTTAAATTAAAAGATGCCTTGAAAAGAAAGTGGCAGTGTGCAACGATTCAATGCGATTTTACACTGCCGGAAAGATTTGATTTGAGTTATATCGGCGCCGATGGAGAAAAACACCGGCCGGTTATGCTGCATCGAGTGATACTTGGCGCTGTCGAACGTTTTATGGGCGTACTTATTGAACATTACGCCGGAGCTTTTCCCGTTTGGCTTTCACCTACGCAATGCGTTTTATTGACAGTTACAGATAAACATATACCTTATGCCGAAAAAGTTTATAATAAATTAATTGAATCGGGAATTCGTTGTGAGAAATGTTTTGATAATGAGAAGTTAGGCTATAAAATTCGTCAGGCGCAGATGCAGAAAATCCCCTACATGCTCGTCATCGGAGATAAAGAAGTGGAAGCGCGGTCAGTTGCTCCACGGACGCGTGAAGGCCAGAATTTAGGTTCCTTACCTGTTGACGAATTTATTGCTTTATTGCAGGAAATATGTAAGAAAAAACAGTAGAGTTAATTATTTAAAGTATATCATTTCAGGAGGTGACATATAGTAAAGGATTTAAGAATCAATAGGGAAATAAAGTCGGCAACTGTTCGTGTAATCAGTGCAGAGGGAAAACAGTTGGGTGTAATTACATTGGAAGAAGCTTTAGCTAATGCAGAAGAAGCCGGCCTGGATTTGGTAGAAGTATCTACTACCGAACCGCCTGTTTGTAAGATAATGGATTACGGTAAATATCGTTACAAGCAAAGCAAAAAACTTCATGATGCCAAAAAAAGCCAGACGATTATTCAAGTTAAGGAAATTAAATTAAAGCCGAAAACAGAAGAACATGATGTTCAGGTTAAGGTTAAACATATTAGAAAGTTTTTGAAAGATAACGATAAAGTAAAAATATCCATGATGTTCAGAGGCAGGGAAATTGCTTTTACGGAGATAGGCCACAAGCTGATGGATAAGGTAAAAAATGAACTGATCAATGAATGCATCATTGATCAAGAGCCTAGGCTCGAAGGACGGAACATGGTGATGATAGTTTCACCAAAAAAACAATAAGGAGAAAAAGATAATCTCATGCCAAAATTAAAAACTCACAGGGGAGCAGCAAAACGCTTTTCGCTTACAGCCAAGGGCAAAGTGAAACGCAGCAAGGCTTTTGCCAGTCACATTCTCACAAAAAAAACGACAAAAAGAAAAAGATCTTTAAGAAAATCAGCGCTGGTTGATTCGGCAAACTATAGGGAAATTAAGAGACTTATTCCTTATCTATAATAGGGGTAATCATATTCGTTATCAATTAGGAGAAAAGATAAAATGTCTAGGATAAAGAGGGGCGTTAATGCCAGTAAGAAAAGAAGAAAGATATTAAAAATGGCCAAGGGTTTCTTCGGAGCCCGCAGCCGTCTGCTCAGAACCGCTACTGAAGCTGTAAATAAGGCGATGAAATACGCTTTTCGTGATCGTCGCGCGAGAAAACGAGAATTTCGCCAGCTATGGATTGCACGCATTAATGCCGCTGCCATTCTCAACAATATATCTTACAGCCGCTTAATTGACGGCATGAAAAAAACGGGCATTGAAATAGATCGTAAAATACTGGCGGAACTTGCTGTCAATGATCCTCAAGGATTCGCCCAGGTTGTTGCAACGGTTAAAGGCAAGCAGGCGGCATGATTAGTGAGCTTCAACAACTGGAAGAAAACGCTCTTGCCGAATTAGAGACGGCAAGAACAGAAGATCAATTTCTACTTGTCAGGACAAAATATATTGGTCGCAAAGGGCTTTTAACCGGTCTTTTAAGAAACATTGCTCAAGTTCCCGATGCTGAAAAACCATTATTCGGAAAACTCTGCAATGAACTGAAAAATTTACTTAACACCAAAATTGAAGAAGCGCTTCAACGGCAGACAATTCGAAAAAAAGAAGACGTCTTGTTGAAAGAAAAGATAGATGTAACTTTGCCGGGGAGCGTGATTAAGTGCGGTCGGATACATCCAGTAATTCAGGTCCGCAGGGAAATTTGCGCCATCTTTGCTTCTTTTGGTTTTTCCGTAGTGGAAGGACCGGAAGTCGAACTGGATTATTATAATTTTGAAGCTCTGAATATTCCCAAGGATCATCCCGCAAGGGATATGCAGGATACGTTTTACATCGAAGAAAATATCGTTTTGCGCACGCATACTTCACCGGTGCAGGTGAGGATTATGGAAAAAAATCAGCCGCCGTTGCGGATTTTATCGCCGGGAAAAGTTTACCGGCGTGATTCCGATGTGTCTCACACTCCGATGTTTAATCAAATAGAAGGACTGCTGGTAGATAAAGGCGTCAGCTTTGGCGACCTCAAGGGAATTTTAACAGCTTTTCTTAAAAAGATTTTCGGGGAAAGCACAACATTGCGATTTCGTCCCAGTTTTTTCCCTTTTACGGAACCATCGGCTGAAGTAGACATTCGCTGTGTCATGTGTGGCGGACGCGGTTGCCGGGTTTGCGGACAAAGCGGCTGGTTGGAAATATTAGGTTCCGGCATGGTCGATCCGGCCGTATTTCAAAATGTTAATTATGACCCCGAAGAATATTCAGGCTTTGCTTTCGGCCTCGGTTTAGAACGTATTGCTATGCTGAAGTATGGAATTTCCGATATCCGGTTATTTTTTGAAAACGATATAAGATTTCTTAAACAATTTTAGGAGAGCTTTTTCTTTATGCTGGTCAGTCTAAAATGGCTTAAAGATTATGTTGATATAGAACTAACGGCGGAAGAACTCGCTCATGAGCTGACAATGGCCGGTCTGGAAGTGGATGAGATCAAAACTATTCGTCCGCAGTTCAGCGGTGTTGTTGTCGCTAAAATTTTATCCGTTAAGCCTCATACTTCTGCCGACCGCCTCTCTTTATGTAATGTTAGCGATGGAACGGAAATCCATGCTGTTGTTTGCGGTGCCAACAATATTGCCCCCGGCGATATTGTTCCTCTGGCCAAAGTAGGGGCGGTAATTACCGGCGGATACACAATAAAGTCATCTGTATTACGCGGTGAGAAATCAGACGGCATGTTATGTTCCGAAGCTGAACTGGAAATAGGCGACGATGCCTCGGGAATTATGCATCTGCCATCGGATTTGCCGCTTGGTTTGCCGCTGGAGACAGTCTTGAATATAGGAGACACTGTTTTAGATATAGGAGTTACACCCAATCGCTCGGATTGTTTGAGCATGATCGGCATGGCGCGGGAAGTTGCCGCTATTACCGGTAAAAAAATTAAACAGCCTTCCGTTAAAGTTAAAGAATCATCAGAAGATATCAATCCCTTGACTTCAGTTAAAATAATTGACGCTGACGCCTGTCCCCGTTACACAGCCAGAATGATAAAAAATGTTCAAATCGGAGTATCGCCCTTTTGGATGAAGACTAGACTGGAAGCAGCCGGATTGCGCGCAATTAATAACATTGTCGATGTCACTAATTTTGTCATGCTGGAGATGGGACAACCGTTGCATGCCTTTGATTTTCGTTTTTTAGAAGAAGGAAGGATTGTTGTCCGCAAATCTAAAGAAAATGAAGAATTTATTTCTCTGGACGGCAAAAGCCGTATACTTCCCGCGGATACGTTATTGATATGTGACGGTGTCAAACCCGTTGCCATCGGCGGTATTATGGGCGGCCTGAACTCCGAAGTCAAAGAAGATACGCAGGTTATTTTTCTGGAAAGCGCTTATTTTAATCCTACATCCATTCGCCGATCAGCGCGAAAACTGGCTATGCCGACTGATGCCGCTTTTCGTTTTGAAAGAGGAATTGATCCCGAAGGAGTGGTCAAAGCTCTTAATCGAGCCGCACAACTGATTGCCGATCTTTCCGGTGGTTCTATTTATAAAAATTATATTGATGAGTATCCTGAAAAAATTTCCACTGCTCAAGATATTCCCCTGCGTCTGGACCGAATTCGCCAGGTAATCGGCATGGAAATCGGGGCAAAGGATGTTGTTCGAATATTGCGCAGTATCGGCATGGTTTTGAAGCAAAATGGAAAAGGCAGATATCTTGTTACACCGCCTACGTGCCGGGTAGATATCCTGCGGGAAATTGATCTGATTGAAGAAGTGATCCGGCTTTATAGTTACGATCGCGTACCGGTTACATTGCCTGCTGTTGCTGTTACGGAAATTTCGGTTATCCCACGTTTAAATCTAGAAGAGAGAATCAGGCAATTGCTTATCGGCAGCGGATATACTGAAATCGTCAATTACAGTTTTGGCATTCCTGTCGCGGCAGATCTTTTGTGTTTGCAGGAAAGTGATGAACGACGTCGTCTGGTGCGTATAAAAAATCCGCTGGGCGAAGACCTCTCTGTTATGCGAACAACTATGATTTATGGTTTGCTCGAAACGGCAAAAAAGAATGCCCATAACGGTTCTTTTGATTTAAGAATGTTTGAAATTGGACGGATTTTTCTCAGTCTTGATGTAGGAGAGCTCCCCGAAGAAAAAAATATGCTGGCAGGACTTTTAACGGGAAAGATGACGGATGATTTGTGGGGATTATTAAAAAACGTTGACTTTTATACCTTGAAAGGTTGCGTAGAAAATATCTTTTTCGACTTAAAATTATATAATTGTAAATATAATTCTACATCTGTTGAGCCTTTTCTACATCCAGGTAAATCCTGCGGCATTTACCTGGACGATGGAAAAATCGGTTTCTTGGGTGAAGTTCATCCCGATGTTCTGGAAAAGATCGATTTGAAGAATAACGTCTATGTATTTGAAATTAATTTAGATATTCTTGTTTCTGCTTATCTTGACAGGAATATTACCTATCAGGAAATATCGAAATTTCCGGCGGTGACGCGTGATGTCGCCTTTGTTATTCCTGATACAATGGAAGCCGATCAAATGTTGAATATTGTTTTGGGGCAAAAAGAAGATTTGCTTGAAAATGTGAGTATTTTTGATGTATACATTGGAAAAGAAATTTCAGAAGGAACGAAAAGTTTGGGGTTGCGTTTTTCTTATCGTGCTTCTGATCGAACGCTGACTGATTTAGAAACAAATACTGCCCACGATAGGATTGTGCAGAAGACTGTTAATTTGACAGGTGCAAAAATAAGAGGCTAATAGCTAGACAAAGTTAAAATGGAGGGAAAGAAATGACGAAGATTGAGATTATTCAAAATGTTTACGAAAAGCTTGGTTTTTCGAAGAAGGATTCGGCAGATATTGTTGAATCTGTGTTTGACATCATTAAGGACTGTCTTGCACAAGGCGAAAAAGTGAAGATCTCCGGATTCGGTAACTTCATGGTAAAGGAAAAAAGAGCACGCCGCGGCCGTAATCCGCAGACCGGGCAGGAAATCTCCATTACCGCGCGGAGAGTGCTGACTTTCAAATCTTCGCAGGTATTGCGTAAAGCTCTAAACTAATAATAGTGAGTTAAGCGGCAGGGTATTTACTATGTATGCTTCTACTCAATATTATACCTAGCAAAGTCGTAGGGATAAAGTCCATCTGTATATATTTCTAAAAATATTTATTAATAAACTAATTCTTGGTTTATTAAATTAAAGGTGTGTATTCTGTTAAATTTGGCCATAAGGGTTAAGAAACCGTATGGAGACAAAAATTCCCGAGAAGGTATATTTCCGCATTGGAGAAGTAAGCAAAATCGTCAATGTCGAGCCTTACGTTATCAGATATTGGGAAACCGAATTTAGAACTGTCAGTCCCGTACGAACGAAAACTGCGCAGCGTTTGTACAGAAAAAGGGATGTGCAGGAATTATTGAAGATCAAGAATTTGCTATACTCGCAACGGTTTACCATTGATGGTGCCAAAAAGCAGCTTTATAAAATTCGCGGGAACAGCGAATCGGAAGCTAAAAACTCTGAGAAACAAACACTGAATCTGATTAGACAAGAATTACAGAAAATAAGAGCAATGATCAGCTAAAAAAGCCGGCGATTTCCATCACCGGCTTTTTTATTTTCCTGAAAATAACTTGTAAAAACTTAATATCTTCACCGCGACAGAATGACGCGGAGTTGTTATCATTTTTTACTTGCTCTTTTGGAAGCTTTGAGCGGATTGATTTTTTGCGTTGTTTCTTGTATTTCCAGTTTAATGTGCGTTGCGGCTGGACATTTACCGGTTTGCCACTTGCTTGTTGGATCAGGATAAACCTTACAGTATTTGCCGGATTCATAATCAATTATCTTAACACAACCATCACATTTATCGATTATTTTCTGACAACTGCTATTAAAGAAACCGCATCCTTTTTTGCTCATAAAAGCGCATTCGAATCCCGTTTTTACAGTCTGACAAAGCATTTGAACGACCCCCCTTATATAATAAACTACTCCATTTTTAAGACGTTACGGAAAAAGTGAAGAATAGAAAAAGCTTCCACAAACGCCATTGACCTCAAAACCGGCGTGTCCTTAACAACAAAAACAGCCTCTGTCAAGAAAAATTGAATCCTTTTTTCAGAGAAATAACTTGAACGTAGGACAATTTGTTGCTAGCATAACTTCACTTTTTAACGGGATCACCAATGCGTGCAGTTATCCAGAGAGTCGATCGTGCTTGCGTCAAGATTAACCATCAGGAATTATCCTCGATAAACGAAGGAATTCTTGTATTATTAGGGGTGGAAAAAGAAGACACCGAGGTCGACGCTGATTATATTTTGGGAAAGACAATCAACTTGCGCATCTTCGAAGATGAACAAGACAAGATGAACCGGTCTTTGTTGGATATTAATGGCGCTATGATGGTCGTTTCACAATTTACATTATTAGGCGATTGCATAAAAGGGCGGCGTCCTTCGTTCATCAAAGCGGAAGAACCAGCCAAAGCGAATAAACTTTATGAATACTTTATTGAGGAAGCTAAAAAAAAAGTAAAATCTCTGGCTGCAGGAAAATTCCAGGAGATGATGGAGATTGAACTTGTCAATAACGGTCCGGTAACGATATTGCTGGACAGCAGGAAAAGTTTTTAAGATAAATGGAAAACTCTGATATTAGAATAGATAGAGAAGGAGTATGGTACTACAAGGGCGCACACATGTTTCGCAAAGAAATATTGAGTGTCTTTTTTGAACATCTTAAAATTGATGAAAGCGGAGAATATTTAATTAAATTAAATGGAGAATGTTATTATCTTGATGTAGAAGATACCGCTTTTGTTGTTGTTGCTGTTTATAAAACACAAATGCCAGACGATGGCCGGGTTCAAATTGATGTTCTTTTGAGTGACGGCTCTTGCGAAAAACTGGAAATGAACTCTTTGCATATAGGCAATGATAATGTTCTTTATTGCCGAGTTAAAGAAGGAAAATTTACCGCCCGGTTTTCACGGAAGAGTTACTATCAATTGGCTGAATTTATCGAACCATCGGAAAATGGAAGTCATTTTTTTATTAATTTAAATGGTGAAAAATATTTTATTGTTGAAACTCCAATTCCGAAAGCGCAGCGCAGCGGAATTGGTAAGTTAATGAGACCCAAACTTTAGAAACAAAGTGCGCTGAAGTTTGCTGGTCGAATTATCCCGCGTAGCGGAGGGTATGACACAATCAAGCTTTTCTTTGGAGTTCATGCCCGTGATCAACAGCAATCAGGCTTCATAATTACGACGGAGGATACAATGCTCGATGATACAATAAAAGAATCTTTGACTTTTGATGACCTTCTTCTCGTTCCGGCAGCTTCCAATGTTTTGCCCCGGGATGTAGATACATCAACTTTATTAACAAAAAATATTTCTCTGAATATTCCCATCGTTTCCGCCGCCATGGACACTGTAACGGAATCGCGTACCGCAATTTGCATGGCTCAGGAAGGTGGTATCGGCATAATCCACCGCAATATGAGCATAGAACAACAGGCCATTGAAGTGGACAAAGTAAAAAAATCGGAAAGCGGCATGATTGTTGATCCAATCACCATCGAACCTGACCGTAAAGTCAGTGACGCTTTGAAGCTGATGAATCAGTATTCTATTTCCGGCGTGCCGGTAGTCAAAAAAGGAAAGCTTGTCGGAATACTAACTAATCGCGATTTGCGATTTGAAGAAAATCTGGATCAACCTGTCGCCAATGTCATGACCAAGAAAAATCTGGTTACAGTATCTGCAAATATTTCCCTGGAAAATTCCAAGAAACTTCTTCATCAGCATAGAATTGAAAAATTGCTTGTTGTTGACGATGAATACAGATTAAAAGGCTTGATTACAATTAAAGACATCGAAAAAATACGCCGCTACCCGAACGCCTGCAAAGATTCTTTAGGAAGACTTCGCGTCGGCGCGGCAGTGGGCATTATTGATCGGGAAGCCAGAGTTGAGGCACTGCTCGCGGTTGGTGTTGATGTAATAGCTATTGACACATCACATGGACATTCCGCCGGAGTTCTCAAAGCTGTCAAATCCATAAAATCAAATTTTCCCAAATGTGAATTAATCGCTGGCAATGTCGCGACATCGGAGGGCGCTAAGGCTCTCATTGATGCTGGCGTTGACGCCGTAAAAGTTGGTGTCGGTCCCGGTTCCATTTGTACCACCCGAATTATTGCCGGAGTTGGTGTAGCCCAGATGTCGGCAATCAGAGACACACATAAAATCGCGTCCAAAAAAGGTATTCCTGTGATTGCCGATGGTGGAATAAAATATTCAGGTGATATTGTTAAAGCAATCGGAGCCGGAGCTCACTGTGTGATGATCGGCGGATTATTCGCCGGCACGGAAGAAAGTCCGGGAGAAAATATTTTATTTCAAGGTCGCAGTTATAAAGTTTATCGCGGCATGGGTTCTCTGGAAGCAATGAAAATGGGCAGCCGCGACCGCTACTATCAGGATGATATAGAAGGTCCGTTAAAGATGGTTCCCGAAGGAATCGAGGGAAGAGTGCCTTTCCGGGGTTCGCTGTCAGCCAGCATTCTCCAGCTAATTGGCGGACTCAAAGCCGGCATGGGTTATGTCGGCTGTAAGAAGATTCCCGAAATGATCGAAAAGGCGCGTTTCGTCCGCATTACTCAAGCTGGTTTGAGAGAAAGCCATGTTCATGACGTAATCATAACCAAAGAAGCACCCAATTACTGGCTGGATTAAAAACTCAATTGTTTATTAATATATAATCCTTTATTGCCGCTGATGAAATACCATTTCTAAATCAAAGATGATATCGAGGCGGCAAGGAGGAGGCAACGAGGCGTATTATACACGTGTGACCTTCAGGTTATGCGTTGAGGATGCCGACGACGCTGCTAACAAAGATAGCGCTTTGATTTAGAAATGGAATTGTATATATGAAACACTCTGACTTTGTCCATCTCCACCTCCATACACAATACAGTCTTCTCGACGGGATGATTCGTCTGGAAGACCTTTTCAAAAAAGCCCGGGAATACAAAATGCCGGCGGTAGCTATTACCGATCACGGCAATATGTTCGGCGTAATTGATTTTTACCAGCAGGCTTACAAACACGGCGTAAAGCCTATTATCGGCTGTGAATTATATGTGGCTCCGAATAAGCTTACCGACAGAATTGCAGGTGAAACATCGAAACATTTAATTGTTTTGGTAAAAAACACGCAGGGATATAAAAACCTGATGAAGCTTACTACAGCCAGCTATTTAAAAGGGTTCTATTACAGGCCTCGTGTGGATAAGGAGCTCTTGAAAGAATGTCACGAAGGGCTGATCGCCTCCAGCGCTTGTTTACACGGCGAAATCGCCGATTTAATTATGCAGGGTAACATGGACGCGGCCAAGAAAGCCGCTGCTACTTATCAATCAATTTTCGGCGACGGTAATTTCTATCTGGAGATAATGGAAAACGGGATTCCCGAACAAAAAATCGCCAACGCCGGTTTAATTGAAATCAGTAAAGAGTTGTCCGTCCCCCTTGTGGCTACCAATGACTGTCACTATCTGGAACGTGATCACGCCGAAGCGCATGATGTTCTCTTGTGCATCCAGACAGGCAAAACAATTAAAGACACAGACAGAATGCATTTGAGTACGGATCAATTTTATTTCCGTTCTCCGGAAGAAATGCATCAGCTCTTTTCCTTAACTCCCGAAGCTTTATCCAACACGGTGAGCATTGCCGAAAAATGCAACTTTTCTCTGGAATCGGGTAAATTTTACTTGCCTAATTTTGAAATCAAAAATCCTGAAGAATCTCTCAATGAATATCTGGAGCGCAAGGCGAAAGAAGGGCTGGAAAAACTCTTTCCCGTTATTTTAAAAGATCAAAAAGAAAACGAATCTGAAATAAGAGAAAAGTACGAAAAACGCCTGAATGAAGAATTGGAAATAATCAAGTCCATGGGTTTCGCGGGTTATTTTTTAATTGTTTCCGATTTCGTGAAACACGCAAAACATAATGATATTCCCGTCGGGCCGGGGCGTGGTTCCGCGCCGGGAAGCCTAGTAGCCTACGCTATAAGAATCACCAACATTGATCCTATCCGCTATAACTTATTCTTTGAACGGTTTTTAAATCCCAACCGTATCAGCATGCCCGATATTGATATTGATTTTTGTCCTGAGGGCAGGGATGAAGTTATTAGATACGTAACTGAAAAATACGGCCAGGACAAGGTGTCTCAGATTATCACTTTTGGAAAAATGCAGGCCAAGGCGGTTATCCGCGATGTCGGCCGCGCTTTGGATATTCCTTACAGTGAAGCTGACAGAATCGCCAAACTGATTCCCAACACCCCTCTGAACATTACTCTCAATGAAGCGATCAAGAATGAACCGCGGCTGGCCCAGGAAGAGAAAAACAATCCCGTTATAGCTAAGCTTTTATCGTTGTCGCGTATTCTGGAAGGACTTAACCGTCACGCGTCAACCCATGCCGCGGGAGTCGTAATATCCGATGTGCCTCTTGTGGAAAGAGTTCCACTTTGTGCACCCAAAGATGATGTAGTTTCACAGTACTCCATGAATGACATCCAACATGTCGGTATGACTAAGTTTGATTTTCTCGGCCTGAAAACTTTAACAGTCATTAAAAACGCCCTGAATTTTATCAAAGAATCAAAAGGAATTGAAATAGATATTCATAATCTGCCTTTGGATGATAAAAAAACATATGACCTTTTGGGGCGGGGCGAAACAGATGGAGTCTTTCAGTTGGAAAGTTCCGGCATGACAGATCTGGCAGTCAATTTAAAACCTGATCATATTGAAGATATAATTGCCTTGGTTGCCCTTTACCGTCCCGGTCCAATGAAAATGCTTCCGGAGTTTACTTCCCGCAAGCTGGGGAAAACAAAAATATCTTATGAACTGCCTCAACTGGAAAAAATCCTGAAAGAAACATATGGCGTAATTCTCTATCAGGAACAGGTTATGCAGATTGCTAGCGCTATCGGTGGATATACTATGGCTGAAGCTGACACTTTGCGCAAAGTTATGAGCAAAAAGAAAGCCGCGGAAATGGAAAAGGAAAAACCCAAATTTCTTGAGGGCGCCAAAAAACATAAGATTAATGAAAACAAAGCCAAAACGATTTGGGAGCAGATGGAGACATTTGCCGCGTATGGTTTTAATAAATCACACAGCACAGCCTACGCGATAATCGCTTATCAGACGGCCTATCTCAAAGCGCATTATCCCGTGGCATTTGTGGCTGCCCTGCTCACAAGTGAAAAAGATAACCGCGATAAAATAATCAAGTACATGAGCGCCTGTAAAGAAATGGGCATCAACATTCTGCCTCCGGACATAAATGAATCTCAAAGAGATTTCACCATATCAGGAGAAAACATTCGCTTTGGACTGGCGGCAATTAAAAATGTCGGTCTGGCCGCGATTGATTCGATAATATCAGTCAGGCAGGATGGGAAATTTACCTCTTTCATGGATTTCTTGAGTCGCGTTGATTTGCGCAAGGTAAACAAAAGAGTAATCGAAAGTCTGATAAAGTGCGGCGCATTTGATTCTTCAGGCTACAAGCGCAGCCAGCTCATGGAACATTACGAAGAAGCAATGGACGAGGCTCAGCGCAGTCAAAAAGAAAAACTGAGCAATCAATCCAGTTTTTTCGACCAATTCAATACCAGCTCTTCATCCGGAGAAAATGGATTAAAATCTTATCAAATCCCGGACGACGTTTCCGAATGGGACCACAAAAAACTTTTGTCTATTGAAAGGGAAACTTTAGGTTTTTATATTACCGGCCATCCTTTACTGCGTTTTGCCGACCGTCTTAAATTTGTCACCAACGCCAATTCCGGCAATTTAAATTCCAAGAGGGACAAAGATAACGTTATTATCGCCGGCATAGTAAGCGGTATCAGCGAAAAAAAGACAAAAAGAAACGACATTATGTGCTACGTTACCCTTGAAGATTTACAGGGTTCAATAAACACTATATTCTTCTCTGATATATATAAGAAATACTACTCGCTTTTGCATGAAGAAGAGCCGATAGTGATTAAGGGAACTCTCGATATCGGCGGGTCAGAAGAAACGCCGAAACTGACAGTAATAGCGCAGGAAGTGACTTCTTTAACGCAATCTTTGGAAAATCCCTATAAACAGGTTCGTTTCATGGTTGATGCCAGTAAGGTCTCGATGGAAAACATTTCATCACTGATTTCTTCGATAAAGAAATTCCACGGTAAATACGAAGGTTATGTGCATATTCTTAACGGAAAAAGTGAAACCGTGGTTTACCTGGGGGATGAATACCGCCTGGACATAAATGATAAGTTAAAAAGAGAAGCGGATAACATACTAGGGGAGGGTGCTACAATCTACTCCTGACACAAAGGTGTCATTGCTAATCGCCTCTGAGGCGCTGTGGCAATCTTATACATTGCCGTCGCGTTATCCTTTGAATAAAATGGCATTAAAGAAAATAGGATGATCTTTTCTTGTCATTCTCGTGCAAGCGAAGCGCGACACGGGAATCCAGGAATAGCATCCGAGAAAACTGGATTACCCGGTCAAGCAGGGTAATGACATTACAAAAAAATCTAAATTAGTTAATTTGTCTTCCTTATATGAAATATGAAGAAAGAACATATCGGTCATTAATCAATAAAGATAATCTTACTTCATATAATGTCAAAATCGCCGAGAGTGATTTGTTGATCAGTTCGGATACCAACCTATCAGATGTTGCCTTAAAGTCTCTTGCCAAGCATCGTCACTCTTTAGAAACATACATTAATAGTCATCCAGATTTCTTTGCGTCACTTCTGCCGATTCCTGAAGACGATTTAGCGCCGCCGATTGTCCGGGACATGCTTAGTAAATCTAAAATATGCGGGGTAGGGCCGATGGCCGGGGTTGCCGGCGCTGTATCCGAATTTGTTGGTTATGATCTTCTCAATCAGACGAAAAACCTTATTATCGAAAACGGTGGAGATGTTTTCATAAAATCACAAAACAAACTAATAACTTCCGTTTATGCCGGAGAATCTGCTTTAAGTTATAATGTAAATTTTATTGTAAAACCGGAAGAAACGCCCCTGGGAATCTGCACATCATCTGCCACGGTAGGGCCGTCTTTGAGCTTTGGCAAGGCCGACGCGGTTTGTGTCATTTCCAAATCAGCGACGCTTGCGGACGCCGCAGCCTCAGCCATCGGCAATAAAGTGAAAACCAAAAACGACATTAAACCCGCCCTTGATTTTGGAATAAAAATTAAAGGCGTTACAGGAATAATAATTATCCTGGGAAATGAAATGGGAGCGATAGGGAAGGTGGAGTTAGTTTAGAAAAGCTAAGAGCTTGTTGCTATGGAGCGAAGCCCGGCAGGGAACCCCGGCGAATGCCTGGGAATGCCGGGGAAGGTGGAGTTGGTTTAAAAATGTTGACAGTTGTCAATTAAGTGTGTTTTTATACTCACAATTCTTCGTACGGAGGCTTATATATGAAAATAGAAACTCTTCGATACCGCCAGAAAAACAAAGATATATTTGTTTTTTCGATGGACCCGCATTTAATGAAGCAGTTGGTCAAGATTAGTGATGTATCGACGGGTGATAAAAACTTCCAGAGACCATTTGATCCCAAGAGAGTCGCAGAAATTAAGAACTATATTCTTGGAAAAGATAAACTCTATAAAAAGGGGAAGGATGTCTACGCCAAAGGTTTTATCCCCAATGCAATAGTCGTGAATTTGCCAAACGCTTACAAGGTTGAAAAGCAAGGGAATAAGACATATATCCATTTCCCCGACGGAAAAGATATTAAAAAGTACAAAGAAACTATAGAGATCATCGACGGGCAGCATCGGTTACTGGCATTCGATAATGAATGCAAGACACTTCTGGGTACACAGCAATATGAGATGTGTTTTGTGGCCCTTCTCGACCTTTCTGATAGCGAGAAAAAAGAAATATTCATGGTCCTTAATGAAAGACAAAAGACGGTAGATAAAAACATTCTTCTCCGTCACAAGAAGTTGCTCAAACTCCTACTGGACGATGAAGAAACTAGATATGATGTGATTACTAGATTGAATTCTGAAGTCGATTCACCTTTCTACGGAAAAATCATAATGGCAGGCGAGAAGAAAACCTATGGTTTGAAAGCTGTCCAAATCGACAGTGTATTGAACTCATCAAAGGCTTTAGAAAAACTCATTGATTCAAAGGATCAAATAAGTGAGAAATCATACAAAATATTAAAAAACTATTTCCTTTCTTGGCAAACTAATTTTTCAACTGCATGGTTCAGGGCTAACAATACCCTAACAAAAATGGCTGGCTTTCGTTTTATGTCCTATCTTTTTCCGTACGTGTACGACATTTTGAAATCTGGCAAAGATTTTCAGATGAAAGCATTTTCTAATATTATCTCTAAAATAAAAACTGATGATTTCAACGAAGAGTTCGATATCAAAAAAGCGGGCAAGTTTTATCATTTTCAAGAACAACGCGGTATAATCAGATTTGCCACACAGATGGGTAAAGAGCTAAGAGAACACTTCCAAGATAAAGATGATGATATTATCGTGTAGAGGTGTATATGAAAAAACTGCCAACAAAACTTATCTCAACGCTTAATGCAACTACTATTAGGTTTCAAACTGAAATCATCAATCGTCTTAAGTTATTCGATTTTTCTAAATCAGCCATTCTTTATTATTCTGAATCTCAGAAAAAATATTTTCATGGTTATTCCTTTGACAAGCTTCAGAGCCAGTTTAAGTTGATTGGTTTCAAAAAAGGCAGTAAAGTTAAAAGTATTGAGTATAAAGAGATGGTCACCGTTGGTAACTCCTATATAAAAGGTGAGCTTTCTGACTCGATTTTCGTTCTCAATATGGCAACCTTTGAGCACTGGCTTCTTTGGGTACTTAAGGCACTCATTCTATCTAATCCTCGAGAATTCTATCCTAGAAATAACAAACAGATTGATGTGGCTTACCTCAAGAAATTTGCTGATATGTCTTTACTCTGGGAAGAGCTTGTTGATGCTTATCTCAACACCTTGCCATATCAAGGAATGAAAACTCTACTTAAGACGTTCCTTAGTTGCTTCGGATTTAAGGAAAGTGATTTCACCAAGAATCTATTAGGCATGATTAATGAAAACAGCCAATGCAGAAACATCATCATGCATAACAATAAGAAGGTGAATGCTACATATATCAAGCAATGTGGAAAATTTGGCAAGTTCATCGAAGGGGAATACATAGTGGTCGCTGAGGATGTCATATATAACCAAGCTGACAATCTTCTACGATTCATGCAAGATTTTAAAAATAACTCAAAATATTAAACTTCACCTACCGCAAGTTTACATAACATATCTTATAGGACGTAAGGTTTAAATTGTCATTCAGGAATTTCAGGTTCTTCCGGGTTGGTTTACCCCCAAATATTAATTTTATTTATATTGATCTTATTTGTAAGTAGTAATTAAATTCCATCAGCGGCTAGTTGCTGAACAAGTTTAATTTGCTTATCCGTCAATTTCTTAGGAACCTCAACATTAATCTTTACGTACTGGTCCCCTTTAGTAGAGCCTTTTAATCCCGGCACGCCATAACCCTTCATTCTTATCTTGGTATTGTTCTGAGTGCCGGGACTGAGCTTTAGTCTCTTTACAGAGCCATCTAGTGTAGGAACATCGATGGTCGTTCCCAGCGCCGCCTGGGTAAATTTGATAGTTTTTTCGATATATAAATCGTTGCCGTCGCGGGCAAAGATCGGATGTGGTAAAATGTTTATATTTAAGTATAAATCTCCGCTGGGGCCGTCGTTGTAACCGGATAATCCTTTACCGGGCAATCTCAGCTTTTTGCCACTGCTGATTCCGGCCGGTATCTTTACATTGATATCTTCGATATGATTTTCCAGCTGAAAAGAAATCTTCTTATCGGTGCCGAATACTGATTCTTCCAATGTAATCGATAAGTTATACTCGGCATCCTGTCCTTTTTGAGGCATGTTTGCGTACTGTTGCCGGCCCCCGCCCATTCCGCCGCCTCCAAACAGTCCGGCAAATGGATCATCATAATCATCACGGGAACCACCGCCTCCCCTTCTGCTTGTCCGAAATGTTGTCCTGCCGCCCCCTCTTCCTCCTTCAAAGCCGAACCCTCGTAAAATCTCATTAATATCAAAGTTACGGAAAATATCTTCCTGAGAATACTGCTGACGGTACTGGTCAGCCGAGCCGAATTGATCATATTGCTGGCGTTTTTCGGTATCACTCAAAACAGCGTAAGCCTCGCTTATTTTTTTAAACTTTTCTTCCGCGCTTTTATTATTGGGATTCTTATCCGGATGCCATTTTAAAGCGAGCTTACGATACGCCTTTTTAATTTCATCAGCCGATGATTTTTTATCGACGCCAAGAACTTGATAGTAGTCTTCTGCCATATATTAACCTTTATTGACGGCCACGTAAAAAATCCATATGCTGTGTTGCACTTCATCCATCCCCGGCCTTCGCCGGGGCAGGCTTGTTGCGACCTACGAACAAAGTAGGCCTCACTCCTCTGGATTCATGCGCCTTGCCTCTGGAGCTTTTTACGAGGCCGTTACATTTATTTTCGTTAATTTAAGCATCAATTCCCATTTGAAAAGCGGCTAAATTCATTTTAACCAACTTATCCGGGAATGATTTCTTAATGACACTCTGCCAGATGGATTGATCAATGTTCATCAGATTGGATACCGCGCCAAGGAGAACTACATTTGCCGTTTTCATGTTACCCGCTTTTTGCGCCAACTCAACGGCGTTGAAACTTATAACTTTGCCGTAATGCTTTTTTAAAAAAGAAACAACATCTTCAGGATATGGCGCATTGCCCATATTGACCGCCGGAGGATAAATTTCTTCCGTATTCACGATAATAGCGGCATCTTTTCTTAGGAATTTTAAATAGCGCAAGGCTTCCATTTTTTCAAAAGAGATAAGCGTTTGGATGCTTCCGGGCTCGGCCAGCGGCGAATAGACTTTCTTTCCATAACGAACATGACTGGTCACACAGCCGCCGCGCTGAGCCATGCCGTGGACTTCGCTTTTTTTCACATCCAGACCGGCCTCCATTATCGCCTCGCAGATGATATCGCTTGCCCGCAAAATCCCCTGTCCGCCGACACCGGCGAACAATATGCTTTTTACTTCATTATCAACCATTTAACTGTATTCCTTTAACTTAACTTATAGCGCCGAATTTGCAGACCTGCTCACATAAACCGCACCCGTTGCAAATGTTTTCATCGATGAAGGAAATTCCTTTGCGTTTCGATCCTTCCTTCGTTACGCCCTTCTTCCAGGAAATCGGCGGACAATTCAAACCCAGACACACCTTGCAGCCTTCGCACTTATCGGGATCAACTTTCAGCGCCGGTTTCGCTTTAGTATTTGCTCTTTTAAACAAGGCGCAAGGTCTTTGGGCAATGATGACTGAAGGGCCATCTTTGGCCAGTTCTTCTTTGATGGCACTTCTTGTTGCTTTTTGATCAAGAGGATCAATAACCTTTATATTATCAATTCCTAGAGCGGAAATTAAAACCTTTAGATTAACTTTTTTAGCCTCTTTTCCCATCAGGGTGTAGCCTGTACCCGGATGCTCCTGCATGCCGGTCATGGCTGTTGTATTGTTATCCAGGATAATGATTAAAGCGTCACTGTTGTTATAAGCCATATTCAGCAGTGATGTAATCCCTGAATGCAGGAAAGTGGAATCACCGATAACGCCGACGACCTTGCCCTTCCCTTTCTCTTTTAATGCCTTGCTCATTCCGTGCGCCATTCCGATACTCGCTCCCATGCAAATGCAGGAATGCAAACCTTCCAGAGGTTTCATATAAGACAAGGTATAACAGCCGATATCGCCATGGACATAAACTTTGTGTTTTCTCAAAGCATAAAATAATCCACGGTGCGGACAACCGGGACAAAGATTCGGCGGACGCGGTGAAAGGCTTTCTTTATAAGGTGAAACAGTTCCTTCTGTGTTTCTCTCAATCACGTTTCTAATAATACCGGGGTCAAATTCAAGGGTATAAGGAAATATTTCCTTGCCGATTACCTTAATTCCCATGGCTTTGATCTGTTCTTCCAGAAAAGGATCCAACTCCTCAATGACATATATTTTTTTAACTTTGGAGGCGAAGTTGCGGATTAACATCTCCGGCAAGGGATAAACCATCCCCAGCTTCAGATAGGAATAATCGGGAAAAACTTCTTTGGCGTAGTTATAGGGCATACCGGCGGTAATAATTCCGACGTCCGGATTACTGATTTCCATTTTATTTTCAGGAAATGTTTCCACAAATATTTTCAGTGCCTGCTGGCGTTTTTCCACCTCCACTCGCTGTGAGCGGGCATTGACGGGAACCATGACATATTTTTCGGCGTTATAGGTAAAACCGGTTTTGCCTTTGTATTTTTCCGGCTCGGCAAGAGTTACAACCGACTTGGAATGAGCAACACGGGTAGTCGAGCGCAAAAAAACGGGCGTGTCGAATTTCTCACTGATTGCAAAAGCGAGTTTGATGTATTCCTTGGCTTCCCGGGCATCGGCCGGTTCCAGCATGGGAATTTTAGCAAACCGGGCGTAATTGCGATTGTCCTGTTCATTTTGAGAACTATGCAAGGATGGATCATCGGCGCTGACAATAACCAAAGCGCCATTTGTGCCGGTATAACTGACCGTGAAAATCGGATCGGCGGCGACATTAACACCAACATGTTTCATTACTGCCAGCGCCTTTTCTCCCGCCAGCGCGGCGCCGATGGTGACTTCGACGGCAACTTTTTCATTGGGCGACCATTCCGCGTAGACGCCTTCATATTTGGAGAATTCTTCTAAAATTTCCGTGCTGGGAGTACCCGGATAGGCGGCTGCAAACCTAACACCCGCTTCATACGCGCCGCGGGCAATGGCTTCATTTCCTGACATTAATACTTTCAAAATGTTGTCCTCCGCATTGTGATATCAGCTTAGGGAAGATATCTTTCGCTTGATAAAAATCGTCATGGAAGGATCAGTGGTCTTTTGCAAAGCGCTTTTATAATTATCCAAAGCGTTCTTTTTATCATTTAATTGTTCATAAATGCGGGCAATATTACGAAACCCGATGGATTCAAATCCTACATTGTCACTCTTTTGCGCCTTTTCGAAATATTCGAGCGCAACTTTAAGATCTTTCCTTGCCTCATAGCAATATCCCAGTGAAGTTAAAGCCAAAAATTTTATTCCGGCATTGTCCGAACTGGAAGAAGAAACAAATTTCTTATATTCAGTAATGGCATTATCTATTTCACCCAAATTATAATAAAGATTTCCCAAGTGATAATGCGAAATTCGCGCGCTCCAACTATGGGGATATTTATTAATCAATTCCTGGTAAACTTTAATGTTTGCTCTGGCGTCATCCGGGGGTTCAACATTTTTCGCTATATTGTTCTGAGCTTTAGCGTACATTTCTCTTGCGGAAGATTGATAATAGCTCCAGTACATATAAATACCAAACGCAATTAGCGAAGCCAAAATGACTGCCGTCACAATGGCATAAAAGCGTGTCTTGTTTTCGGAAATATAATCAGTTATTACCTCCATGGAAGATTGAAAAGCATCCGGACCCTTTAAATCTTTTTTTGATAATTTTGCCGCCATATTATTCCCCTTTAATATTATATTTATATATCAACTCAAGAAGCAGTTGAGGTATTCTTCTTATTTTACCTTCGTTATTTGTGCAGGCGTGAATGGTGTAGCCTTCCACCAGAAGATTTTCTTTATTTTCATCCCATATGCTGGAATTAAATCTGACAGTCGCCTTTTTGATATAATCAAATTTAGTTTCGACAGTCAAAAGCTGATCGTATGTCGCGAACTTCAGATAATTACAACTGACCTTTATTAACGGAAGATTCAGGCCAAGTTTGCCCAACTCCGTGCAGGGAACGCCGAGTTGCCGCATAAATTCATTCCGTCCGAGTTCAAACCATTTTATATAGTTTGTATGATAAACCACCCCCATGGCATCTGTATCAGCATAAATCACTCTGACTTTTGTTATGTTGCTAACTGACAAAAACTCTCCAATCTTTGATAAATTTTTCCATCAATAAATGACCCGGCGAAATTAAAATCGAGCTTTCTTTTGCGGTCATTTCATTAAAGGGGAAACCTGCCGCTCTGTTTTCTTCTTTGCGTGAAGATAAAACAGCGAAGGGACTGGGATCGCTGACATGAGTTTTTATATCGAGCGGCGTGGGATGATCGCTTAAAACAATAATGCGGTAATCGCCGAAAGAAGGCATTTTATTTAAAATCGGGCCCACTATTTTTTCATCAAAAAGCTCAATTGCCTGAATTTTACCAGCGGCGTTTCCTTCATGCCCCATTTCATCAGGGGCTTCCAAGTGGACAAAAACGAAATCCATAAAATTCAAGATATCCAGAGCCATTTTAGCTTTGCCTTCATAATTAGTATCAATGTAACCGGTCGCACCTTCCACAGGAAAAACTTTTAATCCGGCAATAATGCCGATGCCCTTGAGCAAATCAACAGCGGAAATCATTCCACCCTGAAGGGAATATTTTTGAGTAAGCGGAACCATCTGAGGTTTCTTCCCCTGCCCCCAAAGCCAAATGGAATTAACCTGTTTTTTGCCCGCTTTCTGTCTTTGGGCGTTAACAGGATTGTTTATTAAAATTTCTCCTGCACGCTGCATAATTGAGTTTATTTCCTGGGCAGAATCTCCACGTGGAAGATAAGACGCTATGGTTTTTCCCGTAATATCATGAGGCGCCGTTGTTTCAGGAGATGAAGGGGCGTCGCGCCAAACAAATAAGTGGCGATAACCGACACCGGGGAAAAATTGGTACGGCGACGAACCAAGCGTTTTATTTAAATCAAGAATGATTTCTCTGGATTCTTCAGTGGAGATATGGCCGGCAGTGAAATCATCCATGAACGCACTTTCAGAACCCTTATCGCCTATTGTTACAAGGTTACAACGATAAGCTATATCATTTTGTCCGAGACTTATTCCCATGCTGGCCGCTTCCAGGGGTCCCCGGCCGGTATAAGTTTCTCGAGGATCATAACCAAGCACACTCAAGGTGGCAACATCGCTGCCCGGAGTAAATCCTGCTGGAATCGTATCCACACGGCCTAAGGTGCCTTCCGCGGCAATTTGATCCATAAAAGGAGTAAAAGCGCACTGCAATGGAGTTTTTCCACCGAGCTTTTCAGTAGGATAATCGGCCATACCATCGCCGAGCAATACCACGTATTTCATATTAATATTTAGGGAATCTTCGCTTTGAATAATTTTAATTTAACTCATCCTCAATTCTAATTAGAATAGTTTTGTCCTGCACCATATCAAGTTTATCTATCTTTTTGAGCGCTTGGCGCACATTTTTTTCCTGAGCCCTGTAAGTTGTCATAACAATCGGCACGGCGACTCCCTCGCCCCTTGCCTTCTGAATACAAGTGGCAATGCTGATGTTATTTTCTCCGAGAATACCTGATATTTTGGAAAGAACACCGGGACGGTCAAGAGCGGAGAAACGGAAATAATATTTTGTTTCAATATTATCCATCGGGATAAGCTTTATCTGTGTCATGCCTGTTTCACTGATTGATCGCAGAGGCACCCGGCCGGTTACTCCTTTTAAAATATTGCGGGCGCTGTCGATAATATCGCTGAAAACCGCGCTGGCTGTGGGCATCATTCCCGCCCCCTGTCCGAAAAGAAAAACGGGACCTGAAGCATTACCCATGATGTGAAAGGCATTATAATTCTGATTAACATTGGCCAAAAGATGACTGGAAGGAATCATCGTCGGATGAATTCTTGCCTCCACCGCGCCATTTTTGAGCATTGCTATCGCCAGCAATTTTATCCGGTAACCTAATTCCCTGGCAAACCCGATATCGTCGCGGCTGATTTTAGTGATGCCTTCAAGATAAATGTCTTTCAGGTTTACTTTTTTTCCGTAAGCCAACGATAGAATTATTGCCATCTTATGAGCGGTATCGATTCCTTCGATATCGAAAGTAGGATCTGCTTCAGCAAAGCCAAGCTTCTGCGCCTCTTTTAAAACAACGTCAAACATTTTTCCTTCGTCAGTCATTTTGGTCAAAATGAAATTACAGGTTCCGTTCATAATGCCCATGATGGAATTTATCTTGTTGGCAACCAGGCTTTCTTTGAGAGTTTTAATTATCGGAATAGTTCCGCCGACACTGGCTTCAAAACCGATATCCAGCGCCTGCCTCTGGGCTGCAGGAAATATTTCATTGCCGTATGTCGCCAGAAGCGCCTTGTTAGCGGTAACAATATGTTTACCCTTAGCGATTGCCTCTAGAACAAAAGTACGCGCCGGTTCATATCCGCCCATCAATTCAATGACAATAGAAATATCTTTATCGTTGAGTATTTCCCGGGCATTAGTAGTCAGCAGATTCTTATTAATTTTAATACCGCGCGGTGTAGTAATATCAATATCGGCAATCTTTTTTAAAACCAGCTTGGCGCCGAGCTTTTGAGTAATCAGATCCTCGTTTTGCCGCAGTAGTTTGACTACTCCGGTTCCGATGGTACCCAAACCAATTAAGCCTATATTAATATTTTTCATTGCGCGTACCTGAAATCAATTTTAAATTTTGCCCACTGAAGAACAATAGTTAATGTCTTTTCTTATAACAAAAACAACTATTTTGTCAAACAAATATAAATTATATTTAAAGCGTTAATTAATGAAAATCCAAAGAATTAAATAAAGGAATTTATAGATTCAGAATGTTGTTTTGACGCTTGTCTCTTTTATCGTGATTGGTTTATTTACAACTCCAGCGGAGAAAACGATAATTTCTGCCGCTTCCGCACCCTCATTTTTTCCATAATGCGCTTTGTTGACGATCTCAACAATGGAATCTCGTGCTTTGAGATGCAACGTCTTTTTATCTTCCGTTACTACGGTTAGTTCTCCTTTAAGCAAAACACCCGCGTTGATTACCGGATGTTCATGCATCTCCAATTTCGCGCCGGCGGGAATTTTTATCCTCAGAATGGTAACTTCTGGCTTGCCTTGAGGATAATCAAGTAGCGCTTCTCCATCCCAACTTTTACTTGATTTAACCAATGTCTCAACAACAATCTTGTTTACATCTTCCGCACATACATTGATTGAGAGAAAGAATACTATGCAAATTCCAAAAATAATTTTTTTCATTCTATGTTTTTCCTTTTGTGTCTACTGTTTTTTGGAATACCTCAATAACCTATCTTGAAGTGTGCCGGTGTGCAATTCAAAGAGATGATTATCGTAGTCATAAAAATATATAGATTGAGACTCACCATTAACGCGGTCACGTCCAGGTTTCACTTCCAAGCCGAGCTGCTTTACCCTTGATACATATTCATCAAATTCAGAGTCAGATACCTTAAATGCAATATGGTTATAAGAACGTTCTGAGAGAGGCTCACCTTTCATAATCGCAATCCAAGTGTCTCCAACAATGAAGAACTTTTCATCGGAGATGGAAAAGTTTTCCCCGGCACTATTATAAACCTCCTCCGCATCAAAAATTATGCTTAGGAAATGGGCCATCTTTTCAAGATCTCTGACTATGAATGTAATATGACTGACTTTATCATTTATATATGTGGGCTCTGACAATTATTATTGATTTTTAGAAATGATTTTGTGAGCTTTACGACGCCGGGTCGTTTTCTTACGCAGGTCAGTAGAGAGGACGCTTATATTCCCATCAACTTCCAGCACGGCCAGGTCAACGTCTGATACTGAGGCCACACCATGCTCCCTGATCACTTCCATTAGTTCATCTTCCGTGATCTCGGCATTCTTCATATTAGAAGATAATATTTTCCCCTCAAACACAAGCATAATGACGTCACCTTGGATTGCTTTTCCAAATTTCGGATAACGTAACTGCAATTGCTTAAGAATATAATTGACCGCAAACAAAGAACCAGCGGCGACAAGCCCTCCGGTGAGTGTTGAATCGGGGCCAACCATCGCATTTTGTACCGCATTGCTGATCAGGAGGATAAACACCAGATCATAAACGGAGAGCTGCGCCAGTTCTTTTTTCCCGAACAAGCGAATGGCCAAGATGATAAAAAGGTAAACGGCAACGGAACTGAAGATTATACGGATGTAGTTATTTTGTAAAATATCCATTTAAAATACTCCTATCATATTTTAAGCTGGAAATAAATTTCATTCGCTTTGTCGACTGTATTTTCCGGCAGAAAAATATGACGTGCTTTGGCAACTGCTGCGACTTCCAGCATCATATCCCTTGCCTTCTTTCTAAGCGAAGAATCCGCCCAAATAGCACCGTATGTCTTGTTGGTGGCGGACATCAGAGATGCCAGAGGACACATCAGCAGATATTTTGTCCACAATGCTTCTGAGATTTTGTCCGTTAATATGGCGTTAATTTTTGCCCGTAATAGAATATTCAAAATATATGTATACTTTTGGGCGGATTCCTGATCATCCATGCCGAAAGTTAGTTTGCATACGCCGCCCTCCTGATGGATAACGCCCGGCTTTTCAATGTGGGTGATGATATAGACACTGCCGCTTAAAACATTCGCCTGCGGCAATACGGCGCGAAGTCGTTCCGCGATGTTGACGCCATTAAGTAGTGGAATCACAACCGTGCTTTTATTGATACAGGAGTTGAATTGTTGCGCGGAACTCTCCAGTGAATAACTTTTTGTGCAGAAAAAGACCAAACCGAAAACGTCCACCTCGAAGGGATTATTAGGGCGATTTTTGGCCTAGCAATGTAATCCCCTTCCTTCGTGAATAACCGTAATCCGTTTTTTTGAATCGCTTTTAAATGCTCACCGCGTGCGATAAAAATTATTTCGTGCTGTTCAGAGCCCTCATATTCCCGAACGAGTTTTCCGCCAAAATATCCCCCTACCCCGCCTATGCCTATAATGCCAATTCTCAATTTATTTAATACTCCTTTTTAGATTGCTTCGTCAGCCTTTGGCCTTCTCGCAATGACATGCAAATAAATTTCATCCTGTCCTCGCTAAATCAAGCTTCCCCTGCCATTTCCAAAGCAATGTTTCTTTTAAAATTACGTGTTCGGGTTTTTCTAAAAACGGGTCTCCCTCCGCTAGTTGAAAAGCGTCCTCCTTGGCATCGTTTAAAATGCGGGCGTCACGAATGATGCTGGCGATGCGAAAATCAGGCAATCCGGATTGGCGCGTGCCTAAAAAATCACCAGGGCCGCGAATAGCTAAATCCTCTTCGGCAATGACAAAGCCGTCCGTTGTTCTTTCCATCACCTTTAATCTTTTGCGTGCGTCCGCCGAACATTTATAATCCGCCAGCAAAATACAGCTTGAAGGAATATCGCGGCGCCCTACCCTGCCGCGCAATTGATGTAGCTGCGAAAGGCCGAAACGTTCAGCGTGTTCAATAATCATTAATGAAGCGCGCGGCACATCAATTCCTACCTCGATTACTGTTGTGGAAACAAGTATCTGGATTTTATTTTCCAGAAATTCCCGCATTATCTCATCTTTTTCTTTTTCCTTCATTTTGCCGTGAATGAGACCAATCCTGTTATAAGGGAAAATATCTTTTTGCAGATGTTTAGCCATATTGGTCGCGTCTTTTAAATCAAGGCTCTCCGATTGTTCCACCAAAGGATAAACGATAAACGCCTGATGGCCTTTGGCCAGTTCCGCGCTGATTGTCTGATAAACTTTCTCCCTTCTGCTTTCCGACACCAGGACAGTGTGCACCGGCTTTTTACCGGGTGGCATTTCATCAATTACGGAAACATCCAAATCTCCGTAAACAGTCATTGCCAGTGTACGCGGAATCGGTGTCGCTGTCATAACCAGCACATCCGCACTGATTCCCTTGCCGCGCAAAGTCGCTCTTTGCATGACGCCGAAACGATGCTGTTCATCAATAACAACCATTCCCAGTTTATGAAAATCAACATCTTCCTGAATTAAAGCGTGCGTGCCAATGATGATATTGGCTTCGCCGTTTTGAATTTGACGAAGGATTTCGCTTCTGGCGGAGTTGGTCATACTGCCGGTTAGCAAAACAATTTTTAAACCAATTTGTTCAGCCCATGAGTTGATGGTTTCAAAATGCTGTTTTGCCAGAATTTCGGTTGGCGCCATTATCGCCGCCTGATAGGAATTTCCACAAGCTGTAATCATTGCCGCCATCGAGACAATCGTTTTGCCGCTGCCGACATCACCCTGCAAAAGTCTATTCATCGCTGTTTGTTTGGCCATATCAGCTTGTATTTCGTTGATTACTCTTTTTTGCGCCGCTGTTAAATCGAAAGGCAGAAGCGCGAGAAATTTATTTAAAAAAGTTCCCTCAATATTGAATTTAATGCCGGCATCTAAAATCCGTCCTTTCTTCTTTATGGCCATACCCAATTGAAAAAAGAAAAATTCATCGTAAATCAAACGTCGGTGCGCTGACGAACGAGCGGATATAAATTCTTCCATTGATTCGCTATTGCCGGGAAAATGAACGGACAAGAGAGCCCCGTGGATATTGAGCAAATTGCGCTTTTCGCAGATATTATCCGGTATCGGTGAAGCCACATAGCGGGAATAATTTTCCAGCGCGAAATTCATTACCTTGCGGAAATATTTTTGATGAAGTCCTTCTGTTTCCGAATAAATGGGCACGATTCTTTTAAAGTTTAAGAAATTTTCCTCTTCATTTCCCTCCAATATTTCATATTCGGGATGAACCATTGCTTTACCGGAATAATTAGGCGTCACATTTCCCGTAAATATTACCTCTGTTCCTTTTTTTAAAGTACCAACCAGATAAGATATCGAACCCTTGAACCACTTGGCGGTTAGATTAGCGGTGTTATCGCCGACAGTAACCTCTAAAATACGTTTTTTCCCATAATATCTGACTTCCGTATTAATTACTTTGCCGATAATTGTTTGAGTTTTCCCAACTTCCAATCGATTGATCTTTCTGACCTCACGCCTGTCCTCATATGTCCGTGGTAAAAAATAGAGTAAATCTTCGACAGTTGCTATTTTCTTGGCGGCAAAGCGAGTCGCCATTTTCGGCCCCACACCTTTTAAATATTGAACCGGGAGATTAAGTTTGGACAAAGCTTCTTTTAGATCGGATATCCTTTCTATTGTCTGCTGGTCATGAGAATGAACATGGCCGGGCGCGGGGGAAGAATTAATAACTACTTTTAGTTTTTTTAGTACAATCTGCGATTTCTCTATTTTATATTTTTTTAATTCCAGTTTTTGCCAATCATAATCGGAGAAAATTTCTAACAATTCCTCTACCGCAGAAAAAAAATCATTATTGGAAGCCGGCGGCAGAGAACCTTTGAACACTGACAACAAATTTAAAATAGTTTTGCCTAAATCTTTTATGTGAGATAAGTTTTTGTAATTATCTTTAGAAGCAAAAATTAAAGGCTGCTCTATTTTTTGCAGAATCTCTTTTAATGAATTCATTCAAGTCTCCGCATGCGAAAGGTGGCAAACCTAAATCATTTCCGGCTAATTGATAGCTTTTTTTAACAAATATATTTTGTTTGCGCAAGGAATGATTGACTTAAATGCTGATTTAAGTTAGACGAATTCATACACTTTATATAAAAAATCGAATTCATATACAGGAGTGACATGACAACTAAAACTACATATAAAGACGCGGGAGTAGATATTAATACTGCCAATGAATTTGTAGAACGTATTAAACCATCGATAAAAACAACGGCACGCAAAGAAGTAATTTCCGGCATCGGCGGTTTTGGCGGACTTTTCCATCTTAATTCAATCGATTTAAAGAATCCGGTATTAGTTTCTTCGACCGACGGCGTAGGCACTAAACTGCGGATTGCTCAATTAGTGGATAAGCATGATACTATCGGCATCGATCTTGTAGCCATGTCGGTGAACGATGTCGTCGTTCAAGGAGCCGAACCTTTATTCTTTCTCGATTACCTTGCCACAGGAAAAATAGAACTGGAAAAAAGTGTAAAAATTGTCGAGGGCATTACTCAGGGATGTATCCAGGCTGGCTGTACTCTTCTGGGCGGTGAAACCGCTGAAATGCCCGATTTTTATAAAATCGGCGAATATGACCTTGCCGGCTTTTGTGTCGGTGTTGTGGAAATGGAAAAATTAATTAATGGATCATCAGTCAGCGTCAACGACCGGGTTATCGGACTTGCTTCCAGCGGTTTACATAGTAATGGCTTTTCATTAGCCCGAAAAGTTCTTTTGGAAAAAGGGAATTTGGGTGTTAATGACAAGGTCTCCGGTTTAGATAAAACGATTGGGCTGGAAATGCTGGAACCGACTAGAATTTATGTCAAACCACTTTTGAATCTGTTTAAGATTTTTAATATAAAAGGTCTCGTGCATATCACCGGTGGCGGATTTTACGACAATATCCCTAGGATAATTCCTCAAGCTTGCCGCTCAGTTATTAACAAAGGCAGTTGGCATATACCGCCTATTTTCGATGTTATCCGGGAAATAGGCGATATCGAAGAAAAAGAAATGTTTCGAGTCTTTAATATGGGCATAGGGATGATGATCATCGTTGCGGAAAAAGAATGTCAGGATGTGCTTGATCGTTTGGAAATGCTGGGTGAAAAAGCTTATCTGATCGGTTTTATAGAAAAAAGAGACGATAAGCAGGATCAAGTTTATCTTTCTGAAAATTAGGATCAAATATATGGCTGATTTATTGAAATTGGGAGTTTTGATTTCCGGAAACGGTTCCAATCTGCAATCAATTATTGATCATATTGAAAAAGGCTCATTAAAAGCAATTATTAAAATTGTTATCAGTAATAATCCCGAAGCTTACGGAATAGCCAGAGCAAAAAAGCACGGGATTCCCGTTGTTGTTTTAAAAAACGGGGACTTTAAAAACAAAGAAGCATTTGATTTAGAATTAATAAGAATTTTAAAAAACAATTGTGTGGATCTGGTTATTCTAGCCGGGTTTATGCGTATTATTACTCCTACCTTTTTGAAAGCTTTTCCCCATAAAATAATAAATATCCACCCTGCCCTTCTTCCATCTTTTCCCGGGATTCATGGACAGAAGCAGGCTTTGGATTACGGCGTAAAATTATCCGGCTGTACAGTTCATTTTGTTGATGAAGGCGTGGACACCGGACCAATCATAATTCAAAGTGCTGTGCAGGTTTTTGATGACGATACCGAGGAGACATTAGCGGCAAGAATATTAAATGAAGAACACCGGATTTATCCCCGGGCAATCCAATTATTTGCTGAAGGAAAAATTGAAATAATAGGACATAAAGTACGGATTAAAACTGAAACATAAATATCTTCCCATGTTTTATATTACCTGCTTTAAACTGGCTGAGGAAATGAATTAATTGATGTATGGTCTAATTGTCATAGGAGATGATCTTTCTTCCCATGTTGCCGCGGCAGTTGCTTCCCGTCACGGCATCAATACAGCGCTGCTCTCAGAAAGCGAAATCGGAGAAGAGATATCTGTAGCCGGCGATTTTGTTTTTAACATTGATTATACACCAGTTACCGGGCTTGGAACCGGTCAGACCATTTTTTCTCTTTTAGCCGAACTGGATATTCCTCACGGCGAAGGAGAAAGCCTTTTATTGAATCCCGCTTATCAGGTAATACTGCCGGAACACAGGCTGGATTTTTTCAAAGACAAAGAATCACTAGTCAAAGAATTGGTAAGAGAATTTCCCGACCTGGCTTCGGAAATAAATTCATTTTATAATTCCATTGAAAAAAACTCAGCTATCGCTGATAAATGGCTGCACGATCATCCCCTCATTCAGCCGAAAATTCTAAAGGATTACTTCGACTATCTTAGGCTAGCACCATATTTTATCAAGTGTAAATATGATAATATTAAATTAAAGCGGATTATGTTTCGTAATGCTTCTTTTAAAAAAGTTATGGAAGCGCAACAGGCATTACTTTCCTTTAAAACAAAAGATCAAAATTCTATTTTTTCACATTTCCAATATTCAGCGCCACTGCGTGGTGTTTATTATTTTTCACAAGGCAAGCAGGGATTATTAAATTCTCTAATAAAAAAAATAGAATCTACAAACGGTTTGTATCTTAAAAATTGCGAAGTATTGTCCATTAAAAAAGGTAAATTAATCGAAGTAACTGTTATGGATAAAAATGGTGTTGCTTCCAAGATTGAGGCCGATAATCTGATCGTCAGTACGAAGTGGCAAAATATGCATTTACTCATTGAACGTAAAAAGAAAATTAACTTAGATAATTTGATCAGGCCAATTAATGCTTCTTATTATCCTTTTACAATTCATTTGGGTATTCGTAATAAATCTATTCCGGAAAAAATGGCAAGGCATGTTGCTGTTGTCAGTGATGTAAATAAAAATATTTACGATGATAATCTCATCATTTTGGAATTAAGCGCTCCTGAAGATGAAAAAACTACTTCCAAAAGTTCACTGTCGGCAACTGTTTTTCTTCCTGATGATCAAATAACCTGGTCTAAAGAAAACTTAACGGCAAATGCCCGCTCAATAATTGAGCGGCTCGAATATTTTCTACCATTTTTAAAAGAAAATATTGAATTCTTCGATGTAAAAGAATCAATAAATATTTCACAAAAACAGCGCGCTATTGTTAATCCTAAATATCAATTACAAAACTCTTTTATTTCCGGTTTTGCCGCGAAAAACAATAAAACCAGATTTGGCAATATTTATCTCACCGGTGCGTCATTGTTAACAGATGCCGGCTTTGAAGGAGAAATCATTTCCGGTATGAATGCCGCAGCCCGGGTAACCTGTAAAGGGAAATGATTTATGAAATACGATTTTTCCATCACCAACCTTGGAAAGAGATTAATTAAATCTCCGCTGAACATCAGCAATTTTACACAAGACAAAAAAAGATTATTATTTAATTCCTACACAGATAATTACTCATCCGGCACTGATAAAAAAGGTCAGCCGCTTTCCATGGAACTTGCCGGACCTCGTGATAAAATTTTTTTCAATCCATCCAAAACAAAAGTGGCAATTGTTACCTGCGGAGGACTTTGCCCGGGTATTAATGACGTCATCAGATCAATAACGACGACTCTATTCTTTAATTACAATGTAAGGGATATAGTTGGCATCAAATATGGACTGCGGGGATTAAATCCAATCTACGGACATGAGTTAGTCAAACTATCCCCTGAAATTGTCAAGGATATAACCAGCGTTGGCGGAAGCATCCTTTCCACCTCGCGCGGACCGCAAAATGCTTCCCTGATTGTAAATTCTCTTTCCCGGTTAAATATCAATATTCTCTTTTGTATCGGAGGCAGCGGTACAATACGGGCAGCCGAAAAAATAACTGCTGAGGTAACAAGAAGAAAAATGAAAATTGCCATTGTCTGTATTCCCAAGACAATTGATAATGACCTTAATTTAATCCAAAAATCTTTTGGTTTTGATACGGCAATAGAAAAAGCGGTTGAAGCTATCAAAAGCGCTCACGTAGAGGCTAAGGGAGCCTTCAACGGTATTGGTTTGATTAAAATAATGGGACGTCTTTCCGGCCATATAGCGACCCATGCGGCGCTGGCACAAAATGATACAAATTTTGTTTTAATTCCCGAGATCCCCTTTGATCTGGAGGGGGAAAACGGATTTTTATCAACATTAAAAAAACGCATAAAATCCAGAGGGCATGCGGTAATTTTAGTTGCGGAAGGAGCAGGTCAGGATATTTTAAGGGAAAATATTTCTTCTTTGGAGAAAGATCCTTCAGGAAATATTCGTTTGCTTGATATAGGGTTGTTTTTAAAAAATGCCATAGAGGATTATTTTAAAAAAATTGATCTGGAAATTAATCTAAAATATATTGAACCCAGTTATCTGATTCGCTCGGTTCCGGCAAATGCCTCTGACAGCATCTATTGCAACTCACTGGGACAATATGCCGTGCATGCGGGAATGGCCGGAAAAACCGGTATTCTGGTAGCTTTGATGAAAGACGAATATATTCATCTTCCTTTAAATACAGTTGCTTCCAGCCGTAAAATTGATTCTCAAGATAATATTTGGCTGCGCGTTTTGGAAACGACCGGACAACCGCCCTCAATGAAAAATTAACGGCGCTGAAAAATACCCTGAAGAATATAAGGGAGTTAAGTTTTATTTCTACTGCTTTCTTTTGGGCAGATTGCCTACAACCTGCTCAGAAGTAGCCCCTTTTTCTAAAAATAAAATTAAAACGAAAAAATGCTTGCAAAATACTGCCTTATGGTTTAGTAACGACGCACACTTTTAGGAGGATATTTAAATGTCTCGTGTTTGTGAAGTATGTGGTAAAAAGCCGTCAATTGGTAACAAAGTAAGCCATGCTAATAATAGAACATCAGCAGTGTGGTATCCTAATTTGCAAAGATTACGTTGTGTTGATGAAAAAACCGGATCGGTAAAGAGAGTAAAGGTTTGCACTCGTTGTATTCGTTCAGGGTTTGTGAAAAAAGCTATCTAGCAGTCGGAAGCCAATTATACTTTTTTATAGTCTGGACGATTTCCTGGAAAAATAATTCATCGTCGTCAATTAAATCTTTAGCATGCTGAAATAAGTTTTCAAGACCATCATAAAATAATTGATCATTACTTTTCAGGCCGAATTTATCTTTATAAAGATTAATTCGGCTTTCAATATTCATGATGTGCTCCAATCTATCTTTAGTGATATAGATAGAAGCATTCCTCATTACTTCATTAATTTCATCTTTTTCCACATCATATAGCCAATTGATTGTGTCAACGAATTCATTCATTTTATTTTTTAATGTAAAACTTATGGCTTCCGCCAGAAGATCAATAGTTTTGAATGAATTAATCTGATTTAAAATAACAAGATCATAGATCATCTCGATAATTAGATGTGATTGGTAAGCTGCCTCCTTATAAGAAATTTCTTTATTGATTATTTTGTGTAAATCCAAAATGGAATTGATTAGATGTTTGCCTTTGACATAGGAATATCCTTTAGAGTTATAGTCGAATTCTTCCTGGTAATCGGAACAAATATATCCATAGTGAGAAAGGTCATCTACCAATAGATGAAACATGACGTAAGCTGATCGTGAATATTGAGCTGGTATTTGCAGAGATCTTTTTATTTTGTGAGTTTCATTGGAAGTTATTTGCGGATGAATAGTCAATAAATCAGGGACAATGTTATAAACATAAACATCTAAATCAACATTTTTTACATCGGCCGCACCCAAAAATTTCTGTAAAAAATAAGTATGGGTCAGCATGAACATAAAAAATATTCCCGTGGGGAAACTTTATTACTTCCCCGGACAATTAAATTCTTCCATTTTATATTTATTTTTTAGATATTTACGGGTATTGTTTACTTGGTAGACTATTGTTCATTTCCTGAATAAATGATGCCTGCAACGTGTTACGACGTCCAAAAAAATACTGAAGGACTTTTTCATGGACGGCAAAAAATAATTTTTTCGCAGTTTACAGTTTTCTCTGGAGTAATGGTAGGTAATGACCCCTCATCCTCCTTAGCGTTGCTGCCCTGGTACAAGCACAGACGTAGGATACTGCTCGTAACTCGAACGGGGAACTTGCCCAACGTTACTCCCCATGGCTTCCTTATCCCTTTCTTTGGTTTTTTCGGGATTGGACGCAGGTTGATCTTCGATGGTGGATGGATTTCCGCCAATATTGTCCCCGCCTGCCCCGATTGTTCCACCGCCAATAGTGTCTCCGCCTGCCCCGATTGTACCGCCGCCAATAGTGGCGGCGCCTTGCTGTTGAATTGGACTGGTCTCAAAAGCAATTGCGTACTTACACATACTAAAAGTAAGCAGTGCCACGAGTAACATTACTCCTGTGGATACTCTAACCATATATTTTCTCTCTTTCACTTAACCTCGTACTTGAAATTGGCAAACTCAAAAAGTAAAAAGTCTTCACGGTATACAAACAAACCTGTCTCATATTTTCCAGTTGTCATAGGACAATCAATAAATCTTTGGACATCACGTTCGTTTCCAGAATACACAATCTCGTCTTCCTTAAGACGGTAGTTTTTATCTTCCTCTGTTAAAGATCGTTTTTTGTAAGTCAAAGAAAGTTTCTGGCCTGTTGGATTAAGAATCCGAATGACCATCCCCATGCTCGTTGTTCTTTGTGCCTCAAAGTGGCTAATTACCGCTTCCTTAAAGATATCATAATACTCCGGTTCGTACTGGTATTTGCCTTTATTAACCATTCGGACGATATAAAACTGAGCCATGATAGGTTCGGACTCGTCAGGAGTCTTTAGTGTTACTATGTAATTTTTTGCCGGCAACCCTGTGGATGCCTCATAGACTTTTACAGTTGAACAACCAAACAAAGTGCCCAAACTCAAGAAAATTACCAAAGATACAAAAAATCTTCTGATTATCCGCATCGTCTCTTAAAACACAAGGTAACGGGAAGGGAATAAAACCAACGGTAACTGAGTTCTATCCATCTTCTTCATTAATGCTTGGGTTGATCCGCAGAGTCATAAATGAAATGACCTTGCAGCCATGGGTCTGCCAACCTACCTGTTTTCGCATAGGCAAAGCCAGCGCCGACGCCACCAACATTAGCGGTTTCTCCACTGCTGCTAACGCTTGCTTGGGTGTATCCTGCAGAGAGATTCCATCCCCAGGCCCGGACAAAGGACTTCTCACCTTCAGCCACAAGGAACACCGTATTGCATTTGTCGGTATTCAAGCACTGCAATCCAAACTCAGCGATAAGAGAATAGGTATCCTGGTCACCATTTGTTACAGTAGCGGTTCCAGTTCCCAACGCAACCCATGTGGCAGGTGGATAAGCTGTCATCACGGGATGGCCCTTCTCGTCGATGATAGGTTTTTCATCTTTGTCAACCGCTTGTTTTTGTGGTAACTCCCATACGAAGTTCACATAGTCGGTGAGTTTCTTCTCGTTCTCCTGCCTTGGTTTAGTCCAACTCCTAAATTTCACGCTGGTTCCGTGAGCATTTCTCATGATCTCCAGTTCGTTCCTTGAGAAACGTTTTTTAACCATGAACGCTGCGGGTACCTTTACGAAGTTCCCATAGGCATTGCCGTTTCCAAATTCCGAGGGCAGGCTTGGTGGAAAAAGTTGATAAGGAGCGGTAAAATACTTGGGTGCTGAACTATTGATAGTGACCTGACCAGAATTTACCAGATTGCTATTGCCTTGCGTTTGTCCCTGCTCCTGGCCCTGGGTCTGGCCATATATTGAAGTTGATCCTGCCGGCGTGCTGCCGGTGGTGTTGGTTTCCAGTACGTCTGCTAAAGCTAACTGACAAATAAACAAAGATGTAATAAAAACGATAGATATAGATAAAGAACAAATTTTGCGTATCACAGATTCACCCACCTTTCGTTTTGCATAATTTTAATTGAATAGGAAGAAGAGGATAGTTAATCTCTTCTTCCTATTCATGATGTCTAAGAGGATAACAACTGAGTTATCGGGATTATATCAATTTAAGTATTATGGGGCTAAGGGCTGGGCTATTCCAATCCAGCCCGTAATGCTGGCGGCGTAAGCGCTCGATATGGTCGAGTATGCGGAGAAGCCTGTTTGCTGCCCCCCAGGGATTAAAGTCGTTGCAGCTGTAACACCATTCGTCATAGCGTCGCTGCCTTGAAAAGCTACTATTGCGTTTCCATTAAATAGAGCCATAAGGGGGGTGCCAACTGCTAATAATGATGTTGAAGAGTTAGGTAGATTACTCCAAGTTCTTACTCCTGTGGGAATGGTGAGATCAAACGGAGTAATAGTAATCGTACCGGGTGTTGTGAAGGTGCCTAATACTTCGGCAAACGACACTGTTGATAACGTTAGCATGGCTATTGCAATTAAAGACCACTAAAATAGAAAATCTCTTCATATTTTTTCCTCCTTCTTAATTCTTCAGTTTTTGGTTTAATGATTTGTTTAAGCATGACCTCCCAGACAACAATATCCTCTATTTCAAATAAATCATTTTTTTTTAAAAATGTCAACTAAAATCTATATGGACCTGCCCCAAATAACTGTACCGTTTTTCAGTACCAGAAGCGTATCTAATTTAATATGTGCTACAAGAATCTGGAGCAGGTCAATATTAAACAAAAAAATACAGTTTTAAAGAATCCACCTTAAAGGTTTATCTGGAATAAAAAATCTGAAGTAAACGATTAAATTGGAGAATATTGATGATTTTAAGAAATATGTCTTTGAATTACAAAAATATGAATTATCAATAAGAAATATTATTGGGGAAAAGAAACAGCAAATACTTGACATCAAAGATAAAGTTGGTATTATATAATTTTAAACACCAAAGCAAACTTCGAGGTTCAGACTCTTCGCTTTGCGGGATTGTTCAACTTACCAATTTCGATTCGCTTTGCTTTCGGAATTGGAGTTTCACTAAATAAATTAGAAAGTAAATATGAAAGCAAGACGATGACGATATCAAACCAATTGCCGACAACAAGATGGAAATTAAATGATGCCGGCGATAAAAACACAGAAAATTTGTTGAGTAAAGAATTTGGAATTCACCCGATTATATCTCAAATTTTAGTAAATAGAGGCATTCAAGACTTGGAAGCCGTCCGTCATTACCTCTATCCTTCCCTCAATGATTTGTGTAGTCCTTTTTTAATGAAAGATATAAAAAAAGGTATTTCTCGTTTACTGAAAGCAATTTACGATCATGAAGAAATCATTATTTATGGCGATTATGACGCTGACGGAATAACTTCCGTTGTTATTCTTTTCAAGTTTATTAAGGAAATAACACCTCATGTAAATTATTATATTCCTGACAGATTGCAGGAAGGTTACGGTTTAAAAATACCGGCAATTGATAAATTCAAAAATAAAAATGTCAAACTGATCATTACCGTTGATTGCGGCATTTCCGACCTGGAACAAGTTGCTTATGCCCAATCACTTGGCATCGATACAATTGTTCTGGATCATCATGAAATATCAGGCCCGCTGCCTCCGGCCATAGCCTCAATAAATCCAAATCGTGAAGATTGCGCTTTCCCTTTTAAAGGACTTGCCGGTGTGGGCATTGCTTATAACTTTCTAATTGCTTTGCGCGGCATTTTAAACAAAGAGGGATTCTGGAAAAACAAGGACTATCCCAATTTAAAAGAGTATCTCGATATTGTGGCCTTGGGAACTATTGGTGACATCGCGCCTCTTGTTGATGAAAATAGAATTTTTGTCAAATTCGGATTGGAATTAATTACCGAAGGTAAACGGCCGGGAATCAAAGCTCTCAAAGAAGTCAGCGGTGTTGATAACCAAATTATAGATTCTTTTAAAGCCTCTTTTTCTCTTATTCCCCGTATAAATGCCGCCGGACGCATTGCCTCTCCTCTGGACGCGGTGAAATTACTTTTGACTGACAATATGGCGGAGGCTCGCATATTGGCCAAAAAGCTTGATTCCTATAACCGCCATCGGCAATTAATGGAGAAAAAAATTCTCGATGAGATTCTTGAAAAAATAAGCGACAACCCGGATATCAAAAAACTGAATGCACTTGTTTTCGCATCTGATAAATGGCATCCGGGAGTTGTAGGTATTGTAGCCTCGCGTCTTGTCGACATTTTCAACCGTCCGGCATTTGTCATTAGTTCAAATAATGGTGTTGGTAAGGGCTCCGGAAGAAGCATTTCCGGTTTTAATATTTACAAGGGAATTCAACAGTGCGCGCCTCTTTTGCTCTCTTATGGCGGACATTACCATGCCGCCGGCATTTCCATCAAAGAAGAAAATATTGATGAGTTCGCCGGTCTTTTAGATGAAATAATTCGCGATAGCGTTCAATTTCCGGAACTTCTTTCTCAAACGGTTATTGATTCGGAATGTCAACTTACAGATATTAATTTAAATCTGATGGACCAGATAGAAATGCTTGCGCCCTTTGGCAGTAAAAATCCAGACCCGGTGCTTTGTGCGCGCAACATTAAGGTTTCTTCTCCCTTTATTGTCGGCAATAACCATCTTAAAATGTGCCTCAACAGCAATGGAATGTCTTGCGATTCCATATGGTTCAGTATGGGCAAGTATCTGCCCGCGATTAACGGCGCCAATCTCGATATTGTCTTCACACCACAAATTAATCACTGGAATGGCTCTTCCGAAATTCAGTTGAAGATGAAAGATGTAAATATTATTCCTTGAACTGATAATTCTATGACTTTAGCCACTAAAGCAGCATTATTCAACGCGCTCCTCTTCCCCGGTTGGGGACAGATTTATTTAAAAAAGTATAAAAACGGGATCTTGATAATAATCGCCATTATTACCGGGGTTTTATCTATTTTATGGTCTGTCGCTCAAGCAACAATATATCTTTTAAAATTAGCTCCTTTTAAAAAAGGAACCGTTACTTTTGAAGCAGTTGTAAAATTGGCAATCAATGCGATAAAAGCATTGGATTTGTCTTATCTCTTTTTGATTTTGTTATCTATGATTCTGCTCTGGATTTTTTCCATTATTGACGCTTATATGGTGGGGAAAAAAGAAATAGCCAAATTTAATATTGCCGCTGATCAACAATCAGCTTCTCCTGAGGCTTGATTTCACCGGCGCCGAGATATTCCAGATTATTAATTCCCACAGTGCAGATTTCCCTAAATATTTTTTTAAAACCTTCTTCCCACGAAGAACTGCCAATTTCGGGCGAGATTTTCTCAATTCGCAATTTTAGTATATCTTCATGACCTGTGCGGCTTACAATCGCCTGTAGTGGAAGATTATTGAATTTTGCCTGAATCATTTTGAGTTGGCTGGGCGCTAAAAATAATCCCCGGACTTTTACGGCCTCGCCTACCCTGCCCGCGATTCCGGCCAAACGATAGGAAGTCCGCCCGCAGAGACATTTATCTGTAATCAAGCGCGATAAATCCCCCGTTCCGAAGCGCAGTAAGAAGAATATTTCATTGAGTCTCGTGACTATCACTTCTCCCAACTCCCCATCAGAAACATTTTTGCCGGTCGCGGGATCGACTATTTCCACTATGGTTTCTTCGCAGATATGCCATCCTTTTTTCTCGGAGCATTCATACGCCACGTCGCCTACTTCAGTGGCTCCGTACATTTGATAAGTATCAATGCCGTACTCGTTTTCAAAAGTCCAGCGTAAATCCGCCGCAAGCGGCTCTGCGGCAAAGCAGGCTTTTTTCACACGGAAGTCTTTTTTAAAATCATGCCCCATCTCTTTTGCTTTGTTAATAATGGTCATTAAAAAGCTGGGCGTGCCCACGTAAGCGGTCACTTGCAAATCTTTAATTAATTGCACCTGAATCTGGGAAGAAGAAGCCCCGGAAGGAACAACTGTCGCGCCCACCTTGCGCAGGCCGTTATGGAAAGTTAATCCGGCGGCAACCAGATGATACGAAAAGGCGTTGAGCGCGATATCCTGCGGACCAATGCCTGCGGCAAAAAATGCTCGCGCCCATAAATGATCATCTTCGGAAAGATGCGGTTCATAAACCGGCCCGGGAGAAGTAAAAACCCGGTCAATCGAAACGTCAGGATTTTGCAGACCGGCATAAGGAGGTTCCTGCATTTCCATTTCCACTAATTTTTCGCGGGAAGTAACCGGCAGGCACACCAAATCTTCACGTGATTTAAGATTGTCGGGATTAATTTTATGAGCATCCAACATCGCCTTAACATGCGCTGATTTTTCGTAACCGAGCTTTACCATTTCAGCCAAAGCAAGATCTTGCTGATTTTTTCTCTTTCTCTTGCCCCATGATTCTTTTTTATCAAATAATTGATTCATATATTTCCTTCTTAGTTAGAATAATATTTATTTGTTTCCAGAATATCCCTGCCGCTGCCGATCTCGACCATTTCGGTGACGTCAACGAAATGATCTTCTGGTTGTCTTTGCAATTTCTTTCGCCATTATTCCTTCCCTCCGTTTGTACCCGCATTCACGTCCAAGATGGTCATTGTGTCACTGCCAAAGATGTCCATCACTTTGACCGCAAATCTCGCCTTTATACCTCAAACACTTTCAGCACTTCGTCGCCGTAGTGGTTGATGACTTTGACGGCGATCTTGCCGGATTCTGCCTGGGCGAAGGGGCGGCTTATTGTGCTGTAGAGGCTGCTCCAGGCTGCTTCGTCGATGTTCGCCCGCAGGGCGCGTTTGAGCTTATCGTATGGTCCTTCGTCGTCTTTGGCTGCGCCTGTAAAGTAGGCGTGGCGCACGAAGAAACTCTCGCCGTTATAATCGGTATCGATAAACCAGCAGGCGATATCATCGGTGGAAGCGCTGCGAATCTGGCCGGTGGTCGGATCATACACATCAACACCTTTGATCTTGACTGTGATCTGTCCGTCTTTTTGTTTTTTGATATCCACATCCGGCTCGCCGAAAACCATGAACAGATTACCAGCGCCGGTTTTCTTGAGCAGTTCATCGCCCATCGCCAGGTCGGGGTTCATCTTGGCAGGCAGCACAGTCAGCTTGCCGTAGCGTTTAGCCTCTTCGGCAACATGCGGATCAAAAGCAAAACCGCAGACAATAAGCATGTCGAAACCTACACCCTGCACTGCTTCCTTGGCGGCTTCTTTTACCTGCTGCGGGCCGACGGTGCCGAGTTCCGGGCCAATGGAAACGGCCACACGATGCGACTTGCCACTGGCATCCGTATATTCACCTGCTGCTTGCAGCCATGTACCGGCATAAGGGTCAAGCCGGTCAAAGGTCAGCCGCTGTTTCTTCATGGTATTCTGCACTCCCGCTTTTTTGAGGTTGTCTAAAATCATGCTCGCAAAGTCTTGCTGTTTGCGGGCTTCCTGCTCTGTTACCGTACCGTCCATGTTTTCATCAGCGGTAGATAAGACACGGTGCGGGGAGAGGCTTTCCACCGAGAACGGCCCACACACGCGCACGCGCTTGTTGTCTTCATAAGGCTGGTCATAAAGTATTTCGGAATCAGCATGGCGAGCTATAGCCGCGTCAACTTGCTCGCGGGTCATGCCTTCTTTAATGTCCGGGTTGTTAGCAATGGACTTCAATGTCACGTGCGGCACGCGTTTGTTAACGAAACCTTTTTTAATGTCGTTTTCTGTTTTGTAAGCGGGCGGTATTTTGCCGGTCAGTTCTGCTTCCTTTTTGATGCCTTCGGGCGAATCGGCCAGAAGATAGTAAGGATACTTGGCGGCCATGAGGCGCGTGCGTGCCAGCGCCAATGCAACGCGGCTGGTGTCGCAGGTAATCCAGCGACGCCCCCACTGTTCAGCAACATAAGCGGTAGTGCCGCTGCCGCAGGTCGGGTCGAGGACTAGATCGCCGGGGTCTGTGGTCATAAGAATACAACGTTCGACGACTCTGCTCATCGTCTGCACAACATAGAACTTTGGATCTCCAAAACCACTTTGCCGCGTGTCGTCCCAAATGTCGTTGTGTGCTTGATATGAAAAGTCATTAAAATAGCGGATAAACCTAAGGGTGTCGCCTATTCCAACAAGTCTTCGCGCGTGTTGAAGGCGCGACATTCCCGCTTCATTAGTTTTCCAGCCACCCTTTCCTGGTTTATAGGTTTTTCCTTCAAGGTCGAACTGAAAAAGAGTTGTTGTGCTTGCAGATTGAGATGTCAATGGATTTGCACTAAACAATTTCCAGTCCTTTGGAATTCGTTCGACCGTTTGCATTTCCTCAGTCGTTAGTGCACGCCGCGTACCATTCTCAAGCTCAACAAAACGGTAGTTATCGTCGTCAGAGTAGTTTCGTTCCTTATGAAGAGTACGATATTTGACAGTTTCCTTTGCTTTAGCGAACCAAAGTAGAGTATCGTAAGTGTTGTCAAGCAAAGAAGAACCTTTCCCCGTGGTCTTTCTAAAAGCGATCTGTGCACAAAAGTTCTCGCTCCCAAAAACTTCATCCAACACATTCCGAACAAGATGAACATTCTCATCACCGATTTGCATAAACACGCTGCCGGTTTCAGTGAGTAGTTCACGTACAACGGTCAAGCGGTCGCGCAGATAGGCCAGATAAGAATGAATGCCCAACTTCCAGGTGTCGCGGAAAGCGCGTACCTGCTCGGGCTGGCGCGTGGCGTCTTCCGCCTTGCCGTCCTTCACATCACGCTTGCGCGTGCTCACCTGCCAGTTGGAACCGAACTTGATGCCATAAGGCGGATCAAAATAAATGGTTTGCACCTTGCCTTTGAGGCCTTCTTTTTCGGCCAGCGACGTCATCACCAGCAGCGAGTCACCCAGAATCAGGCGATTGGTCCAGTTCTGCGCGTGCTGGTAAAATTCCACCTTCTGATCAAAGTCGGTCGGTCCACCGTTGAAGTCGGCAAAGAGATTGATTTGGTTATCGCCCGCTTTTTCCAGACGGGGCAGTGCTTCGATAATTGCCTGCGGGTGTATTTTTTCCTGAATGTAGATCGGCACAACAGGCACGGCCAGGTCTTCACGATCCTGTTCATCTTTTCCCTGCCAGACCAGTTGTGGGTCAAGCGATGGATCGCGCGGATAGAGCATGGTCTTGGGGGCTTGTTCTTCGTCGGCCACAAAATCGCGCAATTCCTCGGTGGGAATGTTTGTGCGCTTGTCTTTATGCCGAATGGTTTCAACTTTCGTCGGGGTCGTTTTCTTCTTAGCCATTTGTGTTTTCCTTTTTGTTATACTGGATACCGGCCTGCGCCGGTATGACAGCTAAGGATTAGATGTTTATTGCTTCTTTAAAAATTCTCTGATTGTATTTTGGGCATCCCACGGATCAGTGATTTCGATGAATGCCCATCGTCCAAATCCGCCGTGAGCATTGACAGCCGGCACCCACAGTGTGCGGGCGGTAGACACTTTGGCCGCCTTATCTTTCCTATCCTCTCCGGTTACTTCGATAATTACATTCAGAAGGTTATCGGGTCTATCGCCGTCATTGATACAGGTGATAAAATCAGGGATATAGTTTTTTTCTTCTCCGCCGATTGCGTAGGGAATAGTAAAACCGAGATTGTGGTTCTTCACGTAGCGAACGACTTCGGGCATATCTTCTAAGGTTTCGGCCATCTTCTGTTCCCAGGAACCTGTATCGGCCACTACATGGGAAATATGGCACTTGTCTTCACGCGTAGAATATACGGGTCGGGTAGTGTCAAAATCTACGTAACGTGTAGTACCGACTGTGTCATATGGACTCAGGATGGGCTTGAGCGCCGCATTGCCGTCGGTTGAAGCAACAATGGCTTTATAGATACGGTCGGCGGCATCGTGCGCAAATTCGATCAGCAGCAGTAGTTGTAAAAAAGTGTTGTCTTTGAGCGTCACGCATTCGACAAGCCAACGCTTGGCAATACCGACCAGTTGTGGAAAAAGCCAGGGCTTATCATTGCCGTCATCATCGCGGAAGTAGCGCTCCAGTATCAATTTAGCCAGAAGAAAGGCGACTTCGTTAGGACGGCGGCGTTTAAGATCATCAAGGGTGTGAATGCTGGATTCGCCGACAATAGGATCAAGTTGAACCTTCGTTGGAATATCAATAGTGGAAAGCGCCAGTTTGGAATCTTTGGTAAATGTAACATTGAGCCTCTCACCTGCAATATCGTAACGGTAGCCTTGCAGCCGGGGAAAGGTAATTTCACAGGCGCTACGATTTTCAAGAGCGCGGACGCGTGTGGGCATTGGGCCGGGCTTGGGGTCTGTTGTTGCTCCACTGCACGGAATAAAAGAAAAAGGCACGCCGTAAACCTCGGCATATTCCGGTTCGAATCGTCCTTCACTATTTGCCGCGTAGCTCATGCGGCGTAAGGCACGGCCCACCACCTGCTCACAGAGCAGTTGCGTTCCGAAAGCGCGCACACCGAGAATATGGGTGACGGTCTGGGCGTCCCATCCTTCGGTCAACATAGAAACACTGACCACACACTTGACGTGTTCTCCCAACTTGCCCGACTTGCCAACGGTATTCATTACTTCGCGCAGCAGGTCTTCATCGGTCAAGTTTTCCGTATCGCGGCCAGGAAATCGTGCGCGATATTCTGCTTTGAATTCGTCGATCTCACGACTGGCGATTTTTTTAAAATCATCACTCATCGACTCGCCGGATTCAAGCTGCTGGCTGTCCACCAGTATGGTGTTCGGGCGTTGCAACCATGCGCCATTGCCGTCATCATTGCGAAAGATGGCCATTTGACCGGCCTGAACTATCGTCTCATCACCGATTTGTTTTTCCCATCCAGCGACAAAATCAAAAACGAGCTTGGACACATTGGTGTTATTGCAGACGACAATAAAAACGGGCGGTGTGATGCCGCGGGCGCGCGCCTCGGTGTTTTGTTCCCACAGGCGATAATATTTTTCGTAGTTGCCATAAAGGCTGTGTAAAGCACCTTGCAGCTCTACCGGAAGTTGAGGTTCACCACCGATTGCATCTGTCTTACGTCCTTTTCTAGGCAGGTGCTCACGGATTCGCAGCCACAAATCACGATATGTTGGTTGTGCGCCGGTCATTGAATTATCGGCTACGGGTACGCGGGGCACTTTGACAATGCCCGCCTCAATGGCGTCAATTAAAGAAAAATCTGAGACAACCCAAGGGAAAAGTGTTCCTTCAGGATAGCCTGAACCACGCAAGAAAAATGGTGTAGCTGAAAGATCATAGATAGCCTTCACGCCTATTTTAGCTTTTACCGCTTCAATACCGGAAATCCAGACACGGGCTTCTTCCTCACGACTCTTGGCTTCAATGCGGTCATCACCTGTGAGCGTTTCATCAATGCCGTCAGGTTTGCGGCGGTAGCAATGGTGTGCTTCATCGTTTATGATAACAATGTTTTTCTTGTTTCCTAATTCGCGGCAGACGCGGCGCACCATTTGGTCAGGAGTTTCGGTAAACAGGCCAGGTTGCCCATCAGCCAAAATTGATTTTGTAATCTTGCCTGCGGCTATCTTCTCACGTAGCTGAAAGGCATGAAAATTGGTAATGAGTATTTTTGCTTGTCCAAGCTGCTCTTGCAGTTCGGCTGGAATGATATCACGCTGACGATAGTAATTCTGCGGGTCGTTCGGCAAAAGAACACGAAGTCGGTCGCGAATGGTGATACCCGGAGTAACGATCAGAAACGTGTCGGAGAAACGAATATCCTGGGGATTGGCGTGTTTGTTGAGCGTGTGCCAGGCGATGAGCATGGCCATAACAACGGTCTTGCCAGAGCCTGTGGCCATCTTAAAGGCTGTACGTGACAGACCAGGATTAGATGTGTCATTTCCTTCACGAACTCTATTTTCTATCCAGGCGTCTCCATATTTTTTGGCAACTTCGGTAATGTAGATAGCCGTTTCAAGGGCTTCGTTCTGGCAGAAGAAGAGTTTCTTCTCACGATTGGGATCAGTCCAATAAGCAATCAGTTTTGCAGTAGTCGGAGTCACACCAACATAACCACCGCTTCGCCATAGAGCAACCCTTTGACGGATGTCATTGACCAGCTTGTTTTCTTCGATACGGTCTTGCGTCCACTCTGTATCAAACATCAATTGGTTTTCAGCGCCCTTTTTCTTTTTGGGGCGGGCAATAGGCACGAAATAAGAACTGATACGCCGACCTTCATCAATCTCATCAGTAATACCTTCTTCAGTAAAACGAAAATGGCGCGACGGTTCGTCAAAGGGCGAGTTGATGATCGGGTTCTCGATAACAACTTGGCTCATGCCGGTATATACCTCAAAGTTATAAAGATTTGGACGACATTTTGAATGGGATGATAAAACTACTTTGCTGAAAATTTGTCAATGATTTTTAGACATTTTGCTAAGAAAACAATTAATATAGATGATACATATTTCTGATGTTCTTTTCCAGCGGCACCATTGATTTAATGCTTAATTATTTACTGTACGCCAGTCGCTTCAAACTAAGCTACTTGATAAATTACCGGACGATAATGTGGCTTGGGGATGGGTTTTTTATTTGCATGTGCTGACGCAAGCCAGACTTTTTTTGCTTTTAAAACCTCTGAAAGAGCTTCGTCAGGAGTTTTGCCAAAGGCTGAACAGTGACGTAGGTCAGGAATATCAGCAATATAACCATCATCATCACCACTGTAAAAAATATTAATATGATAATCTTTCATTATTAATCCTCCATTTGAAGGTTGTGCTGTTCTATAATGTTTAAAAGCTGTTTTAATTGATACGATTTCACCTTACCCTTGACATTTTGTAAATTTATTAATTCTGGAATGCCCGGATGTACAAAAAAATGGTGACTGCCATTTATGCGATCAAGCTTAAAACCAAACGCCTCAGCTAAAACGGTAGCTTCGGCGAATCGAATATTTTTAGAACCCGATATAATCTTTTCGAGTAGTTTTCGTTTTTTCATTAACCTATTTCTTTGTCGTTTTTTTGATAATAGATTTTATTTCTATAATTATCAATTATATTTTTACATTTATAATGATGCGGTTAGTGGCCGAGCGCCTGCGCGGTTCGCTGCACCGATTTATTGGATGAACATTTCTTTAGTATTTCCTTCCCTGCACTGGAATTGGCAAGCGAAAGGCATGTTCGTCTCAGCTCATTTACAAGCTTCAATCGTTTTGCAATAGCCTCTGGACTCATATCAATCTTCATTTTTCAAACGCCTAAGATATTCAATTTTTATAACCAGCGTTTGCGGCGGCGATAGGATTTAACATCTTTATAGGATTTAGCAATTCCTGACGCCGCCATGCCCAGATAAAATTCTTTAATATCCGGATTGTCGGATAATTCCTTGGACGTACCTTCCATCATGATCTTGCCGTTCTCCATAACATAGCCGTAGTGAGCGACTTGCAGGGCCATCCGAGCGTTTTGTTCCACCAAAATAATTGTCGCTGCTTGTTCTTCGTTTATTTTTTTGATGATGCGAAATATTTCCTGAACAACAAGCGGCGCCAACCCCAATGAAGGTTCATCAAGCAATAAAAGCTGAGGATGCGCCATCAAAGCTCGGCCGATAACCAGCATCTGTAATTCACCACCACTGCAGTATCCAGCCAATGATTTTCTTCTTTGAACCAGAGCGGGAAAATAATTATAAACAAGCTCCAAATCCTGTTTATAAGGTTTGCCGGATCGAGTGGCTGTGCCTACGCGCAGGTTCTCTTCGATTGTGAGATATTTAAAAGGCTGCCGCCCTTCCAGCACTTGAATAATGCCCTGGCGGGTAATGAATTCCGGCGCCTGATTCTGAATATTGACGCCGTTATATATAATTGTCCCCTCCGTTACTTCGCCGTTTTCCGGCTTAAGCAATCCGGAGATGGCCTTGAGTGTGGTTGTTTTCCCCGCGCCGTTACTGCCCAAAAGCGAAACGATGTGATTCTTTTCAACACTTAAAGAAACACCTTTTAATACTTGGATAACATCTGAATATACAACAGATATATTATTTAACTGTAAAAGTATCTCTCCCATCACACAATCCTAACCCCGATAAACGGGATAAGCGCGTTAACGAATTTACTTTCTGATAGAAAGCAAATTCTAACTTGCTAATATGAAAAAGGCCAGAGCCGGAAACTGGAACGGATGATCCGCCATATTTCGGCCAGCCCCTTTGGTTCAATTAATATAAATAATACAATGACCAGCCCGAAAACAAATTCCCTAAGCGGAGCCATGTTTAAACCTAAACTGGTAATCACTCCGACATTCATTAACACGCCGGTTAAAAATCGTAAAAATTCATTCAGCAGGGTAATAAATGTCGCGCCGAAGATGGCGCCGGGAATATTGCCCATACCGCCAATGATCACCATCGCGATATATTCAACCGAAAGCCCGAGATTAAAAGGTTCCGTCGTAATGCTCACCATGTAATAAGCCCAGAGAGCGCCGGCAAAACCGGCATAAAAAGAACTGATGCCGAAGGACAGCAGTTTATATTTAAAAATGGGGATGCCCATCCCTTCGGCCGCGCGGTCATTATCGCGAATGGCAATAAAGGCCCGCCCGTACTTACTGCGCATGATATTTACCGCAACCCAGGTCATGAGAACCAGGCTTGCGAAAATCAGAAAGAAAAATGCTTTATCGCCCGAAATTTGCCACTGCATGATTTGCGGCACCGGCAGAGTAATTCCCATTGTGCCTTTCGTGAGACTATCCCACTGGATCAAAACATATTCAATAATAAATTGTCCGGCCAGAGTGGCTATGGTC
>Ga0209777_10000756_pt1 | contig 50485 bp, 39 predicted proteins | sample FrelakmetHBP12HB_FD_187147 | JGI IMG/M metagenome (GOLD analysis project Ga0209777, IMG submission 187147) | Freshwater lake sediment microbial communities from the University of Notre Dame, USA, for methane emissions studies -HBP12 HB (SPAdes)... | ecosystem: Environmental > Aquatic >... | reverse complement strand
AGGGGGAACTTTTTCTTGACGCAATCCGTCATTGCCTGTGCGCAAAGCGCCAATCGTGTCAAGGTTCAAAGAGCATAACGCATTGTTTTTTAAGAATAAAACAGGCTTTTTACTGTACAAAAAGTCAGAAGACCCATCAATTTTAAGCACCGGGATGCCCCGCCTTGTAGGCGGGGAGCATCACTCCAGCTTGAGCAGTTCCCAGTTAACGCCGGAAAGTTCAACAATAAGCTTATAGACCTTCTGGTATCGCTGCGTCATTGTTTTCACCTTAGGCACAAGCCCTTTTCTGACATATCTGGAAACGGTTTTACCGCCCTGCTTGATTGTCAGGTTGTGATACTTCATGGCCGGTGATTTCCCCACGGAGCCGACAAGTATATCCAGATTACTGCAAATCTGCTCCTTAAGCTTCTGCTGTCTCTTTCTTAAAAGCTCTGTGCTCGTCATATATGTTCCTTTCTTGTTTTGTTGACATCTCCATACAAGAGTACCATTACTCTTTTATGGAGTCAATAAAAAAGCAGCACTTGTGTAAAAAATTTCCAAGCGGCTGCTTTATTTCTCTAAAAGGGCTAAACTGTTACACTGCCGTCTTAAGGCAAATACGGGGCATCCATAAATAAGTAAATACCTTGATAAGTCTGTTGCCCTGCGCCAGGCCCGCTTGATCTCAAGGGGGGCCATGCCCCCCCAGTACAGTCACCCCTTCTACCGGGCACCCAGCCCCCGTCGCAGTGCATCAGCCTGACGGGTTGCGGTAGCGGCAGATTTTGCCCTTATGGTTGCGGAAGATATATTCACTGTCGGAGCCTGAAATAAGGTAGTCGGGCTGGAGCGGCACCTTGCCGCCTCCGCCGGGCAGGTCAACCACATAGGTGGGCAGCCCGAGGCCTGAGACCGTGCCGCGCAGCCCCGCCATGATGGCAATTCCTGCCTCGACCGGTGTGCGCAGGTGCTCCGTGCCCTGCACATCATCGGTATGAAAAAGATAATAGGGCCGCACATTGATCTTCAGCAGGCCACGACAGAGCGCCTCCTGCACCTCCAGCGTATCGTTTACGCCCCGCAGCAGCACACACTGATTGTTTACGGGCATGCCTGCGCGCAGCAGGCGCTGGCATGCTGCGGCCGCCTCCGGGGTCAGCTCGCGCGGATGGTTGAAATGGGTATTCACCCAGATGGGGCCGTATTTTGTGAGCATGGCGCAGAGCTCAACCGTGATGCGCTGCGGCAGGGTCACGGGATAGCGCGTGCCGATGCGGATAATCTCCACATGCGCAATGTTGCGAAGGGCTGAAATGATGCGCTCGAGCCTTCCGGTTGCAAAGGTCAGCGGGTCGCCGCCCGAAAGAATCACATCGCGAATGTGTGGCGTGTTTTTAATATAGTCCAGCATGGGTGCAAGGGCCCTGTCGGTCTGTATCCATGGGCCCTGCCGCCACTGGCGCTTGCGGTTGCAGTGGCGGCAGTGAACAGGGCAGATATTGCTGGTGATGATAAGCGCCCGGTCGGGATACCGGTGCACAAGGCCCGGCACGGGCGAAAGCTCTGCCTCGGCCAGCGGATCCTCATTGCCAAAGCCGCACAGCGCCGTCTCCTCAATGGCAGGCACAGCCTGCCGCCTGATGGGGTCATCGGGATCCTCCGGGTTCATCAGGCAGAGATAGTACGGCGTGATCGACAGCGGGTACTTGGCCGTCACAAAGCTGAGCTGCTCCTGCTGCTCGTGCGACAGAGGCAGATACTGAGAAAGCTGCTCGACCGTGCGCACCCGGTTGCGCATCTGCCAGCGCCAGTCATTCCAAAGCCGGTCGGGCACATGGCTGAAAAATTCCTTGCGCAATCCATCCGGAGTATCGCCCTGCTGAGCCGCGGCATGCAGTATGTTCATTGTCTCGCACCCCATCAAAGAAAGGGCGATTTCTACTAAACATCGCAGCCCTTGTCAAACAAAAACACCACCTTAAGCTGTGGCATAAACTGTTTACTGGGATCGGGGAACAGTGTTGACAGGCAGTCCGTAACCATATATAGTTACAATTATGGGCGCAAAAGAAAAGCTGCTGGCAAAAATACGCACTAATCCTGACGGATCGGCATTTAAGGATATGTGCTCGGTGCTGGCGCATTGCGGCTGGACGCTTGATCATTGCACCGGCATTCATAATATATATGGTATTCGCCAAATGGCTTTCGGCTGCCATTGCAAAAGCGGTCAGACGGCAAAGCCAAGGGGTATCAGGTGCGGCAGTTTATAGCGCAATACGATAAGGAGGCAGGCAATGAAAAAAAATGACCGATTTGATGGCTATGGCGTAAATCTTTACCAGGACGAAAATGGCGACTGGCTGGCTCATTTTATAGAAATGCCGAACGTGTCGGCTTTTTCCTCGACGCCGGAAGACGCATTAAAAGAGCTTGAAACGGCATGGTTCGGGGTTAAGGAAAGCTACCGTAAGCATGGCGAGCCTGTGCCCGTAGCGCCGTCGCGCAAAAAGTACAGCGGTCAATTTAACGTGCGGATAAACAGAACCCTGCACAAGGCTTTAGCGGTAGAAGCAGCACGAGAAGGGGTAAGCTTAAATGCTTTGGTTGCAAAAAAACTTGAACTCGCCGCGGCGCGGCAGGGGTGAGCCATTGATAGAGGAGCTCGCTTTGAGATGGGGCGAATAGTAAATAGGGGCGATTGTGCGTCAAGGCAAATGACAGCTACTGTCGGCAAGCAGTTGACCGGCTAAGGGTTTCGGTAGGGATTCAGCGAAACGGAATCACTGAAAAGCATCATTGTAATGATTAATTCAAACGCAGTACAGGGGCAAAAAAGGACAGCTTCAAACGGTTGTTTCTATCGCACCTAATACGACCGAAGCAGGGGCATAAAAACCCCTGCTTTTTTTGTCTTTTCAGGGTATGGAAGTTAAAAAGGTTGGACAGTGGTTGGACTGGAACACCGGACAATAAAAAACACCTAACCGATGCAGGGCTAAGTGTTTGATATTTATTATGGATCGCCGGGGACTCGAACCCCAAACCTACTGATTAAGAGTCAGTTGCTCTGCCAGTTGAGCTAGCGATCCGGAAATACGTTCGAAATTAACTTTGTTTTTTTATCATAAACCCAAAGGTAAATCAATCTGTTTTTTGGTCTGAGCGGGAAGTGTCTGCCGATTGCCGTGGCCGGGTCTACCATGAAAATTGAGCGGTGGTGGTGGACGTTGACAGCAATATCTGGTAAAGTTTTTTGTGTGATGGGAGCCTGGGTGCATTTTTTTTCACAAAAGAGCGCTGCATGAAAAAAGAAATAACACCGGAATTTCTCTGGCATATCGACAAGGTGGCGCTTACGTTTCAGACCACCATCATCACCACGGTGGATGCCCGGGGCCGCATCAACGCCGCCCCCTTCGGCCTTGTCTACCCCTTCAGCACTGGCTCCGACAACCCGCAGATGCTTGCCGGCATCAACAGCCAGTGGCACACGGCGCAGAACATCCTTGCGACAAAGGAGTTCACGATCAACTATGCTCCGTACAGCCTGCTGAAGCAGGTTGCCGTTACGGGCCGCTTATTCGACGAGGGGGTCAATGAGCTTGAAAAGGCAGGCCTGACGGCCATGCCCGCGTTGAAGGTGCAGCCGCCGCGCATTGCCGAGTGCTACCAGCATATCGAGTGCAGGCTTGCACACACGATCAGGCCCAATGAGGCCCAGATAAACTTTATCGGCGATGTTGTCTCGATCACCATAAATGAAGAGCTGCTGGGCGGGGACAGGCAGGCAAAGGTAAAAGCGGCAGACCCGCTCATGTTTCTCGGCATAGACATAATGACCTACCAGGGCACCTACGGCCGCATCGCGGATATGCGCGACTATACCCCGCCGGAGGTTGATGTTGAGGAAAAAGCCTGAGGGCTCCTGATATGACCTTCCGGAATGCTTTCGCCGCCTATCCGTATCTGGTAACCAGCATTGCTCTGCAATGCCATTTGGCTTGCTGGCTGTGCCGGATTACTGGAATCCGGTGAGAATCGCCGTGGTGGGGGGCATAGGTGCTGAAGACCTGCTCTTTGCCGCTGCCGTGGGCGGGTGGAGCTGGCTGCTGGCCTCGTGGCCTCTTGGAGATCGGGCGATTCTTTAATTTGACATACGGCTTTTTCTCAAACGAGGGCTTATCTGCTTTGCCCTGGGGATGGCCCCGCAGCTGGTTCTGCTTCAGTTGGGAGTCGGTATCAGCACAGCCATGATGGGATTGCCTTTTTCGGCTTCGTCCTGCTAATGTTGGAACAAAGCCTGTGGCCCATGTCTCTATCCGGCGCTTTCGGTTTCGGCGCTTTTTATTTTATTCTGCTCAACCTGGTTTTCGCCCTCCTGCCGGAGTTCCTGGAACAATGGAACAGGCCCAATCTTTGGGGAATCATGGTTGGAAGAGTACCGGCGGACGAAATCGCCTGGGCGGTCTGCTTCGGCATGGCCTGGCCGGCCTCGGTAGCCTATGTCCTGGGGGGAAAGTGGGTGCCCCTTCCCGCACCGGATCCAAACACCCGATGCCGCTGATTTGATCAGTTCGTAGGCCGGACTAAGCGCAGCATGTCCGGTAAAAGCACGGTATCATAAGCTGAACACCTCTGCCAAAGGCGGATTCAGAGCCTTTTCCAAAATGCTATAACCGCCAGAAAATCCGTCGGTATATCCACCTATCATTCAGCAGATTATGCATACTGTAAGATAACAATTTTCGCTTTTAAAAAAATATACCTTTGCCTATTTTAAACAATTAATATATAAAAATTTAAATTTCTTATTCCATGCAACCATACGTTGTTAAAGCTGAAAGCTGATTCTTAAGGGGGCAGCATGTCAAAGCGCGACTACTGGCTGGAGTTCAAGACACACCTTTCAAAGATACAATCCCCATCAGAAAAAATGAAACCATTCGTGCGCGCATTGCGCATCAATTATATTACGGATATAGAAAAGTTGGTCGGCTTAAATTTTAATAGAACCGTTGTACCAGTTAATAATCCGATTAATTTTCGGAAAGAAAGAGCTCAATTAAGCTGTCTCCAATTAACGAATTTAAAAATACAAAATTTAAATACGGGGGTCATCTATGGTGCGCATTGACGGCAGGGAAAGCAATAATTCATTAATTCAGGTCAGAAACGTTGAGAAGCTCTATCACCGGGGCAGCGAGACGATACGGGTGCTCGACGGGCTGAACCTTGATATCGAGCAGGGTGAATTCGTAGCGTTTATGGGCCCCAGCGGCTCCGGAAAAACAACGCTTCTGAATCTGCTCGGGGGTATTGATCTGCCCAGCTCCGGGAGCATTACCGTAGCGGGCGATGAAATAACGCATATGTCGGGCCCGAAGCTTGCCGACTGGCGCGCCCGTCACGTGGGCTTTGTGTTTCAGCTGTTCAACCTGATACCGGTGCTCACGGCGTTTGAGAATGTGGAGCTGCCACTTCTTCTCACCAGGCTTTCAGCCAAAGAGCGGCGGCAGCATGTGGAGACAGTGCTTGCCCTTGTTGCCTTGAGCGACCGGATGGACCACTACCCCCGTCAGCTCTCCGGCGGTCAGGAGCAGCGCGTGGCAATAGCCCGGGCAATCGTGACGGATCCCACGTTTCTTTTGTGCGATGAGCCCACCGGTGATCTTGACCGGCACAGCGGCAATGAGATCATGGACCTGCTTGAGGAGCTTTCCAGCCAGCATGCCAAAACCATCCTCATGGTCACCCATGATCCGGCCGCGGCCAATCGTGCCCATACGGTGCTGCATCTTGACAAGGGCGTGCTTGTCGAGGCGGGGCAGGGGAGGCAGCAATGACGTATCAAAAATTTGTCCTGAGAAATATCGGCCGCAAGAAAACGCGTATGCTGCTTACCATGGGGTCATTTGCCGTGGCGCTGTTTCTTTTTGGCCTGCTGGTGGCAATCCAGAATGCGTTTTATCAGGGGGTGGATATGGCCGGCGCCGACCGCCTTATCGTCCGCCATAAAACATCCATGGTTATGCCGCTCCCGTATGCCTATAAAGAGAAAATCGGCAGAATTCCCGGCATTGCGGCAGTTCAGGCAGGCTGCTGGTTCGGCGGCGTGTATAAGGAGCCTAAAAATTTTTTCGCCCAGCTTGCTCTTGAAACCGAGGAGTTTAGGCGTGTGTATCCCGAATACCTCATGCCGGAGGAGCAGTGGAAAGCCTATTTGGGAGACCTGCAGGGATGCATAGTCGGTCGCAAGCTGCTGAAGCGCTTCGGCTGGAAGCTCGGCGACAGAATCGCCTTGCGCGGCACCATTTATCCGGGCAATTGGGAATTAAATATTCGCGGAGTGTTTGAAAATAAAAAGCAGGAGGATGATACGGGGGCCATGTTTCTGAACTATAAGTATGTTGATGAGCGCAGTCCGATCAAGGGGCTGGTTGCCTGGTTTATCATCAAGGTTGAAAAGCCGGAGAATGCCCTTGCCGTTGCCAAAGCAATCGACGGGGAGTTCAGCGGCGCCTCCTTCCGGACGCTGACCGAAACCGAGCAGGCTTTTCAGAGCGATTTCGTGAAGCGCCTGGGCAATATCAAGCTTATTCTCATGATTATAGGCGGGGTCGTGTTTTTAACCCTCCTGCTGGTGACCGGCAGCACCATGGCCATGGCGATCAGGGAGCGCACCGGAGAGATCGGGGTCATGAAGACCCTGGGGTTTACCGACCGCCAGGTCCTTGCGCTGCTGCTGTCCGAGTCAATGGCTTTTGCGCTTATTGGCGGCGGCCTGGGCCTTGTGCTGGTCAAACTTTTTACGCTCGGGGGCGACCCTACCGGAGGGATGCTGAGAAGCTTTCACCTCTCGCCCCTTAATATGCTGCTTGGTTTGGCCATAACGCTGGCAACCGGTATCGGATCAGGCATAGTGCCTGCGCTCGGGGCCATGCGGCTCAGTATTGTTGATGCTATGAGGAGGGTATAATATGGCCGGAATTCCCCTTAAATATAATCTGCGGAGCATGAGGGTACGGTTTACTGCAACGATGGTGGCGGTGATGGGCATAGCGGGCGTGGTGGCGGTTTTTCTTGCCATGCTCGCCATGGCGCGGGGCTTTTCTGAAACGCTGAAGAGCTCAGGCTCAGAGGACAATGCCATCGTGTTGCGCGGCGGGGCGACCTCTGAAATTCAAAGCGCCGTAACCCTTGAGCAGATAAAGGTCATCGGCGATACGCCGGGCGTTGCCCGTGATGCTGCGGGCGGCCCTATCATCAGCCCGGAAGTGGTTGTCAATGCAACGCTACCCCGTGCTTCAACAGGGGACGAGACAGCATGCCTTATCAGGGGCGTTTCTACAAAAGCTTTTGACGTGCGCAGCACGGTCAGGATGATGCAAGGCAGGCGCTTTACTCAGGGGATCAATGAGGTGATCGTGGGCAGGTATGCAGCGGAGCTGTATAATGCCTCGGTTGGCGGCACGCTTTCATTCAACGATCAGGCCTGGGCTGTGGTGGGCATATTCGACGCAGGCGGAAGCTCTTTTGATTCCGAAGTTTGGTGCGATGCTGTCCTGCTGAGCCAGGCCTACAAGCGGCCGGCTAATATTTTTCAATCCGTTACCGTCAAGCTCACGGCACCGGCGGCTTTTACCGCATTCGAGTCCGCGCTGACTGCTGATCCGCGCATGACGATAGCTGCTGAGCGGGAAATTATCTATTATGAAAATCAATCGAAAATGTTTACAAAATTTATACGCGTCATCGGCTCGCTTATTGCTTTTATCATGGCCATCGGCGCAGTGTTTGCAGCGCTGAACACCATGTATGCGGCCGTGTCGGCGCGCTCCTCGGAAATAGCCACCATGCGCGCCCTGGGGTTTGTGGGCAGCAACATAGTGGTTTCATTTTTGTGTGAGTCTCTGACCATTGCCTTGTTCGGCGGCATACTGGGCAGCCTGCTCATTCTGCCCCTGAACGGGTTTACGGCATCAACAACAAACATGTCTACGTTTTCACATCTCGTGTTTGCATTTCGGATCACGCCGGATCTGATGGGCCAGGGTTTGGTGTCTGCCCTGATTATGGGATTTTTCGGCGGGCTGTTTCCGGCTCTGCACGCGGCCCGCCAGCCGATTGCGGCAACACTGAGGGGAATGTGAAAAGAAGGAGTCAGGAGTCAGAATCCAGTAGTCAGTAGCTGTACTGTGCAACTTTATGTTTTACATTCTACTCGTCGAGGTGCGAGAAGCCCTTTGCCTTTATAGTGATAAAAACGCGCCAGCTCACGGCGTTGTGATTTCTGCTGAAGCGTTGTCTGCGCCCAGTCAGTGTGCTTGCGCGTACAATGCCGACGCAAAAACATGGCAATGATTAAACGTACTATCGTAGGGATTAGTAGGATTAGAGGGGAGGAAGGGGTCACATCTTCAATTGTCAATTATATTTCTGAGCTGTTTGGCCATTCGCTTGTCTTTTTCAAGATACCCCTCCGCCCGCTTGACCGCTTCTGTTACTGCCGTATATCCAACACCAAATACTTCCCCGATTTCTTTATTGGTATAGATGCTCATTCGATTCAGCGCATAGATGACCAGATCGCGCACCCGACGAACCTTTCTTCTCCCCGTTTTGAGCACACTGTCTGCATCCCCATCACCAAGCAGTTTCACCACTTCTTCTGCACGACCCTGCAAATCCCTGTCCCGTAATAATTGCCGTACCTGCGGCTTCTCGCGCCCCGATTCATCCTGCAGTCTTCGTACACACTCATCGGCGAACTCTTCACTGCCCAGATATAATCCATGATACAAATTCTCCAATATCTTCGGGTCGTCTCTCAGATACGCCCCCTGCTCCTGTATAAACTTTCTTCGACTCCCACCCGATACTCCAAGCACCACCTCTGTTTGTAACCACTCAGCCTGCTTGCTACGGCACGCATAACCATGATAGCTGCTCCATTCATAGGACTCCAAATCCTTCACCACACCTGCCCTCAGAGGGTTGCCATGGATGTAATAACACAGCGCGGTCAGATACATGTCATCTTCCACCAGAAAACTTTTAAACCGTCCCTGAAACAGGTGCCCGCTGCGATTGTGTGTCCGGTTATACCATCCGGCATAACTGACCCCAAGCCACTGTATGGCTCGTGACAAATTGGCCTCCCGCGTCTTTATCAACAGGTGATAGTGATTGCCCATCAAAACATAGCCGTGAATTTCCACCTGATACCGCTTTACCGTCTTTTGCAGCAACTGTAAAAATTTTTCATAGTCGCTTCTCGCCCCATAAATTGCTCTTTGGTCATTGCCTCGGGAGAGTACATGGTAATAGCAGTCTGGATAATCTAATCTGATTGATCGTGCCATGCCGTTAACCTATCTGTTTTTAACATGTCTGTCAATATTTAATTGACAATTGAAGATGTGACCCCTATCTCCCACTATCTCCCACCTATCGCGCAGGACTCGTCCGCAGTGGGAAACATTGTCCAGCCTGTCGCAGAAACAGAAAAAGCGGTTAAATGAAAAACTCTGGACACGGTTGGTACTATTGGTGCCAACGCCCTTTACTGACCAGACATCCGCCCCCAGCCCGGATCTATAACCCAGCAGGCTTCAGGGATTTTTCAGATAGTATCTTTTCGTACAGCCAGACCTTGATAAGGGCGCCACGATCAACACCAATGCGTGTCCGAATTTCGTCAATCTCTTTGACAAGCGATTCGGCCATATCAAGAGTGATTCTGACCTTTTTGCCATGATTGATGATGGTGCCTTTGACATGTTTAAAAGATCGTGAATGTCTTCGCCATCATCAAAGCGCTGATCGAACTCACTGCTGGTTAGTGCCGGTTTTTTCTTTTTCATATAGTTGTGCCTCCTGTTTTTTTGCCCGCCGCACGGAGATAATCCGAATTTTACCGGAACGAACTGTGCAAACCGTCGTCCACAGTTTTTTCAGATATGATCCAATGACGATTATCCGGTCTTCCAGCGGATAGGGCGCAAGAATTTCTATCCTGTTGGGGTCGTCCCAGATGCGCTTAGTAAAGCCCCACAGAGAAAAGGGGCCGGTTCAAATCCCCCTTAATCCCCCTTTGCAAAAGGGGGATTAAGGGGGATTTGGAAAGAAAAGGTGAATGGTTCTATTTTTTTCAAAACAGCCCTAACCGAGCCGGAAGGCGAGAGGTCATCAGGCAATCAGCCCGAATGCCTCAGTCACGTCCATGCCGGGCAGGATGCCAAGGGCTTCGGCATGCTTGTTTACCGCTTTTATTTTTCGCAGGGGAAACCGCTCAAGCGTGCCGATGGGGTTGTCGGCAGAGCTTTCAACCATGGCTGCCGCTGCGGCGAACGAATCGATAGCGGCAAGGTCAAATACGCCGCACACGAGAAAACCCTTTGAGCCCGTCACCAGCAGAATGCTGAACCCCTGCCATTTTACCTGCACGCCTTCCACAAGGCCATTTTTCGTTTCATAGGATTTGGTGATGATGTCCATGGTATTAAACTCCTGCGCTTTTTACGGACGCGATGCCGCTCCTGGCTTGGCCCCGTTCTTTTTTATACTGTCGTATACATCCTGTATGACGCTGCCCGACACCTCTGCCATGGCGCTGCTCATGGCGGCAACAAATGACTGGGGGCTTGTGCGCTCGCAGGGCTTGCGGCTGCGGTAGGTTTTCTGCAGCAATATTTTTTTGGTAATGTCGGGCTCATCATGGGCCAGCACCGTCACCGTTATGCCCAGCACGGCTTCCCAGCCGCTGTCTGATTCCCATGCAACAAACTCATCAACCGAGCCCTCAAGCACAAGGGGTGCGGCAAAACTGCTGCCATAGAGAAACACCCCCTGCAGAAAGCCCGCCTGCTGCAGGTCGCGGCCAAGGCAGCAGGCGACAATGTCGCCCGTGTATGCCCGCCATTTGTGATAGATATACTCTTCTCGCTTAAATGTTGCATCGCGGTACACCAGGGCGCTTGAATTATACGACGGCGCTGCGGTGAAGCGCTCGATGCGCAGGCTCACGGGAATCCGCTCCAACCCAGTAACAACCGGCGGCCCGTATTCAAGGGTGTAATGAGATATTTTATGCGCCGGCTGCCGCAGTCCCACGCAGGCGCCGAGCGCACAGCACCCCACCACGATCATCAGCGCCTGAACCGTTCGGCTCAGTCCCCTGCCTGCTATGTAATACTGCATATATTTGCTCCACGTGCTAAAGGTACTGTTTCTTTCTTGTTCGAGATAAAAGCAATCTTTTGCGAGGGTCGGGCTAGCGTCCCTCCTCAAACTCTTCCTGCCGCAGGGGGGGCGGCTGGCCATACAGCAGCCGCGAGGGCTGCTGGCCGAGCTGCTCGACCAAACGGTTCAGGCCGTCGGTCATTTTCTCCATATTCTGCACGGCCGAAAACAGTTGCGGCCGCAGCTGCACAAGCGCTGCGTCGCCGCCCGAGACAAGGGCCGAACTTTTCACCAGCAGGCTGTTCATGCTCGCGAGAGACTGCTGCAGCTGCTCGATCGAAGCCTTGAGCTGGCGCTCGTTGTCAGCCGCTATTTTTTCAATTCTGCCGAGCGTGCCCTGCAGGCTGTCGAGGTTTGCGCCCGCCTTGCCGAGCACGTTAGCCAGGCTCGCCGAAAGGTTTTTTATATCGGCATCTGCGATCACCTGATTGCTGCTGTCAAGCGTCTGCTTGAGCTTGTCGGATATGCCTTTCAGATCAAGCGACTTGATCTGGCTCATGAAATCGCCGATACCCTGAAGCAGCACGGACATGTCCGAAGGCCGTGTGGCCACAATGGGGTATTTTGACGGAAAGCTCAGAGGCGGCGACCTGTCGGGCTCTCCCTTTATCCGGCGGTCAAGCTCGATGAATATGCTCCCCGTTATCCCCACGACCTTCAGCTGCGCAACCGTTTCGGTGTCGAGCTTCTGCCCCGACTCGATCTTCAGCACCACCTGGATGAGCTTGCCGTCGGGAGCGACCTCGATAGTCTGCACCCGACCCACGGCGACGCCGCGGTACTTGACCGGAGAGTCCCGGTCAAGGCCCTGCACGCTCTCGTTGAAGTAGGCCGCATAATAGCCGCCCTTCTCAAAAAAGCGCGACATCCCGAGCCAGACAACTGCAACGATGGCAAGGGCCATGCCGCCCGCCACAAAAAGACCCACCGTAAACTCCGTTGTGCGCTTTCCCGCCATAGCCGCCTCTTTTACCCAGCTTCCCGGTTGAAGAACTGTTTCACGAATCTGTTCTGGCTGCTGTCCCGCAGGTATGCGGGGTCGCCTTCGGCAATGATGCTTTTGCTGGCCTTGTCGAGCATGATTACGCGCTGGGCAACGGCAAAGATGCTCGGCAGTTCGTGTGTCACGATCACCATGGTGGCGCCAAGGCTCCTGTTGAGATGGATGATCAGGTTGTCAAGCTCGGCAGAGGAAACCGGGTCGAGCCCTGCCGAGGGCTCGTCGAAAAAAAGTATGCGGGGATTGAGCGCCATGGCGCGCGCAAGCCCGGCCCTTTTTTTCATGCCACCGCTGATTTCCGACGGCAGATAGGTTTCGTATCCGCCCAGATTCACCAGGCCCAGCTTCATCCGCACCAGCGAGTCTATGGCCGAGCCCGGCAGATCGGTGTATTCCCGCACCGGCAGGGCGATGTTTTCGGCAAGCGTCATGGAGCCCAGCAGTGCGCCGCCCTGAAACAGCACGCCTATTTTTTTAAGCGTCCGCATGAATGCGTCCTGGCCGCAGGTGGTGATGCTCACGCCGTCGATGATGATGTCGCCGGCAAGAGGCGGCATGAGGCCGATCAGATTCTTGAGCAGCGTGCTCTTGCCGCAGCCGCTGCCCCCGAGAATCACAAATATCTCGCCTTCGTAGATGCTGAAGGAAACGCGGTCGAGGATAACCGCATCGCCATAGCCGGCGACGAGATTTCTGACCTGAATAATTGGCCTGCGCTCCATTGCACCCTACCCGCTATGCAGTCCGCAGCCTGTGGGCTCGGACGCTTTTACCCCCAGTACCGCAGTATCACGGCAACCAACGCATCTGACACGATAATTAAAAAGATGCTGCTCACCACGGCGGACGTAGTGGCATGGCCAACGGAGGCTGCCCCGCCTCTGACCTGAAACCCGCGAAAGCAGCCGACCCATGAGATGAGCAGCGCAAAGATCGCGCTTTTGCCGAAACCCAGAAACACATCAAAAAGCGTAAGTGTTTTAACGGTCTGGTCGATATAGGCTCCCGCAGTCAGGTCAAGCATGCCGACGCCCACAATGAGGCCCCCGGCCATGGCGCACACATCGGAAAACAGCACCAGAAACGGCACGACGATGACCGATGCGACCATCTTGGGCATGACCAGAAACCGCACGGGCTCAAAGCCCATGGTCACCAGGGCGTCCACCTCTTCGGATATCTTCATGGTGCCGATCTCGGCCGCAAATGCCGAGCCTGATCTGCCGGCAACAATGATGGCCGTCATGATGGGCCCGAGCTCACGGGCCATGGAAAGGCCGACCAGGGAGGCAACGTAGATGTTTGCCCCGAACTGCCGCAGCTGCACCGCTGACATGAACGCCATAATGAGCCCCAGCAGAAAGCTGATGAGCGCAACAATGGGCAGGGCGTCAACCCCTGTTTTTTGCATGCACAGAAAGGTGTCGTCGGCCCTGAGGCTTGTGGGCTTCCGCACAACCCGCGCAAGGGCGAGGCACACGGCGCCTATAAAAGAAATCATGTGCGTGAGGTCCGCTGCCTGCGCAAGGGCTGCCGCGCCGAGCCGCTCAATTGCGCCCGGCGATCGCGCAAGCGTAAGCGTGAGCGGCGCTGCCGCACTGTCAAGATGAAAAAGTTCGATCATGGCTTTCGCGGGGCCGCTCATAGTGCAGATCATCAACTCAGCCTTTCTCAGCTGAAGCTTTTTTTTCAGCTCCACGAGAACAAGCACGCCGTAGTCATCAAGATAGGCAACCTGCTCAAGATCAACCGTTATGGATTTTGTGGCTGCATCGTCTGCAACGGGCGCAAGCCGGGCAAGCACCGCAGCGGCATTATCGGTGTCGATTCGGCCTGCAAGCCGGACAGTAACGCTGCCGGCCTCATCCCGGGAGAGTTCAACGGTGCATGCTGGCATGGGGCCTGGCTGTATCATTGCATCTTCTTCTGAAACCGGAACCCGAGAAGGTCATCCTCGGCAACGCCGTAGTTTTTTTCAAGCGCCGCCGTATCCATCTGAAACACGAGCCATCCCGCATCGCTGCCGTCGCGGCGAAGCTCGAATGCGACCTCGATGCCTTTAGAGCCCATGGGCTGGCCCGGCGCTGCCCGGTACAGCATGAGCACCTTGTGCAGGGAGCCCGCGTCGCCCTGAAAGGCAATGCCCGCGTAGCTGCTGCCGGTGGTGTTCTGGCCGGCCTGCCCCCCGGCGGGTGTGTAGGCATCAAGCACCTTCTTTTCGCTATCAAGCAGCACGAGGCCCGCATAGGGCGGCTGCCCGTCTTTCTGCATGCGAAAAAAATCCCGCATCACCTGATGGGTTTTCTCGAAGGCGCCGGCGGCAAAGGGCTCGGCAAGCAGCGATGCAAGCAGCAGGTAGTCGCGCGCCAGCTGGCTCCGGAGCTCGGTCTTCATCAGGCCTGCGGCCTGCTGCCCCTTGCTGAAATAAGGATAGCCGTAAAAAACGGCTGCCAGCAGCAGCCCTGCCACGAGCAGCGCCGGCACAAGCCCGAACAGGGCAAACCGGTATCTGCTCTTCAGAGCCTGCGCCGCGGTAACGTCGCGGCACAGAGAAAGCACGCCCTGGAAATTATGGTGCCCGTCATAGAGCATGGTCGAGCTGGCGGAAACAAAACGGCTGCCCCGCTCAGAGTGCTTGATTTCAAGAACCTTTTCCCGGGCGCTCTGGTGATGCTGCACATCCTCGATATGCTGCCGGTATGCTTCGGGATCGCAAAACAGCTCTTGGGCCGGCTGCTGCCGCATAGATGACCAGTCACCGCCATTCAGCTCCTCGGCAGCCCTGTTCCAGGAAAGAATTGCGCCCTCGCGGTCGGTCATGACAACCGCATCGGGCAGGCGGTCGCAGAACTCCTTGAAGCCGTATAGAACCTGGCTCGTTTCATTGAGCTTCTGGGCGATCTGCCGCAAGATAACATTGACAACATCCGGGAAATCACTGAGAAAAGAACCAATATCATCGGAGGGAATGCGGTAGGCAACAACATCGGTGCGGGCCCTGACCGTAGAGGTGCGCCGGTCTTGCAGCAAAAAAGACATCTCACCAAAAAAAACGCCGCTGCCGCTTATCTCGGCGATACGCTTGCTGCCCTTCAGGATGTCAAGCTGCCCATCGATAAGAATGTAGAGGTCCTGCGAGGTATCGCCTTCGGTAAAAAGGGTCTGCCCGGCCTGGAAGGAATGCCGGTACTTATTTAAGCCCTCGTTCTTTTTTAGTAAAGTGGTAAGCATGTCCCCTTGGCCCTGCAGCTTTATTCAGAATATTGTCGAACTAGAGAAAAAAACACTTGCTGATAGAACCCGCTTTGGGGTGAGCAGAATATAAAATGGGGGCGGTTGTGTGTCAAGGCATATATCGTCACAAGATGTGGTCCGGCAGGCTGTTTTTGTGCGCACCTTGATAGTCCGTAGGGGCTTAAAATTTTAAGCCCCTACGGACTCCTCCCTGTCTCAGGGCAGACACGCAGGTCTGCCCCTACTTTTTATATCCTATAATTTTGCGTAGAAGGTTGCTGCGGTCTTCTTTATCCTTGGCGCCCTCAATCCCTTTCGGCGCAAAACCGTCAATCACCCCAAGCACGCCGCAGCCCTGGCCGCTCTTTGCCACGATCACCTCAACCGGATTTGCCGTGGCGCAGAAAATGGTGCACACCTCCTGGCACTGCTTGACGGCATTGAGCATGTTGATGGGATAGGCGTTTTTCATGACAATGTTGAAGGTGTGACCCGCTGCCAGGGCCTGCGCGTTTTCAGTTGCCACCCGTATGAGTTCGTCATCATTGCCCTCGGTGCGGATAAGGCAGGGCTCCGATGCCTCGCTGAACGCCGTGCCGAATTTGATGCCCGGCACCGTGGTAATCATGATTTCATACAGGTCTTCAATGGTTTTGATAAAATGCGCCTGCCCCAGAATCAGGTTCGCCCCCTCGGGAATATTCAGTGCTACGGTCTTAAGTTCCATTAATTAGTTCCTCCTTTATTTTTTAGGCAGTAAAAATATTTTCCTTTGTAGGGGAGGTATCCCCAATGCATGTGACCGGAATGTGCCGCGCAAGCCCCGCTTTGTAAGCGGGGAGCATCACTTAAGGAGCATAGTTAATTGTAAAGAAAAGGAAACACTGCGTCATTCCTTGTCCGGAATCATACCGCTGTCCTGCGCAGGATTCCGGACAAGCCGAAATGACAGGAATGGTGTTGATTACGGGAGATTTCATTTCGTCTTTCTTAATTCACAAGTAGCGCCCCCCACCCTGCGAGCTGCACGGTTTCTGTACGTGGCGTCAACCATAACAAGATCAAGCAGCTACTTCTTTTTCTCCCCGGTGCTCATCTGGTCCTTGAGATATTTATAGGTGAGCAGCTGGCCGGCAGAATCACCGGAACCAAATGTCAACTCCACAGGTATCTTTGTCTTCTGTGCATCTTTTTTATAGATCAGCTGATAGACATAGGTTTTAGACGGCTCGCCTGAGGCTTTCTCCTGAGGGGCATCGGGCTTTTTTACGCTTTTATAGGTATACGAAGTCAGGCTGCCGAGCGTCTTGTTAATATTTTCCTGCACATCAACAAATACCGGAAGCGGATATCTGCCCCTGACATCGCGGGTGAAAAAATCATGGGCTGTTTTGTAATCACGGTCTTTTAGCGCTGTGATGAATTTCTCCGCCGCGAGCTTCTGTTCAGCAGCAGGTTTAACATCCCCGGCCCGAACAATAGCCGGAAACGCGAAACACAGGCACAGGCAGGCAAAAAGTATTTTCTTGATAGTGGTCACGGCATTCTCCTTATTATGAATATTTGATACAGCGCTTCTGTTTGTTTTGCACCTGGTAGGCCTTCACATTTGAATTTGGCCCCCTCACCCCAACCCTCTCCCACAAGGGGAGAGGGAGTCTCTGTTCCCCCCCCTCCCTTGATAGGATGGGATGAAGGGGAGGGTGCCTGTAACAGATAATTTTAAATGTATGCCTGCCAGGAGCTTATTGCTGATTAAACTCCCGCCAGGATTTTCCGTCGATAAGCAGGTCTTTGATGGCTGCAGAGCCGCTGCCTGATATCTGCAGAACAATTTTGCCCTTGCCGGCCCGGACCGCCTTGTCTAGCGGCGCAGCATACTGCTCGGGTATATAGAACTTTTCGATGCCCGCGGTAAACCGCCCGTTCTCGCATCTGCCTTTAATGAACAGGGCGCATTCACCACCAGAGATATCATCTCGCGCAGCAAAGCGGGCCCGGTAAAGCTCTTCCGGTCCGGATGCCTTAAAGAAGCAGGCATACACCTCCTGCCCCCGGGAGCAGTCCGGCGACGAGCCGTAGTTGATGCGATAGGTCAGGTAATGGCCCGAGAGCAGATCGCGCGGATCAAACCCTGCAATCGGCAGGATCACTTCACTGCCCTGCGAAAGCCGCATCTGCTTGCTGAGCATCACGCCGAAAAGACACACGATGGGAAAAACCACTGCCGCAATCAAAAGATATTTTTTCATCCCAGAAGTCCTCCGAACCAGGCTTCAAGCTTTTTATGGGATTTATACCAGGCAATAACCGCGCCGATGATAATGAGCCCCGAAACAATAAGCCCGATGCCGGTGGTGGCCAGGGAGCCGAACACCTGGAAGTAGATTATGAGAAACCGCAGGCCGATCAGGTTGAGGCATGTATTGAAAAGCCGCATGTGATTGAGGCAGGAGAACAGAAAGCTCGCGAGCAGCAGCATGGCGATACAGCATGCGGGGCCGATGAGCTTGAGCAGCATGGGATAGTCAGAGCCAGAGTAAGAATAGTGCCGTGGGTAAGCCGAGTAATCGATAATGCCGTAGATATTCATCAGTATGCAGAACAGCCCTGCAAGCAGGCATAGGAATATGCGCACCTTTTTGTCAAGGCCTTTCATGAATATGCTGGCTGCAATAACCGCCACGGTGACAAGATCTATTATTCGGTACAGCGTATGCACAGAGGCATCTTCGTGCCTTGCACCGTAGCCATAATAAGAAAAAAGCCTGGCCGGATGCGCTGAGTTTTCCAGTATAATCCCCGAGGAATGGACAATGTCAAAATAAACAGTGGCCCCGAGGCAGGTCATGCCGGCCCAGAAGAAAAAAGGTCCGGCAAGCATGTGCAGAGGACGCACGCTGCGGCAGAGCATACCGGCCAGCAAGATTGACAGCGGCAGCGACCAGAAGATGGCAAGCCGGTATATGCCCGCAGGCCCGCCGAGGCGCGAGTCGTGAAAGCAGAATAAAATGACAGCTGTCAGGACTGCGGCTGCCCAGAGATTGGGAATGAATTTTTTAAAAGCAAATAGTGTTACGGGCAGGGTGATGCCGCACCACAGGAATAGTGCCTGGTAGGGCTGGCCGCCGGTGTGATATATCTGGGCGATAAGGCCTATTGAGGCAAGGCAGAAAAAGATGAAAAAAGCCGCGATGGCATCAAATACGGCCGGCTGGCTGCCGTCGCTGAAGCGGTAGAGGCAGGCGGCAAGGCCGCCGAGTATGGCAAAGTCTGCGGTCAGTTTCAGCCATGGCGCAATATCGGTCCAGTTTGCCGCCACCAGGGAAATGATGCCCACGGCTATAATTGTCACCCCCAGCATGACAAAGCTGTAGAGCACCCAGGGCGTGGTCTGCCGGGCGCTTTCATATGCCAGGATGCTGCCCGACTGCTCCGGGGTGATAAGCCCCTGCCTTTCCCAATCTGCAAGATGCGCGGTAAGTTTTTGTGTCTTCATTTTCCCCCTTTGTGATTGGATGAAGCATACGGTTTGGAATCCTTATATGCTGAAGCTTTGGTGATGTCAACAGTTTGACAGGCATAGAGTAATTCCGTTTACCATGCCGCCCCGAACCCTTTTTCTTTGACTGCAACCTGCAATTGGTATACTTTCAATACATTAATCCGAATTAGCCAAAACCCCACTATAAACAATGCTGCAAGGCCTGCGCGCATGCCGGGCTGCCAGCCAAAAGGACTTTCAATGACAGAGCGCAAAAAACTGTATCTCATAGATGTGAGCGGGTATTATTACCGGGCTTTTTTTGCTCTGCCCCCCATGTCGACCTCCGAAGGCCAGCCGACCAATGCCATTTACGGATTCACCACCATGCTGCAAAAGCTGCTGAAAGAGCAGAAGCCCGACTATCTGGCTGCTGTGCTCGACTGCCCGGAGCCCACGTTTCGGCATGAGGTCTATCAGGACTACAAAGCCCACCGTCCGAAAATGCCGGATGAGCTTTCCGCCCAGATCCCGCATATGAAAGATGTCATCACGGCATTCAGCATAGCATCAATTGAGAAGTCGGGCTTTGAGGCTGATGACGTAATCGGCACCATGGCGCGGCAGGCAGAGGCTGCGGGTTTGGACGTGGTGATCATTTCAGGCGACAAGGACATGTGCCAGCTCGTGAGCGAGCGCATCACGCTGCTTGACACCATGCGCAATGTTGTGACCGGTGCTGATAAGGTGCAGGAGAAATACGGCGTGCCGCCGGAAAAAATCATCGAGATATTCAGCCTCATGGGCGACAAAAGCGACAATGTGCCCGGCGTGCCCGGCATCGGCGAAAAGACGGCGGCAGAGCTTATAAATGCCTATGGCACACTCGACGGGGTGTTCGAGAACCTTGAAAAGATAACAAAGAAAAAAGCAAAAGAGGCACTTTCTGCCAACCGCGAGAAAGCCTATTTGAGCCGCCAGCTAGTGACCATAGACACGGCCGTGCCCCTTGACATTTCCTGGAGCGACTGCCAGTTGCCCCATCCCGACGAGGAGGCCCTGCGGGGCCTGTATAAAAAATTTGAATTTAAAAGGCTCCTTGAATCGCTTGCCTCTGCACCCCAGTCTGCCAAGAGCTACCATATGATCACCAGCGCAGCAGATATCGAAGCACTCCTTGCGCGCCTCTCCACCTGTCCGTCCTTTGCCCTTGATTTTGAGACAAACTCCATAGATGCCATGCGCGCCGATATTGTGGGCATTTCTTTTTCCGTGCAGGACCATGAAGCCTACTATATACCGGTCGGCCATCAGGGGCTCTCCGGCCAGCCTGACCTGGGCTGGCTGCTTGATAAGCTGCGGCCCCTTCTTGAGGACAAGGCGCCAAAAAAAGTCGGGCACAATATTAAATATGAATACATCATTTTCAAGCGCAACGGCATAGACCTCGCGGGCATAGCCTGCGACACCATGGTGGCCTCCTATGTTATCAATCCGTCAAAATACCGGCACAATCTTGATGACGTGGCCTTAGATCAGCTCGACCACCGCATGATCTCATTTAAGGATGTGGCAGGCTCGGGCAAAAGCATGATCACCTTCGATCAGGTGCCCATCGACAAGGCTGTCGAGTATGCCTGCGAGGATTCCGACATTACGCTCATGCTTGCGGCCAAGCTGCTGCCGCAGCTGAAAACCGCAGAGGCTGAAAAGCTTTTTTATGATTTGGAAATGCCCCTGGTGACCGTGCTTGCGCAGATGGAGATGGTAGGCGTGAAAGTTGATATGGAGCACTTGCGCGGCCTCTCCGATGAATTCGGCTTAAAAATCGATGGCATCGAGAAAAGCATTTACGAAATCGCGGGCTGCGAGTTTAATATCAATTCCCCGAAGCAGCTCGGCGAGGTGCTGTTTGAAAAGCTTAATCTTCCCGTGCAGAAAAAAACCAAGACCGGCTATGCAACCGATGTCGATACCTTAAACGAGCTTGCCCCTCTGCATCCGCTGCCCGAGCAGATACTGGCATACCGCAGCATTGCAAAGCTTAAATCAACCTATATAGACAATATGCCCGATCTGGTGAACCCGGCCACGGGCCGCATCCACACCTCCTATAACCAGACCGTGACAGCCACGGGCCGCCTGAGCAGCTCCGAGCCGAATCTTCAGAACATACCCATCCGCACAGATGAAGGCTGCCGCATACGCGAGGCTTTTGTCAGCGACCCGGGCTGGAAGATACTGTCTGCCGACTACTCACAAATTGAGCTTCGGATACTGGCGCACATGTCCGGTGACAAGACCCTGTGCGTGTCCTTCCGCAAGGATGAGGATATTCACACCCGCACGGCATCGGAGATTCTGGGCGTCACGCCGGAACTGGTCACCCCCACCATGCGCCGCGACGCAAAGGTGATAAACTTCGGCATCATTTACGGCATGAGTTCATTTGGCCTGAGCAAGGCCCTGGGCATCGACGGCCGCACAGCGCAGGCCTATATTGATGATTATTTCCGCAAGTACCGCGGCGTGCGCGACTACCTCGACGGCGTGCTGGAGGCAGCCCGCACAACCGGCTATGTGACAACGCTTATGAACCGGCGGCGCTACCTGCCCGAAATAACCGCAACCAATGGCGCCGTGCGCAAGTTTGCCGAGCGCACAGCCATCAATGCCCCCATTCAGGGCACAGCCGCAGACCTTATAAAAATGGCCATGCTGCATATCGGCCCGGCACTTGAGCGCGAGCATTTGCAGGCCCGCATGATCATGCAGGTGCATGACGAGCTGGTGTTTGAAGCGCCCGAGGCAGAGATGGAAAAACTCGCCGCCCTTGTGCGCCAGGTGATGGAGGGCGTCATGGAGCTGTCCGTGCCCCTGAAAGTTGATGTGAACTGGGGCAACAACTGGCGCGAGGCGCATTGAGGCGAAGAGGGAAGAGGAACCACAGAGGCACAGAGAGGACAGAGGTTTGATTCAATTAATTTGCCGGGAGATACCGGCAAATTAATATAAGCTCAAGGGGGATAACATGAAGATATGCAAATATGCCGTTTTAGCTGCATGCTTCTTTTTTTCAGGATGCATATGGGCTATGACAAGTACTAAAGATGTTACAGATGACAGTCGTTATTGGGGTGAATATAAACCCGAGTTAAAATTGATGCTTATTGAAGATGTCTATATTAACAAAAAATATCAAATGCTACTCCCGGAAAATTATTACAATAACTATATGAGTCAAGATATTCCTTTTGCTTGGCCAAGAAATTTTGCTCAATACAAACAAGCACCTGATAAATATCCTGAATTAAAAATTTTAAAAAAAGGTTTGATAGTCAAATGCTTAAAAATTTTTTTTCTAGAAACTATGAATACGTCTATCATCGATATATTTGGTATTGTGTTAGATGATTGCTGCAAGGAAAATGAAGTTAGTTTAAGATCACTATCTATCGGTGCAAATTACTCGCCCGAGCATGGTGTGCATTGCTTAAAGCCAAATCCAAGTTATCTTAAGCCAGTTGAAAAGAGTGCTGATAACTAAAAAGCATAGTTCAACGCAGGGTTCTTATCTCCAATCGCCGTCTCCCGATTGGAGATAAATAAAAAACCCTCCGTGTCCTCTGTGCCTCTGTGGTGAATAATTCATTATGGATATAAATCAGCTTACAGGCGAAGTAATCGGAGCTGCCATTGAGGTTCACAAAACCCTTGGGCCGGGGCTGCTTGAATCCGCTTACGAAGAATGTCTTTGTTTTGAGCTGCAGCAAAAAAAGATATTGTTTGAGCGGCAAAAGCCGCTGCCGGTAGAATATAAACAAGTCAAGCTGGACTGCGGTTACAGACTTGATCTTTTAATTCCGGATCGGCTCATTATCGAATTAAAGGCATGTGATGCTATTCTGCCGATTCATGAAGCGCAGCTTTTAACATATTTGAAGCTTACAGGCATTAAGACGGGGCTTCTCATAAATTTTAATGTCGCATTGCTCAAGGAAGGCATCAAACGTTTAGTGCTTTAATGCGAGGTTCTTATCTCCAATCGCCGTCTCCCGATTGGAGATAAATAAAACACCTCTGTGCTCTCTGTGCCTCTGTGGTGAAAAACTATGGTGTATACTCGTATGATCAAAACATTGCTACTGCTCTTCGCTTTGCTCATCTGCGCGGCTAGCCCCTCATTTGCTGCTGCAGAGGACAATGCCACCGGCTATGTCTTCACTGTGGCTGAGCTTGAAGAGATTGCCGCGCTGCGGCCCGACCTACCTCTGGGCGAGCGCTGGGAGCTGATGCGCGCAGAGCTTGCGCAGCGGCATCCGGGAAAAATTATCGACACGTTGCACTGGACTTTTAATGCCGCCGGCAATGTGGTGTGTCAGATCGCCATTGTGGCGGCATCGCCGCGGGAGTATGTGGCGTTTTTCGGCACGCCCGTGGGCGCTACGGGATTTTCAGGCCGGTACAATGAGTCTGATGTGTGGGACATCATGGTTGCCGGCGAGATGCTGACCTGCGTGCCGGGCCAGTTCGACTACACAACCTATGTGCTGGGCCAGACCGGCTATCTTGCCAAGGGAAGCGCCAAGGTCTTCCGCTACGGCCCGGGCACCTGGATGATCGACTATGCCCGCGGCAATATTATCACCATGTTTCCCTTCGGTGTCATTGCGCCAGCGGTGTACAATACCCTTGATTTCAAAAGCGCTATCGAGCAGTTTACGGATTACGCAGGTCTGGTCGTCAAGGGCATGCTGCATCAGGATTAAAAATATTGAAGAGGAACCACAGAGGCACAGAGGTCACAGAGTTTTGAGTGCATTAATTTGCCGGGAGATACCGGCAAATTAATATACGCTCTTTAAGCTGTAGGTTGGGCAAAGCGCAGCGTGTCCAACAATATTGAAACCAATAAAAAAAGCTGGGCACACTTCGTTTTGCCCAGCCTGTCGTTAACTCTAACGCGAGATTATTATCTCCAATCGTCGTCTCCCGATTGGAGATAAATAAAACACCTCTGTGTTCTCTGTGCCTCTGTGGTGAAAATATATGCTTTTTACAAACATCGACGGACATAAATCAGCCTATAAAATTTCATCGGTCGCCGGCCATGGCAAGCCCGTCATACTGTGCATTCACGGCTCGGGCGGCGACAGTTCGGTCTGGACAAGCCAGTTTGCAGGCCTTGCAGCCGACTGCACGCTTATTGCGCCTGATCTTCCCGGCCATGGCAAAACACAGGGCAAAGGCGGCTATACGGCTGAAGAGTATGCTGCATGGCTTGAGAGCTTTGTTGAGGCCCTGGGGCTGCACAGCTTTATTGTGATGGGCTATTCCATGGGAGGCGCCATTGCGCAGGCTTGCGCTCATGCCTATCCCACGCGGGTTGCGGGGCTGATACTCGTGAGCACGGCCATGCGTTTTGTGGTGGCTCCGGAATATCTGAAGGTGCTGCAGAAAGACTTTCACCGCGCAGCGCGCGCCTCCTGCGACAGCGCCTATGCCCCGGGAGTTGCAGCCGAGCTCTATCACCGCGGGTTTGAAATGCTTTTAAGCAACGGTGGCGAGGCAATGTATGAAGACGTGCTTGCCTGCACACAGTTTGACAGCACGGCCTGGGCAGGTAAAATAACGGTCCCCGGCCTTGTCATCTCCGGCAATCATGATACAATAACGCCTCCTGAGGCGGGCCGCGAGCTTGCTGCGACATTGCCGCAAGGCAGGTTTATGTCTTTTGCACAAGCAGGCCACATGGTCATGCAGGAAGCAGCCGAGAAATTCAATGCCGCAGTGCGTCAGTTTATTGCGAGTAAAGACTAGCTCAAGATATTTGAAATTTTGCTGCCGCAAGGCTGCCCCCACCAACCTCCCCCTGGCAGGGGAGGCTTTTTGAAGCCCCTCCTTGACAAGGAGGGGTTTGGGGAGGTCCGTTGCAGGTTCAATGTAATCCGAGAGAAAAATTCTCAGATTACAGCAGGTAAGAATCTAACTCTGTTGCCTAAAAAAGGAGAACCCTATGATACTTATTACGGGTGCCGCCGGTTTTATCGGCAGCGCTGTTGCCTGCGCCCTTAACCGTGCGGGCAGAAGCGATCTTATTCTTTCCGACCGCCTTGGCGAGCGGGACAAATGGAAAAACATTGTGGGCCTTCGCTACAACCGCTTTGTGCACTGCACAGAGCTGCTCTCATTTTTAAATGAAGACCCGCAGGCCGACGCCATCACGGCTGTGGTGCATCTGGGCGCCTGCTCCGACACCACCGAGATCGACATGGATTATTTGCTGGCAAACAATGTCGATTTTTCGATCCTGCTGTGCCAGTGGGCCCGTGAGCAGGGCAACCGCTTTGTGTATGCCTCATCTGCTGCAGTCTATGGCGACGGAAGTCTCGGGTTTTCCGATGCCGACAAGCTGACGCCGAAACTGCGGCCGCTCAACAAGTACGGATTCTCGAAATGGATGTTTGACATGTGGGTGCTTGAAAACGGCCTTGCAGACAAGGTTGCGGGCCTTCGCTACTTCAATGTCTTCGGCCCCAATGAATATCACAAAGGCAAAATGGCAAGCGTTGTTTTTCATTCTGTGCCGCAGGTGCAGAAAACAGGGAAAATCAGGCTTTTTGAAAGCCATGTGCCCGACTGCGGCCACGGCGAGCAGGCCCGCGATTTTATCTATATCGACGAGGTGATCGACGCCACGCTGTTTGCGCTTAATAATGACAAGGCAAACGGCATCTTCAATGTCGGCACGGGCCGGGCCCATACCTTTAATGATCTTGCCCGGGGCGTCTTCGACGGCCTTGGGAAATCGCCGGTCATTGAATACTTTCCCATGCCCGAGGAGCTGCAGGGTCGGTACCAATATTTTACAAAAGCCGATATGCAGCGGCTCCACGCGGCAGGCTATGCTGAACAGCCCGACCGATTCCGCGAGTTTGTGGCGCGCTATGTGCGCGACTATCTTGTGCCCGGCGGCAGGCATTTGACTGAACTATAATATGATCTGAACCAGCGATAAGGATTTGGCAATGAGTGACCCAAGAGTTGCAGAGGCTGAGGAGCTTTTTAAAAAGGCTGAAGCATTTTTCCGGCAGGGCGCTGTGGGGGATGAAAAAAATATCTATGATGATATAGCCGGCCGCTTCGGTTCAGCCCCCGAGGCGGAGCTGAAAAGGCTTGCGGCGAAGGCTCTTGTGAACAAGGGCGTCATTCTGGGCAAGCAGAGCTGCCATGGCGAGGCGCTGGCCGCCTTTGACCAGGCGCTTGCGCTTGTGGCCGGAGGCGATGATGCTGCAAGCCGCGAGAGCAGCGCCATTGCTCAGGTGAACAAGGCAATTACCCTTGACAAGCAGGGGAAAACAGCCGATGCCATTGCCGCCTATGACGGGGTGGTGCAGCTATTTGCCGACGCGCAGGAGCCGGCCATACAGGAGCAGGTGGCAAAGGCCCTGCTGCAGAAGGGCTTTACCTGTACCCGCAAGAATATGCTTGAAGAAGAGCGCACCTGCTATGACAGGCTCATAGAGCTTTTCGGTGCTTCGCAGGAACCCGCGCTGCAGAGCTTGATTGCCAATGCCCTGTTCAGCAAAGGCCTGTCCTATGGCAAGGCCATGCACCGCGAGGCAGCAAATGCAGCCTATGATGAGCTGCTGAAACGCTACGCAGCATCCGACGACGCGGAACTGAAATCACTTGTGGGCATGGCCAATTTCAACAAGGGCGTGAGCTATCATTTTTGAGTTGTAGGGACCGGTCGCGACCGGTCCCTACGGTGATTGCAATTCCAATATGTTCTAACCGCGATTATCTGCTGTTTTGTTGTTTTTCTCCTTGTTGTCATCTCGACCGAAGGGAGAGATCTTCGGTTGCAGAGCAATCAGAGTATTAAGATTGATGCGCAAGAGCGCAACCTGCGGACTCACTGCGGTCGAAATGATAGATTGGCTCAACCATTTATAAAATGCTTCCTCCCGCCACGCACACTAATTGTTGACAGAAGCACCTGTTAGATATAGAGTGGGCGGGAATTTCGCAGGGAAAACCGGCCCTTGCACGCTGTCGCCCGCGAATGTTGCACCGCTTCCGGTGCATTACTTTTTTTTATAATAATTCAAGGAGGATTTACAGTATGGCACTTATCGATTTCGGCGGCACCAAAGAAAATGTCGTCATGCGCAAAGAATTTCCCATGGCAAAGGCCCGCAAGGTTCTGAGCAAAGAAACCATCGCTGTGATCGGCTATGGCGTACAGGGCCCGGCACAGGCGCTCAATATGAAGGACAATGGCTTTCATGTCATCATCGGCCAGTCAAAAAAGATCAAGCGCGACTGGGACCGCGCGGTCAAAGACGGCTGGAAGCCCGGCGTTACCCTGTTTGATATTGAAGAGGCTGTCCAGCGCGGCACGATCATTCAGATGCTTGTCTCTGATGCTGCCCAGCGCACCATCTGGCCCATAGTTAAGAAAAACCTGAAAGCAGGCGATGCTCTGTATTTCTCTCACGGCTTTTCAATCGTGTACAAAGAGCAGACCAAGGTCATTCCGCCCAAGAATGTTGACGTGATCCTGGTTGCACCAAAGGGCTCGGGCACATCAGTGCGCCGCAATTTTCTTTCCGGCGCAGGCATCAATGCAAGCTTTGCCGTGTTTCAGAACGCCACGGGCCGCGCGCTTGAGCGGACCATTGCAGTCGGCATCGCCATCGGCGCTGGCTACCTGTTCCCCACGACCTTTCAGCAGGAAGTGTACAGCGACCTGACCGGCGAGCGCGGCATTCTCATGGGCGCTCTTGCAGGCGTTATGGAAGCACAGTATGACGTGCTGCGTAAAAACGGCCATAGCCCCAGCGAAGCTTTCAATGAAACCGTTGAAGAGCTCACCGAGAGCCTTATCCGCCTTGTGAGCGAAAACGGCATGGACTGGATGTATGCAAACTGCTCAGCCACGGCCCAGCGCGGCGCTCTTGACTGGAAGCCGAAATTTAAGAAAGCAGTTATGCCTGTATTCAACGAGCTGTACAAGCGCGTGAAGACCGGTGTCGAGACCCGCCGCGTGCTCACGACCTGCAGTAAGTCCAATTATCAGGAGCTTCTGACCAAGGAGCTTGCAACGCTCGGGAACTCAGAGATGTGGCTGGCAGGCAAAGCCACCCGCGCCCTTCGGCCCAAGGAAGCGGCAAAGCTGATCACCAAGGAAACCAAAGGCATCGCAGGCCGCAAGTCGAACTAAAGCATGTTCAGATGGCGGGCAATTGCCCTTCCTATAGTACTTGTTAAAATGTCAGGAGAAGCGCAAAAGGGGATTTCAGCACAACGGAATCCCCTTTTGCTGCGTTTTGCACAATGACAAAAACCGATGACAAATCCCAAACCGTTCGCGGGTATTTCAATGCCATTGCCGGCCGCTATGACCTGCTCAATACGCTGCTGAGCTTCGGCCTGCACCATCTGTGGAAGCGCCGGACAATTAAAGAAGCCCGCATTGCCCCCGGCGCAAGCGTTCTTGACCTGTGCGGCGGCACGGCAGACTTGGCCCTGCTGGCAGCTCGTGCAGGAGCGCAGTCTGTTACGGTCTGCGACTTTAGCGCCGAGATGATGCTCGTGGGCAAAAAAAAGGCAGCTGCCGTTCCGGTCATAGCCTTTGTCTGCGGCGATGCCCAGCACATCGCCTGCGCCGACAGCTCATTTGACGTGGTGCTCATCGGCTTTGGCCTTCGCAACATTGCCGACCGCGAGCTGGGCCTGCGGGAAATGCTGCGCGTGCTCAAGCCCGGCGGCAGGCTTGTGTGCCTTGAATTTTCAACGCCCGTATGGCCGTGGTTTCGCATGCTGTATGATTTTTATTCCCGCTATATTATCCCCACGGCAGGGCTTCTCATCGCAGGCTCCCGCGAGGCCTATGAATACCTGCCTGACTCGATAAAAAAATTTCCCCTGCCCGACGGGCTTGCAGCTATAATGCAGACGGTTGGTTTCAAAAAAGTGAAATATATCCGGCTCACCAACGGCATTGCGGCTATTCATACAGGCAAGAAACCATGGCAGCCAGTAGGCGGGCGCCAACCCGCCGAATGGTTGGCCGGAAAGAAAATTAAATAAAATCGTTGAACCATTGCCTGCACGCATACGTTTTGACCGCTACGGGGAAACGAAAGTGAGGCGCAAAAAAATTCAGGGGGATTATGAGAAGACAAAAATCGCATATACTGCCGCTGCTTATCCTGACGACAGCTTTATTCTGCACGACACAGGTTGATGCAAGTTTTCAGCTGCCGGAAGACGCCTATCGGGTATCAGAATTGAAAAGCGCTCTAAAAGAGGCGGCCGAGGGCAAATGGCCGATAACCTTTTTTCTCTCCGATGAAAGCGTAAGCTGTCAGTTTGTGTCAAGGGCAAGCCGGGACATACTACAGCAGCTCGGGGAAAAAAGTATTATACTTTACGTTACCCCTGAGCAAATAAACGGACTGCCGCCCACTGCTTTTGAAGCTCTAACCTCATCAAAGGCCGGAAGAATGCTCCCGATTGCAGTTGTGGCGAACTCCTGTGCGGATAGAATTATTGATATTGTTCCCTATGATAGCGCACAGGAAGCTCATTTGAAAATGCTTAAAGAAGCTCAGCAGAAAATGCTCGAAGCGGATGCAGCATCCTGCGAAAAAAAAGAAGCGCTGCCCCAAAAGTACTGGATTATTGGGGGTGCTGCTGTGCTGCTTCTGGGGCTTTTTATATTCATAAAAAAGTAACGGTTGCTGAACGCCAGAAACACTTCCTTTTTTGTATTGACACTAATGGCCTTGTTTTTTTGAAAGATCAAACCGCCATTGCTGCACAGAGCGCCCCTCCACAGTTGCGTTCAGCCACCCAATCTGCCGAGCCGGGCAAGCTGTTTTTTTGTTTTTTCAGCACTGCCAAACATGCTATTAAATAATTAGGAGCAGGAAGTCAGGCAACTTTACAGGCATACCCACACAGGGAGGAACGGCATATGGACACAGGGCACGCCCGAAAGACTATCGAAGCGGCCGTTGGCAGATATGAAATGGCGGTTAAGCTTCAGCCCAAATATGCAGCAAAACAGCCCAGCAAACTTATCACCATCTCGCGGCAGTACGGTTCCGGCGGCCGCGAAATAGCAGAAAAGCTCGGCGAGCAGCTGGGCTGCACGGTCTGGGGCCGGGAGATACTTGACATGCTGGTCAGCCAGTCCGGCGGCGATTACCAGACGCGCATGTTTAAATCTCTTGATGAACAAACGCAGGGCGTCATCGACGAGCTGGTGAGCGATTTCTTCGGCCAGGTTGCACGGCATACCTATCACTATCTGCTGCCCAAAGCCATCTTCACCATTGCCCAGAGCGACGCCATTTTTCTCGGCCGCGGCGCTAATCTGATACTGCCCCAGGCGTTTCACGTGCGCATCACGGCATCTATAGAACACCGCACAAACCGCATAATGGCGCGCGAGAAGCTTAGCCTGGAGGCGGCTGAGGAAAAAATCAGGGAGTCGGACCATCAGCGAGAAGTCTTTTTGAAAGAGTTCGCCCACTCGATCAATGTTAAAAAGTACCGCAATGAGTTCGACCTGATCATCAACACGGACCGCATCACCTCAGACGGGGCGGCGGCAATCATACTGCACGGTTTTGAGCTTTTCCGCAAAAGCAGCAGGCAGTAATTTTTCGGCGCCACTGGCCGCATAAATGATGCTGTCTATACCGCGCCTTGACAGGCCCCTTGAAATAAGCCACAATTGAAACTTGCCGGAGTAGACAAAATGGTCGCCGGCTGCTTAAGGCAGTCCGGAGGAAAGTCCGAGCACCGCAGGGCAGGGTGGTCGCTAACGGCGACCGGGGGCGACCCCAGGGAAAGTGCAACAGAAAATATACCGCCCGCTTCGGCGGGTAAGGGTGAAATGGCGAGGTAAGGGCTCACCGCATTCCGGGTGACCGGAATGGCATTGTAAACCCCACCCGGTGCAAGACCAAATAAGAGAGCGGCGGGAGCTTCGGCTCCCCGGAAGGCGGCCCGTCTTTATGCTCTCGGGTAGGTCGCATGAGGCGTCTGGCAACAGCCGTCCCAGCTGAATGACCATTGCCCGCAGGCTTGTAAAGGCCTGCGGGAACAGAACTCGGCTTAATAGTCTACTCCGGCATTTTTATTTTAATTTATGGAGTCTTTAAACACATGGATTCGGCAAAAGAAAAATGCGGTATCAGCCGCGAGGAAGCCCTGGCCCTCATGGAGCAGTATATAGAGCAGGACAATCTGCGCTGCCACTGCCTGGCAACCGAAGTTATTATGCATGCTCTTGCCCGCAGGCTCGGGGCAGACGAAGATATATGGGGAATTGCCGGGCTGCTCCACGATCTTGATTACGCCGAGACTAAGGACGACATGCAGCGCCACGGTCTTGTCACAGAAACTGTTTTAAAAGAAAAAGGCGTAAGCCCGGCAATCACCGGCGCCATCAAAAGCCACAATGCCGACAACCTCGGCCTGCAGCGCTCCTCACCGTTTGAGCATGCGCTGGTGGCTGCCGAGTGCATCACCGGCCTTGTTGTTGCCACAGCCCTTGTCTATCCGGACAAAAAGCTTGCAAGCGTCAAGCCCTCCTCCATTGTCAAGCGCATGAAGCAGAAAGAATTCGCCCGCAGCGTCAACCGCGACCACATTAAAGAATGCGAGCTCATCGGCATGCAGCTCGACCAGTTTGCCCAGATCAGCCTTGAGGCCATGTGCGCCATCAGCGGGCGTTTAGGGCTGTAGGCGGCCGGGATATGTGACGGGAAAGCAGTTTGACGCGTGGTTTGACCCTGAAAAAATGACCATGCCCTTTAAGACTTTAAAGCGATAGCCCGCCCGGCGATCAGCAGGTCATGATATTTTGAGTTTTAACAGGTCTATCACGCAATTAACAGACTGATGCGCTTCCCAAGGCCGCCTTCAAAAATTCTGTACAATGTAGAGAGTTGAATATCGGCTTTTCCGTTTTCAAGACGTGAGATATAGCTTTTTTTTGTGCCTATTTTTTCTGCAAGCTGCTCCTGTGTGAGGTGGGCCTCCTGCCTGGCTGCTTTAAGCATTTCACTTATGACAAAATACTGCGCTTTCTGCTCAAAAGCATTCCGTTTCGGCGCGCCGATTTTGCCGTATTTGATATCCAAGAGTTCATCAAAACTTTTAGCAGCTTTTAATTTTACCTTTTTCATTTTTTACCCTTCTGCTTAAAATATTCTTCCATGAGTCTTTCGGCCAGATCGATCTCGCGTGTCGGTGTCTTCTGCGTCTTTTTTTGAAAAGCATTAAATAAAACAACCAGGTTGCCACCATCAAAGCAGCAGAATATTCTGTGCGCATTTCCGCTAAACTCGATCCGGATTTCAAATAGCCCGGCGGTTCCCTCGATATGTTTTAAAAATTTTTCAGGGATTCGTTTGACAGATTTAATTAATTTAAAAATATATTCGATCTTCTCCTGCAGCCGGCCAGGCAGAGTAAGATAGTATTGCACAAAGTGTTCGCCATAAAATATGATTTCGCGTTCTTTCTTCACAAGTACATTGATAACTTATAAGTTAACATTTTGCACTACATATTTTTTGCTTAGCCTCCTTGTCCCATTTTCGTCAGACAGGTAGCCATTGCTGCTAGGTACGTGACGGGGGAGCAGTTCGACGCGTGGGTTGACCCTAAAAAATGATCATGCCTTTTAGGTCTCCCAGGCGATAGCCTGCGGTTTGGGCTCGTTATTCTTGTCACAGAGGCCATATGCGAAAACATAAGTTCAACTGGGTCTGTTCTGCCAGATTGAACATGCTTGAAAGATAGTGGATGACATTTCTGATAATTCAACATTGTGACACGCAATGTGGACTTTTAGGTCGATAGACGGACCACTACTTATAGGGAACATATTAACCCGGCACTTTCCGAAAGCATGTTCTGCAAATTAGCTGCTTTGCGCAGCACTGCACCATCCCAAAGCGAGTTGCTATCAATAGGGTCATGGCAATAAGCCTTGAGTCGGGCCACAAACACACTCTCGCACTGACCGGGTTGGAGGACATTGCCGGCAATCACGTTGATACGGACCGTGAAGTTGTGCTGACGGTGCAGCGTGAGTGCACACAAAAAGGCCGCAGAGCCTGTCGGCCTGCCGCTTTTGGTTCCCGCTTCTGGGAAAATAAGTGGGCAGACTGAGCCTGCCTCAAAATTTATAGGTTATGCCACAGCCGATATAATAGGCGTGAGTATCGCTGAGCTCGCCATCAAGCACCCCGTCGGCCGGCCTGGCCTTGACATCGCGCTTTTTGCTTTGTTTAAAGGTATAGGACGTGTCAAACGACCATGCGCTCCAGTGAAATCCAAGGCCGGTGCAGACCATTATGCGGTCATAGCATGGCAGCGTGTAGTCAACGGTATGCCGGGGCTGGGGCTCATTATCGTAAACAAGACCAAGCCGAAGGTCAAGCCACGGCGCCGCCTTGTACTCAAAGCCCAGCTGATACCGCCACACATTGTGCCAGTCTTTTTGTATGATCTTCTGCCGCGCCCCTGCGACAGGCTCGTCAAAGGTGGACCGCAGATGATCATAGCACCGCCACATGGTGAATACCGTGCTTGCTTCGATGCTCAGCCGCTCCCGGGGGAAAAACACCACACCCGAGTAGAGCTCGGCGGGAAGATTTACATTCATGTCGAAATGCGTGTTGGGGAAAATCTTCCGGAGGTAATCGGGCCGACCGGTGAATTTAACCCGGCCTCCCACATTCTGGGTCACCCTGCTGCGGTAGGAAATACCGGCGTATGCCCAGTCAAAGGCTTTATAATGAACGGCAGCATTCCATCCCGGCGCGATCGAATCGCCTTTAAGCCGAGAATGAAAATTAAAAACCGGCACCTCTTGGTCAAGCGTGGCTTCAAACCGGATGACGCGAAGCCCTGCGGCAAGGGAAAGCTTCTCCGTGGCTTTCCAGGCAAGTGAGGGATTTATTTCAAATCCCTTCACCAGCGCATTGGTATTGTTATACCGGCCGGGCCAGTCGCTCGGGAACCGGGCGCACTGAGCAAACCGGGGAATCAGGCCTATGCCGAACCACAGCCGGTCGTTTAATTCCCTGGTAAGGTAGGCATAGGGGATGAAACGGGGGATCATGTCATTGTGGGTAGTGTGTGTTTTACCTTGCGGGGATTTTGTTTTGATTTCGGCATAGCCCAGGGAAAGGGACGCGCCGCAGGCAATTTGAGTCCCCTCAAGCTGCGTGATGCCGGCGGGATTGAAAAAAACTGCGGTGGGATCGTCGGCCCGGGCAATCAGCGCCCCTCCCAGAGCATTGGCGCGCACACTGGTTTCAAAAAGTGAAAAACCGCCGCCGAATGAAAGCTGCACACAACCCAGCAGCATGATACACGCAGCCGCCAAAGCCTTCATTGTTTTTATGGTTTGCATAATGCACCACCTTTTGTTGCTATATGGTGGCCACTGTTCGCGGCTTTGCCCGAGAGGACAGCATGACAACGGGAATCATTCAGGAGGACATGAGTCAAGTTGCGGCATTGAATCCGCAAACAAACTGGGTTAAGATCAATGTGACCTCTAATCTTTCCCTGCATTCACTGGTGACCTTCCAGCCAGCTCTCGGCTTGCGTAATATCACGGAATACTCTGCAGCTAAAAGGGCTTGTATCGGCAAATGCCTCAAACATTCTGGCTCCGCCGAAAAGCAGATCTTTATTAACCACGATAGCGACTTTGTATCCGGCGCCGCGTTCCTGCTGATGGGCTTCAATATACGAAACCAGAACCCGAAGGTCATAGGTGGACATGTCCTTCATTTCGACTGTTCGAAGGTCCCAGAGAGCATCCATACCGGGGTGAAAATCAGGATCCTTAAGCATTTCTTCGGCACACGTTTTGATTGTCTTCAGAAACTCAATTTCCCCTGAAATGGTAATGGTTACTCTGCCTGTTTTTTTGTCGATTTTTCTTGTCGTCTGCATTGAAACCTCATACAACAAGTGCAGGATAGAACTTTGATAAAAATTCGTTTTGGATGTGGTAGATATAAAATAAGTGCAGATTGTATGTCAAGGTTAATATGGGCTCAAGATGTGAGGCGACAGTTTTGGGGCATTACTCCTGACGCTAAAAGATTTTTAGCTGTAGAGTCGAAAATGGGCGCGGTGGTTATAGGCGATCGGTTGACTGGCCGTCTTTTCAAATTGCCGCCTCAATCCGACTTCCCATGACTCTGTTTCCCATCTCCGCTCATCAAACCGGACATGCGGTATTGCCGCATCCGGCTTTCCGACTGACTTCACCTTACTTAAGGTACACAGCGGCTAGCGCTGTTACTCCGTTTTCGCCTTAAGGTAGAGCTTCTTCTGGAAATTCCCGAGCTTTTTTTTCTTCTGGTGTTTTCAGGCTCATCGCCAAACACCTCTCCTCATTTCCTTCCGAAGCATGTCAGAAGCAAGGGGCCTTCCCTCCATCCCGTTTCCGGGGCTTCTCAGGTACTATGCCCCTCTCTGACTCCCGCCCGAACCAGTACCCGAAGTGCTGTTGTGAGCTGCTACCTCACTTACGGGACGGGTCTCCCACGTTGCATAAAGCACTTTCCCGACATGCCATCCTCATTACCCCGGTGGACCAGAACAGGTGTACATATATCGGTTTTTTTCCTGTCCTGCTTCGGCCTTCCCCGAATATTGGGCGGGTCGGCGTCCACATCTTTACTTTCGAGGCCTGCTCAAGGTTCACTCGCGTTACGGCCTGCCGGTTTGCAGCCACCCTTATGGTGTACTTCTGTCTCCAGAGCTTCAGCCAGCAGGTCTGCCTGTCCGTGTGTCTGGATAGCTACCGAGTTGAACCGATAATTACTCGGGCGGAACTTTCATCCGCTAGCGCTTTATACCTTCGTGGCGCACCAATATCTACTGCCCCTGCTTGTCTCCTCAAAATTCAACATTACGGTTCTCAATGTGCATAATTTTAAAATAGAAAGGGCAGGTCATACCTGCTATCCCGCGGTTTATTTTTTCTCAGGTCTTTTTTTAAATGCTTCCCCGGCCTGGTGCATGAATGCCTCAAGCCTTGTCTGGTCGCCCGCCTGCGGCGTACCGTCAAAAACCATTTTCAGCACGGGCACATTAGGCCAGTCGCGGGCAAAGCGGCCAAGCAGCGCGTTGACGATGGTGCCGGGCATGCAGGCAAAGGGCATGAGATTCACGATTCCGCTGCAGCCGTGCAGGGCATACTCCACAGCCCGGCCCAGGCTGAGGTTTGCCTCGCCGCGCACATGCTGGCTTAAGTATGGCGCGCTGTAGCCCATGATGGCGGCAGTGGTTGCCTCTCTGGAGAAGTTGCGCACGCTTGCGGCGAAAGGTCTGCCTATGCGGCGCACGAAATGATTCTGCACTCTATGGGTCAGCCACTCGCGGCCGTACTGCGCAAGAGTTCCTTCGCGCTTCAGATCGCGGCGCCGCTCCCAGTCGGTGTACTCCACCCACTCCTGCATGCCGGGCATGACCGTCTCGCCGCCCAGGGCCTCAATGCGCCTGATGATGAAGTCATTGCTGAACTGGTTTGAGCGCACATAGATCTCTCCGATGATGCCGATAAGGGGCCTGGGCTGCCGGTCAACGGCAATACCGGCAAAGCGGGCGGCTGCATTCTGCGGGCAGTCGCCCAGCGTGCCGCTGCGCTCAACAGAAGCTGTAAGCCGCTGCAAACATTCGCCGTAAAGGGCGTCGCTGTCGCCGCGGCTGCGCTCATAGGGCCGCGTCTGGAGGAGCAGCTTTTTGAAATAGTCAATCAGGATAAGCCCCTGCCAGGCAAGTGTCCGGAACCCGGCGCCCAGGCCCTGCAGGTGCTGCTCATAGCCGGTGGTCTGGTCTAAAAGCACGATGGGCACGTCGTGCAGCCCCAGATCATCCAGCACCATGCGGTGGTGGCGGCTGTACTGGCCGAAGCGGCAGGGACCCATGGCCGTGGGCATGAAGAAGCTTGAGCGCTCCGGCACGAAGCCGGGCTCAAGCGTTTTTTTGATGATATCGCCCGTTGTGAGGATGCAGGGGTAGCATTCCTTGCCGCTGGTGTGGCGCCGGCCGAGCTCAGCCGAGCGCTCGTCAGACATGGGCAGGGCGTGTGCATTAATGCCGAAGCGGCGCATGGCAGCGGCTATGGCAAGACCGTGGTCGTCCATATAGGGCACATACACTGTGCGGTGATTGCCCGAAAACGCGGGCCTGCGGCTTTCAACAGGCCGGGCCTGAGCGCTCTGCCGCTTTGAGGCAAGGCTGTCGAGAAATGCCTCGAGGCGCGTGATGACGCCTGCATCGGCGCTGTGCTCATCAAGCTCAAGTGCGAGCCAGGGCTTGCCCTGCATCTCGCGGCTGAAATATTTTGTGATAAACGAATCCGGACCGCAGCCGAAATTGGTAAGGTAAACGGCGTGCAGATCAGCGTGCTGCCTGATGGTGCGGGCCGCAGCCAGAATGCGCTGGCCATTGCGCCAGTACATTTTTTTCATGGGCTCGCCGAAGGCTTCGGGCATGGGCAGAAAATCAAGGGGCAGGGCAAGGGCCCCGAGATCGCGCAGCTTATCGGGTATGCGGAAGTTAAGGCCCCCGTCGCAGCCATTGTAGGGCCTGCTGACAAGCACGAGCGCTGGCGCACCCGGCGGCAGGTTTTCAAGCACCTGGCGGCCGCGGGCCGTGAGCCGGTCGCGAAAGGCCAGCATTTCCCGGGATGCGGCAGCGGCCGCCCGGCTTACCTGAGCGCCCGTGCGGCCAAGCTCGAGGCCAAGGGCCTTCAGCTCGGGGATGAGCACTTTTTTGCCCCATTCAAAATGCAGCACCGGCTGCAGCACCTTGACCGGATGATTGTTAAACTCAAGCGTTGCGTCGGCAAGATAGGGCAGGCTCTGAATATACAGGCAGTTGTACGACGTGTCGGCATCGGGGCTTGCGTGGTCCATATTCACCACGCAGGGCAGGAAGAGATAGTCCACACCCTTCTTAAGCAGGGCCGCCACATGGCCCTGGGCCACCTTGATGGGGAAGCATGTCTCCTCGGACACAAGCTCGCAGCCCCGGCTGATAATGGCGCGGTTGGTCGGGGGCGATAGCACGAGCCGGAACCCCAGCTCGGCAAAGAAGGCCTGCCAGTACGGGTACATGTCATAAAAAATAGTTGCCCGAGGCATGCCCACGGTGGGCGCATTATCCGGCAGTGGTCGAGATGGCTTATAGGGCGCAAGCAGCATGTGCTCGCGCTCGGCGAAAAGACGCGGCAGGTGCTCGCCCAGGCAGGCCTTCTGCTCTTCGTCGAATTTGCCGCACCTGCTGCCGTAATGCAGGGGAGCTTCGCCTTCAATTGATACGCGCCGTATTTCGCAGGCATTGGGGCAGTCATGGCACTCAAACGAGCCCACGTTATAGCGCCGGTGCGCCAGATCAAAGCCCCTGAAGCGCGACGGCCCTTCGGGCAGCCCTTCGCGGGCAATGAGCGCCGAGCCCAGGGCCCCCAGCACATCATGGTGCGGGGGCACCGTAATCTTTTTGCCGCAGATTTTTTCAAAAGCCGCCTTTACCCCGCGGTTGTAGGCTGTGCCGCCCTGAAAGAAAATAACATTACCCACGGGCCGGTCCTCGACCACGCGGTTGAGATAGTTTAAGGCGATTGAGTAGCTCAGGCCCGCCACGAGGTCTTCCCGCGCAGCGCCCTGCTGCTGCTGGCGGGTGAGGCTCGACTCCATGAAAACCGTGCAGCGCTCCCCAAGGCATGAGGGCGAGCGCGAGGCAAGGGCCAGCCTGCCGAATTCATCCTTGATAGGCACCCCGAGCTTCTCAGCCTGCTCTTCAAGAAACGAGCCCGTGCCTGCAGCGCAGACCTTGTTCATGGTGAAGTCCACGACGGCGCCGTCGCGAAGGGATATGTATTTGGAGTCCTGGCCGCCGATTTCAAAAATCGTGTCAACATCGGGGCTGATGCTGGCGGCGCCGCGGGCATGGGCGGTGATTTCGTTCTTCACGAAGTCCGCGCCGATGAAATCGCCGATGAGATAGCGGCCCGAGCCCGTTGTGGCGGCGCCCCGGATTATTACCTTATCGCCGATTTCGCGGCCGATTTCATCAAGGCCCTGCCGCACTGCCTCGATGGGACTTCCGGCAGTCATAAGATAGCGCCGGGCAACCACGCGGGCCTGCCGGTCTATGACTACAAGATTCGTGCTGATGGAACCGACATCAATCCCGAGCCAGGCATCGACAGGTTCGGGCCCGGTGACCGGCGCAGTTTCGGTGAAGATCGGGTAGCGGTCATCCTCAAGAGGGCTGTGGCTGCGGGCATCGACGGTGCGGGTCTGCAGATATTTTTTCAGGCAGGCTGTTCCTGCAAAAGGGGAGGCCGCGCCGCGATCAAGCAGGCTCAGCACTGCCCCGATGGCGCCCATGAAGGCGAAATAGCGCGGTATGACCAGCTCACCGGGCTGCAGCTCAAGCACCTCTTCAAAGGCGCGCACCATGCCGGCATTGGCTGCCACGCCGCCCTGAAAAGATATGGGCCGGGCCAGATCGAGGTTTTTTGCCACATTGCTTTTGAAGTTGCGGGCAAGGGCCAGGCACAAACCCATGACAATGTCGCGCTCGGGAGTTGCCGACTGCTGCAGGTGTATCATATCCGATTTGGCAAACACGCTGCAGCGGCCCGCAATACGCGGCGGGTGCTCCGACGCAAGGGCCAGCCGGCCAAACTCTTCCTCGATGCTGATCCCGAGGCGCGCTGCCTGCTGGTCGAGAAATGAGCCCGTGCCTGCCGCGCAGACCGTATTCATGGCCATGTCCTTGAGGCGCGTGCCGCTGCCGTCGGCTTCTAGCAGGATCAGCTTTGCGTCCTCGCCGCCGATTTCAATAACGGTTCTGATGCCGGGATGCAGCAGCGCCGTGGCTTTGCTCTGGGCAATAACTTCATTGATGCTGAAGCAGCCAAGAGTCTCGGCCATCAGGGCGCCGCCCGAGCCTGTAACGGCAATGCCCGCAATCTGCTCCTGCGGCGCCTTTTCGAGCAACTCATCAAGCACGGCACAGGCTGTTTCAAAGGGCTGGCCGTGCATGCGGCGGTAGATTGTCTGCGCAATCTCCCGCCCGCGGGTCATCAGCACCGCCTTCAGGCTCACCGAGCCGATATCGAGACCTATATAAAACATGAGCCGATGAATCTCCGCAAGGTAGTTTAAACAGTAGTCCTTCACATTTGATTTTTCATCATACCCCACCCGGCCTCCCCTGTCTAGGGGAGGAGTTTTTTGCCCATTCTGGTCATGAGGGGTTGGGGGAGGTTGTTGAAATCATCCCTTGATGGGAGGGGATGAAGGGGAGGGTGCCTAACTGATAATTTTAAATGTCATAGTCTACTAGAGCATTTTTCTAAATGGTGTAGCCCTATTGTCATTTCGAACGGAGTGAGAAATCTTAACACTTTGGTTATACTTCAGCCTAAGATCTCTCCCTTCGGTCGAGATGACAGAGTAAACGAACTCTTTATTGCAAAAAAAACGCTCTCGCTTGCCAGCCTGCTCGCCTGCAAGCATGCCCGCTATTTCTCAATCAACCTCTCTTCCATCTCCTGTATAAGCTCTTGCGGCGGGCGGTCGAAGAAAATTCCCTGGCCGGGCGCATCTTTTGAAAGCCCCCGGAGAAAAACATAGAACACCCCGCCGAAATGCTGCCCGTAGTCATAGCCCGGCAGACGCAGCTTCAAATACCGGTGCAGGGCAAGGGTGTAGAGATGATACTGGAGAAAATAGAAATTATCGCGCATGGCCTGCATGAGCCGGTCTGGGGCATAGTCTGCCGGGGCCGCGCCGAGAAAGTTCGACTTCCAGTCGATGATATAGAACCGCTCATCATGGCGAAAAACAAGGTCGATAAATCCGTTCATATACCCGGCAACAGGGGAGAACACGAGCTCTTCAATAGCGCCGGTAAAGGCCGGAAGACGTGCATCGGCAAAGAGCCCGGCAAGAGCATTTTTCGACATGGAGCGCAGCGGGAAATAAAAGCCCAACTCATGGAGTTGCGCAGAGCGGTCAATACCGCTTAAGTTGCACGACGCGCTTTCTCCTTTAAGCGTCACGGCGGCAACATCTGCAAGCATCCGGCTGATAACAGGTGCCCACTTGTTATCCAGGCCGTACTGCACAAGCTTCTCCTGCACAAGCCCCTGCGTGGGCTGGCCAGCCGGGCCGGCAAAATCCGCGCGCTCAAGTATTTCATGCAGCATGGTGCCGATGCGGGCGCCACCGGGCAGGCTGAACATGGTGCCTGCTTCCTGCGCAGGCGGCGAAGCGGGCGGGGCTGAAAACTCGTCCGACTGGGGAAATTCCTGCTCATGGGGCCTGCCCGCTATAAGAGATGAGAAGCTTGCAATGCGCCACTGTCGGCTGATTATGCCGGTAAATTTGGGTTTGATAAGCTGCGTCTGCGGCTGTGCTGCTGCCGGAGCCTCCTGACGGGCAGAAGCGTCAAGCTTCAAATCGCGCACGGCAATGGCCCCGCCTGAACTGCTTGCAATAGCTTCAAGCTCCTGGCGAATGTCCTCATCTGAAAGAGCAGCAAAGCGCTCTTTCATCTGCGCGGCAATATCACCTGCTGCATCAATACCTGCGCCGTGAAACAGGTATGCCGGGGCCGATGTGCCTGCATTCTTGAAGCGGCCCCAGACCATATAGCAACGCCGCTTTGCCCGAGTGAGGGACACATATAAAAGCCGCAGATCTTCGGCCAGCGTTTCGCGGGCTGCAATTTTTTTATGCTCATCAGATTGCTCTGAGCCGATATCAAGGGTTAGCCGCAGGCCATTGCCCGGGTCATGAAAAAGCACCTGCTGATTATTTGTTTTGCCGCCGGACCAGGCATAGGGGCAAAAGACTATGGGATATTCAAGGCCTTTGCTTTTATGGATGGTGACGATTTTGACAGCGTCTTCATCGCTTTCAAGGCGCAGCTGATGCTCGTCGAGGCGGGGCGTGTCGGGATTGCGTTGCCCGGCAAGCCACTGCACAAGGCCGTCAATGCCCGGAGCGGTTTGCAGCTCCTGGCGGTGCAGCACTTCGGCAAGGTGCAAAATATTTGTTACCCGGCGCTCACCTGCCGGCAGGGCAATGAGGCGCTCAAGCACTTCGCGCTCCACAAAAAGGCGGCGCAGCATGGCAAAGCAGCCCTGCTGCAGCCACACATCATGCAGGCTGTTGAAGCCCGTGAGCTCGGCTTCATGGCCCGGGCTGTCCTGCAGAAGCTGCGCAAGCTTTTCAGCCCCATAGCCCAGCAGCACAGTAGAAAGCGCGGCCCGCAGACATCCTTCAGAGCCGGGCGCGGCAACGGCGCGCAGCACAAGCTCAAGCTCTGCTGCCTCGGCTGTGTCAAAAATCGTTTCCGTGCTCTGGCGTATGGAGGGCACGCGCCGCAGCGCAAGCTCGCGCTGCACAATAGCTGCTTCATGGTGCATGCGAACCAGCACTGCCATGTGCCCCGGCTTCTCCTTGTTTGCGATAAGGCGCACAATCTCAGCTGCCACGCAGCGGGCAATGCCACGGCGAAGCTTTGTTGCGCGCAGCTCTGCATGCTGGGCTTCAGGCACAAACCACAGCTCAAAGGGCGGCGCGGCGGGTGTTTCCGCCACGCGCTCTGACACAGCGTCGGTGAAAGAGATCTGCTCAAAGAGAAACGGGTTGCCGTGGCGGCCAAACAGGGCATTGACAGCGCTGATCAGCTGCGGGTCGGAGCGCCAGTTGGTAGCCAGGAGGTGCCGCTTTTTTACCTGGCTGACAGCATCGAGATAGGTAAAAATATCGGCGCTGCGAAAGCTGTAGATGGCCTGCTTTGGATCGCCGATGAGAAAAAGAGCCGCGTCGGCATGCCTGAAAATTTTTTCGAAAATGGCGTACTGCACCGGATCGGTATCTTGAAATTCGTCAATCAGGGCCGCGGCAAATCTGGTGCGCACAGCCGCGGCAAGACGGCTGCCCTCGGGCCCCATAAGACCGCGGTAAACCCGCAGCAGCAGGTCATCGAAATACTGAATATTTTGCGCCTGCTTGCGAAGCTCAAGCTCCTTGCGCACCTGCTCGAAAGCCGCAACCTTTATCGCAATCACCTGTTCGCTGTAGAGGGTGGAAAGACCAACCACCACGGTATAGAGATCGGAAAAGCCATTAAAAAAAGGCACGCAGCGCGGCGGTATAGATGCTTCTGCCCTGCTTAGCGATGCAGTGGTGAAACGCTCTGCTTTATCAAACAGCTGCGGCAATGGCGGTTGAGCCATAAACCATGCTTTTAGTTGATCCAGCCAGCCAGCAACCCAGCGCTTTTGATAGTTTGTGCGTTTAATATCTTTGCTGTTCAGAAGGAATTCTCTTATTTCCTCGTGGTCCTTCTCCCAGAGTGCCTTCGTCTGATTAAAATTTTGCAGAAAAGTCTGCTCAGCTCCGCCATAATCAGCAATAGTTTTTTGCGGTATAATCGCAAGCTCGGGCTTGCTGACATGGCGGCTCACCAGGCTGTAGAGGCTGTCGGCGGTTAAGCCTGTCTGCAGGCAATAGGCCGTAAACAGGCGGCTTTGGCTATAGATATTTTTGCGCCAAAAGTCATCAACGGCGCGGCGCACGAGATCGTCCTGCGAAGAAATAAGCTCCGTGTCAAATAACCCTCCGGCCTCGAAAGCAAGATCACGCAGCACCCGCTGGCAGAAGCCGTGTATGGTGAAAATAGCTGCCTCATCAAAATCGGCAATGGCGCTGGTGAGAAGTTTTACTGCAACATCCCGGTCATGGCCGCGCAGCAGCTCCTGCAGGAAAGCATCGTCTGCGGGTGCTTGGCCTGCTAGAAATGCATCGAGTGCCCCGCGCAGCCGGGTTCGAATGCGGTCGCGCAGCTCGCCCGTGGCCGCCTCGGTGAAGGTGACAACCAGAATGCGGCGCACATCCATGTCGGACCGCTCAAGGATCAGGCGCAGGAAAAGACTTGTGATGGTATAAGTCTTCCCCGTTCCCGCGCTGGCCTCGATGAGCTGCGAGCCTTCGAGAGGAACGGCAAATGGCGAAAATAATGGTAGCTTTTTCATGTGCTGTTTTAGTTTTTATCTTTTTTGGCGGACACGCTGATCCGGTCTACAAAACTTTCAAAGGCTCTATTCCTCCCTTTTCAAAAAGGGAGGTCAGGAGGGATTTTATGTATTTAAAAATCCCCCTACCCCCTTTTCCAAAGGGGGATTTAAGAACAGATCGGTGCGCGGTGTCACCTCAATCCTCTCCCCCTTTCAGGGGGCGAGGAAGAAATGCACAAGCCTTTTTGACGGGCACGCTTCACCTGATCCGGTCTACAAAACTTTCAAAGGCTCTATTCCTCCCTTTTCAAAAAGGGAGGTCAGGAGGGATTTTATGTGTTGTAAAAATCCCCCTACCCCCTTTTCCAAAGGGGGATTTAAGAATAAATCGGTGCGCGGTGCGCACCCTACGTTTCATTCTCCTTCCGGCTTCTCCCTGTGATCCATCATCGTCATATAGACGGACCGGGCAAGGTCCATGAAAGCCTTCTCATCAAACTCGTTGTCCGGGAAGCATATATTTATATAGGGGTCACTGGCATCACCTCCGCCGGTAAACTCGTTGCCCTCAAAAGTATCAAGAGCGGCCTGCAGTGCTTTTTGTTCATCACCCTTTTTCCCGAGCAGCTTGTCTGCAAAAGCAAATGACGCTTTCGGGAAAAGCGGCAAAGGCCGGTGCAGGCCCTGCCAGTAGAGGTCAAGAAGGCCGCCAAGAAGTAGCTCGGCATCATCAATGCGCGGAAACTGCCAGCCCGCGGGCTGTGCATTTTTAGCATCAAGGGCAAACAGCAATGTTTTATCGCCTGTGCCGGAAGCGCACAGGGCAAGGTGATAGATCCAGGCCCTTAAGAAGTCTTTGGGCTTTGCCCGCGCATAGCGATACACGACCAGCGTGCCGCTGTTAACTGCGCTTAAAGTGCCGGCCAAAGTAAACTGCTCCACCGGCAGAACAAGAGGCACAGGCTCTGCTGAAGCATGGGCCCGGTAGGGGGTTATTTGCTCTATGAAATCATCAATTTTGCCGACGGAGGCATCATATACCAGCTCGCCCACCATGCCATGGGGCAGCAGCCCCTGAGCGCGAACAGAGGGATAGAGCTTTTCAGCGTCTGCGCCTGCAAGCCTGCGATCCAGCAGTTCCTGCTCGATTGTGTAGCGCTCAAGCCCGGCAAGGGTAAAGGGCTCGCGGTCTTCGATCAAATCTTCAGCAGCATCAAAATAAACCCCCAGCCGCTTTTGCAGAATATACTGGCAGGGGTTTTCCAGAAAGCGGCACAGGTCATCAAGGGTGAGGGTTTTGAAAGCATCTTCTGCTGCGGCCAGGTCACCAGAAAAAAACGGCGGCATTTCAGCAGCAGCGCCCTGCCTGATGGCCTGGGCGCAGTGAAAGTCACGCAGCGAATAGCTGCGCAGGGCGTTGCCTTCAAAATAGCCGGGGCTGAACGGCTGCAGCCGGTGTTTGGTAATCATATACTCCCGCAAGGGCTTGTCCGGGTCCGGGCAGGTGAAGCCCTGCTCGATATAGTCCAGAAGCTGGCTCACCACGGTTGAGGGCGGTATGACCGAGTTGTCGCTCATGTTCTGGCCGGTATAGCTTATAAAGAGCTGCTGCTGCGCCGACAGCAGGGTTTCGAGAAACAGGTAGCGATCGTCCTTTTTCACCGAGCGGTCGCAGGGCCGGCTGTGGCGCGCGATGAGGTCGAAGGCGGGAGGCCGCGCCACGCGGGGAAACAGGCCGTCGTTCATGCCGAGCAGGCATATTATTTTAAACGGTATGCTGCGCATGGGCAGCATGGCGCACACGGTCACCGCGCCCGTGAGAAAGCCGGCGCCTGTCACCTGCTGGGAAAACACCTTTTCAAGATGCTCAGCCACGACCTCAAGAGAAAGCTCCCGGTCAAAGCCTGAAATCTCCTGCATGCAGCCAAGGCCTGCGCAGGCCTGCCGTGCCGTGTCAAGCGTATGGGTTTCTTCTTCAGAGTCGGGATCAAAAAAATCAAAAAGCATGTCCTGCAAAAGACGGGACCAGCCGGCAAGATTCTTGTCACCACGCAGCCGGTCGGAAAGTGTGAAAAGAACGCTCATGAACTGGGCAAACCTGCCAAGGGCCTGCGCTGCGCCGCCCTCCATGGGGCCATAGGGCAAAACGCCCTCAAACAGCACGCCTTCATCACCGGGCATGGCATACCCAAGCAGCAGCCGCTCAAGGCCCGCCTCCCAGGTATTTTCACCGCATGCGGGCAGCCCGTCCTGCAAGCGGGAGGCAGCATCTTTGCCCCAGCGGATGCGGGTTTTTGTGATCCAAAGCCGCACAAGCTCAAGGTCTCCTTCGGAAAGGCCGAACCGCCGCTGCACACTGGGTGATTCCAGCACCTGCAGCACCTGCGGCGCGCCGAAGCGGCTCTGGCTGAGGCTGAGCAAATGCAGCACCGCTTCATAGAGAGGATAGGCATGCAGAAAACTGCGGTCGGCCATGCTGAAGGGTATGCGCAAGGCTTCGCTTTCCGGCGCACCGAACGCGGCCTGCACAAAGGGGCCGTAGGTTTCAAGGTCGGGCGTCATCACCAGTATGTCATGGGGCGCAAGATCCGGCTCGGCCTCGAAAAGCCCCAGCAGCGTGTCATGCAGCACCTCGACCTCGCGCATGGGGCTGTGGCATGAGTGAATCTGCACGGAGCGGTCTGCGGCAGCCAGTTTGGTTTTCAGATCCCCTGCTGCGCCGCGGTCGCGAAGGTTCAGGATATCGTCCTTTATGCAGGCAAGAAGGCTGGCGCCTGTTTCTTCAGCAAACAGCTCATGCTCGGCGCAGGGGCTTTCAAGCAGCAGCTCGTAGAATTCCCGGCCATAGGCCCCGAGGCCGGCAAGCAGGCTGTTGCCGCGGCTCAAATGCAGCGCTTCCTCAGGCCTGGCTTCCGGGCGACGCCGGGCAAGGCGGCTGGCCTGCTTCTCGGTTACAATATCGCCCCAGTATTCGCGGCAGGGATTGAGAAGAAACAGATGCACATCACGGTGTTCGGCAAGGGCCTCAAAAAACCGGATATGATAGGGCGGCAGTACGGCTATGCCGAACACGGAAATACGCTCGGGTATATGGCGGGCAAGGGACGGGTCTTTATTAAGGGCGGTCAGAAAATCATCAAGAAGCCTGCCCCGGTGCGCGCCGCGGTTCTGTACCATGAGGCCGCGCCACATCTGCGCCTGCCACAGCTCTTCGCTATCTTTTTCATAGCAGAGCTTTCCCTTTTCCCAGGCCGCAAGCATCTCGGGCCGGTAAATAGCATACTGGTCAAAGAGGTCTGCCACGCGGCAGGAAAGCTGATAGAGCTTAAGGCCTGTGTCGCCCTGCAGATAGGCTTTCGGGCTTGGTATGTCGATATCGGGCAGCAGGCCCATAATGCGCCAGGCAAGGGCTTCGCGCTCGAAAGCCTCGGTGTCGGACAGGTCCGGCAGGCTTGCCTGCACGGTTTGCGTGAAAAAAGCATTGGGGAAGGGATAGCTGCAGTTTGCGCAGATGCCCAGCTCCTGGGCAAGCCGTAGCGATAGCCACCGCGCCATGCCCCGGCTCTGCACCACGATAACCTCGGGGGCAAGGGGGCCGGCAAGGGGACCAGCCATGATGCCGGCAAGACTATCTGCCAGTATGTCGAGACGGTTGCTGGTATGCAGATTGAGCGTCATGGCCGTCATTATGCAATGGGAGCCCAGCCAGGCGCAAGCGGATTATGTGATTTATTATATATAATATATAATATAGACGCCTGCGCGCCCGAAGTGTGGTTTCAGCATTTTTTTTCAACCAGGCGCTTTTCGGCTTTATACGCAGCAACGGCCTGCGCATCGATCCCGCGGGAGAGTGCGTATTTGTAACGGCAACCTCAACGCCCTATGGCCGCGGCGCTATATTTTACCGTGCCCGGCGCCGCTTGCAGGCGCAAGGGATTGCCTCCTGTCACGCCTGGTCCGGGTGCGCGATGCAGCAGGCGCAAGCGGCTGCCAGACCGTTTTTTATGGGGAAAAAAAATTGACAAGTAATTCTTGCGCGTGCTATGAAAGCATTAATATCTGTTATAAAAGATTGACAGGCAATTATTCTATATGCTATGAAGTCGTAAAACTGAGTTATTAAAGATTGACAGGCAATTATTCTACATGCTATGAAGACTAAAAGAGTAGTTATAAAAGGTTGACAAGCAATTATTCTATATGCTATGAAGTCATAAAAATGAGCTATAAATTAGATTGACAAGTAATTATTTTGCATGCTATGTTGGTATCTAAATCCGGATATAAAAGCAAAGACGAAGCGCGTCTTTTTTTGGTCTTTCAAACTGACAGAGAAACCTAAAAGAGGGGGGCTACGATGAAGACTACCTATATGTAAATCAGTCTATGGTTTGCAGTATTTTTTTTGTTGACATCTTTGTTTTTACCGTGCTAAAAAAATAATAATGTTTTTGTATTAGGTGCCGAAAGTAAGGAGAGATGAACTTGGCATGCCCGCTGTTGTATTGCAGGGTGCTGGGTTTTGTAAATAAGCTGAAAATAATATATTGCCCAACAATTCTTTTTTAACGCCATATATTGTTTTCATTATATTGCGTGTCCGATATGGGGGCGTAATAAACACAAACGTTTAATTTTTTATTAAACAAGGAGGAGAGAATGAAGAGAAAGACAGGGCTGTATTTAACAATGTGTTTGATAATTGCGGTGGGATTTATTGCAGGATGCAAGACGCCGCAGGATACCAGCAACACGCCATGCCTGACCTGCGAGAAAACCACGACTCTGCAGGGCACGGTCTTTGACGCCATTACCGGAAAGCGTATCGGCGGAACGGATCTGACGATGTTGTTGCGGCAGGGCGTCAATACGCGCAGGCCTGATCTGCTGTATACCGGCGTATACACCCCGCCAACGAAGAACTGGTGGGAGTTCTGGGTGCCGACTCCGATTGTCGACAATGCAACCAAAGACGGAAATAAATATTTGATCGGCGATTACGCTTTCAAAAATATTCCGTCGTATGCCGATAATGCAGAGGGCGGTAATGATTATCGAAACGATAATCCGGAAGATCGATATGCGAACTTCTATCAACTGCATGTTTTTAAAACCGGGTACCAGGAGTTTGTAGCAGTAATAGGTGAGTATGAAGGCCCCAATGCTCTGGGAAACTTAGACAACGTGGTCGGCAATGTTTATCTTTTCCCGGATGATAAACTGGCTCCCTGCTACACAATTGACGTAGTGACTGAAGGAACCGATACTCCTATTTCCGGCGCAACCGTCAATCTGTGTCCGATGGTTGAGCAGAACTGGGAAGAATACGGCGCTGAGTGGAGCGAGTTCACGCTGTATCAGGATCCAGGCAACCTTGCATGCCTAAGCAAGACAACCGATGCCACCGGCATAGTTGCATTCTGCGGCAGTGATGGTTTAAAGCTCGGCGCGGCGTATATGGTGTGCGTTGACGAGCTTAAATTTGAAAGTGTCAACTATGAGTATACGTGCCTCGATAAAGGAAGCAAAGGCGGCAGTGGCGTGATTCAAATCGGCTGGGGCGCTAAAGAGCTCGAGATTGAAATGGCACCTACAGACAACTGGCCTAATGACTATGGTCTGTATGTGACAACATTGTCCAATGAAGTTGAAGATTCGATTATCAACAGCACTGATCCTAAGGTAAGAGGAACGCTTACCATGACCTTCAACAGGCCGATCAGAGTGAAGGATGCCGGTGATCTTGGCTGGGATCCGACTATAGAAAATCAGTTCTTTGCTACGGTTGGCCATTCGCCCATTCATAACGGAGCTGTTTGGGATGGTTTGGCGTGGACGGATGGTGCTCCGATCGCACCGTCGACTTTGACTGTGAAAAGAGTGACGTGGGCCATCTCACCCGACAACCTGACCCTGACCCTGACGCCGAACTGGGCAACTGCTCCTCTGGATGATCAGTCAGACGTATGGATCGAGTACTTCGATGCAGTCGACTTCTCCGATGCTACGGGATCCGCTGCTGGCGTTGGAGCCACTCCAGGACCGTTCCTGTTTGGCCCTGGCCAGCACATCATCGTTCAGGGTTATCCTGACAGCCGCGTGTCACTTTTCGGTGATCATGATCATGGCTGGGGTGGCAACGACATACAGTACAAAGATCGTACACCTATGCAGTGGCATCATAAGGTTCATATTAATGCCGCTCATTGACAGTAGACCGTACATAGTTTAATCTTAGGAGAAAACGCCGGCAAGCGCCGGCGTTTTTCTTTTTGGGGGCGCCGATGAGAAAAGCACGGGGCGCCGGTTTTTATAATAGCTACGGGTCAATTCCCCGCAGCTTGCTGCGTGTAGCCCTAGTGGGCTGTGACAATTCATTTTGGCACCCCTCACCCCGACCCTCTCCCACAAGGGGAGAGGGAGGCTT
>Ga0209777_10000755_pt1 | contig 50498 bp, 82 predicted proteins | sample FrelakmetHBP12HB_FD_187147 | JGI IMG/M metagenome (GOLD analysis project Ga0209777, IMG submission 187147) | Freshwater lake sediment microbial communities from the University of Notre Dame, USA, for methane emissions studies -HBP12 HB (SPAdes)... | ecosystem: Environmental > Aquatic >... | reverse complement strand
CATCCAAGGGCCGTCCAATCCGAACAAAGCAGAGACGGCTGTTGCGGTTACGGATACACCTACCGCCCCTGCCGTTGGTTCACCATCCCCGAATGTCTCGGAAACGGCGTCAACCGTCAGCGATACGGGCACGGCACCAGCCGTAGGATCACCATGCCCGTCTGCGGCTGAGTCTGCGTCCACCGTCACGGATGCCCCGGCGGTCCAGGGTCCATCCAACATCTCTGTGTCCGAGACAGCCAAGGCGGTTACGGATACGCCCACCGCGCCAGCCGTAGGGTCGCCATCGCCGTCCGTATCCGAAACTGCCACCACACTTACGGACACAACTGCAACTCCATCTGTCGGTTCGCCTTCTCCGTCGATAGCAGAGACAACCTCGGCGGTCACGGATACGCCGACTGTTCAAGGTCCGCCGAATATATCGAAAAGCGAATCATCTACCGTTACAGACGCAGGGAGCATTTCCGTATCTTCCGCACCAGACCCAAGCGTCTCTGTTTCCGACAGTTCGACAGTTACTGATTCCGTTATCCCCAAAACCTGCATTGTCGTCAATGAAGGCGTATCGGTTTTTATAGAGTCAGTTCCCGGTTCTTCCATCTCGGTTTCGGACGCAACGACAGTTACGGATACGGTTCACCCCAAGACCTGCGTTTGCGTCACCGAATCCGTGGCGGTCAGCATCGGCGCACCCGATACGAACGTCCATCCAAGTGCCACGGAATCAACGGCGGTTACGACGACTCCAGCCGTTGAATTCGACCCTCAATACATCTATGACGTTGGCACTATTTCAGAGTCCTGTCAGGTCATCGTCGTCTCAAACACGGTTGTTTACCCAGCAGGGTCTGACACTAGCGCGGTGGGAGAGGTCGTTGTCTTGTCCCTCGCGTCGATACCTGATCGTTCCGTCACAGTTCTCGATTCAAGCTCGGTCGGGGATTCCGCCCTCCAAACCCTCACCTCGTCTTCAATGGCGAACTCGGAATCCTCGACCCTTAGTGAATACGCGGCTGTAGCATTTCAGATAAAGCCTCAAATCTCAGAGACGGCCATAACAGTTTCTGAATCCACGGGTCAAGCGTGGGGAGTAAACGTCTCGGTGTCGGAGTCATCGGCGGTCACGGAATCAGAAGTCACGCAACCCGGTGGAAACGCCAATGTGAGCGAATCTACGGCAGTAACCACAACGCCCACGGTACAAGGTCCGTCTAATCCTGCGATTGTCGAGACTCTTTCGGCTGCGGAATCGGTCGTCAACGTCGTCATCGGTGGGCCGACCATTCAAATATCCGTGGCTGAAATCCCCGTTGTAGTTAGTACGCCAGGAATCTCCATAGAGGAAATAGGCGACCTTTCTACGCAGGTGTTGGACACAACTGCTGTCAGCGAATCCGTAAGTCTTGGCGTAGGCTCACCCAAGCCGTCTGTCTCTGATACCTCGGCGGTCACGGACAGCCCCCTGACTGACCTGACGAGGACGATGTCTGTGAGCGAGGCGGCTACTACCGTGGGCGAGTCCTTCGGTGCCAGTATCGGCCCTTTGGCCTCCACGGGGGCGGACGCGGTCGCGGTGGCGGACACCCCCACGGTCCAGGGGCCATCGAACATTTCACGCGGAGAGGTGATTAGTGCCACCGATACACCCACGATCCAAGGCCCGTCGAATATCACCACTTCGGATTCGATTCATGTTATGGACTCGCTTACGTCCCAACCCGGTCCCAATGTTAATGTTTCCGACTCGACAACCGTATCCGAATCTTTTGGACAGGGTGCGGTTAATATCAGCGGCGGGGGCGGTTCATGCGAACTAGACCTCAAGATTTTCGTCAATAAGTAGGAGGATAATATGTCTAATTCTTTAGCTGGTCGCCTCTGGACGGTAGATACCGTTGGCGTTCTGACCCACAATCCTATCACGATTGAACGGGTCATCTTCTTTCCGAGTGCGGCCAACAACGAACTGTGGCTTACGAGCTACAACCCCAACTCAAAGATTACGGTGGGTTGCAAATCAAACTTGGCTGGTTCAATAACTGGCACCAGGACGTTCACCTCTGCTGGAAACATCCCGGCTGGCGTTGTGGCTGGATCAGTATTTGAATTGCTACATGAGACGACATTGGCCTCATCGAACACCACGGAATGGGCCGATAAGGTTCAAATCGCTCCCAAACGGTTCCTTGTGACTACGGCTGGTGATACCAATGCGGTTATCGTTGAAAACGGAGCATGGGGCAACGAGGGGCCGCTCTATTACGATTGGGCGACCTATACGGGTGGCATCGTGGATGTGCATATCAACGCGGGTGCGGGCGACAAGTCTCCCGTGACATGGTGGGCACCCGAGGGGTGGCGTTCATACCCGAACCTCATCCTTCAGACGATTACTGCGGGTAGCGCGGAGATTTATATTAAGTGATTTATCACCATCGGAAAGAGACGGAACGGCCCGAGAAGCATTGGCGATACTGTGTTCTCTGCGGTCAGAACTATGCCCAAACAGAGATATTCTACACCAATGCCACGAAGATTCCTGTCGTCGGGGAAGTCCTGACGGGGACTACATCGGGCAAGTCCGCTACCGTTTCCGAGGTTAATCCGCTTAATGCGGCTAACGGCATGGTGGTCGTTACTGCGCCTACGGGAGAATTCATTGACCTAGAGCCAATGACGGGTTCATCTGGGGCGGCGGCAACGTGCCACTATTATGCAGAGAAGCGATATGGTATTAGCTATCCCGAAGATCAGCTTGCCATGTATGAGGGCAAGGAATACTGCCTTGCACATTACGGGGCGCTGACGATAAAGATTTGGGATAAGAGTACGGTGGACCTGAAGGAGGTTCGATGACCATTAGAATCGTTCCGGTGGGGGATAGACTACTCGTGGAGATTGAGGATATCGCCGACAGAAAAGTGGGGAGCATCGTCATCCCCGACAAGGCGGCAGAGCGCATGAGGGTCGCCAAGGTTATTGCCGTAGGTCCAGGGTGCAACGGAGATTTAAAGATGGGCGACAGGATTGTTTACGATGTCATGTCGGGACTAAATGTGCATATGCCCCGCTTTGGAATTGTGGACGATAACAAGTTTCGGTTCCTTTTCCCGAGCGAGGTTATCGCCAAGGTAGAGGAAGATGGAGGCGACCTTGGGACTTCGTAGTTTCATCGACTTCCGCGAGGCGTTGCGCTTTAATTTGGGGCAACGGACAGATTTGACGGCCTATCTTGGGGGATGGGTCAATCAAGCGTATAACGACTTCTGCACACGCAATAGGTTCTGGTCGCTTTCCCTGCCCAAGTATTTTGTTTTCCCTGAACTCCTGACGGCAACGATAACGCCCACGGTAAGTGGCGTGGCGACGATTGCCGTGCCATCAGATTGCGTGTACGTCAGGCATATTTGGGATTCTACGAGTGACGCGAAACTCGACAGGATACGCTTCTTCAATTACGTCAAAAGCACGGGTCGGGCCAATGCCACATCGCGCCCAACTCAATGGGTGAGGGACGGAAACAGCATCTATCTCTACCCCACTCCCGATGCGGCCTATTCTCTGTATGTCTATTATCGGAAACGCCCCGACCCGATGATGGGGGACGTTGACACCACCGAGATAGCCGCCGAATGGGATGAGCCAATTACTATTCTTTCTACCATCTTTACTCTTGAACGACTCAAGGAGTTTGACAAGGCTGAACTGTGGAAGAAGGAATGGCTGGAAATGATGGGCGCTAAAATCGGTATCTATGACCGTGAAGATCGGGACATGGCTAGCACATACCTGCAACCCGACTACGTTTACAAACAGATGGGAAAATATCAGGGATAACATGGACTCAGATATTTCTCCGCGCAAGACGATTACGGTGCAACGGATTTACAGGAACGAGAAAGTTCGTCGCTTCGCGCACCGTCTCCCCGCTAGGTTCCAGCCATCGTTTTGGAAAATATTCGCGTGGGCGAAGTCGCTCCATCCCGCCATCGACAAGCGGTTGCGGGGCGAACAGATAGACTATTTCTATGTCGAGGAAAGAACTTATCCTAATAACTAGGAGGATGTCATGCCTATAACTTCAGATGGAAAAAGCACTATCACGGCACTTGTGGGTGGATTCAACGGCTACGTCGCCTTCTGCGCGTTGGCCCTAGACTCAAGCTCCAATGCCTTCGATAAGGGCCAATCTGGTCCCGTTGCAGAAATTTCGTCAGGCGGACTGAGCCGCGCTTCGGCCACGGTGAGCAGGGGAACGACGAGCGATTCCAACGATACGCTTGAGTTCTATAAGTCCTGGACTTGCACAAGTGGTCCGATTTCGGTTAATGCGGTCTGCGTGATGAACAATGCGTCATCGGGAGGCACGATGGGGTCGCGGGACGTTCTGCCATCGACGCGCACCATGCAGACGGGCGACACTATTTCGGAGCAGATTAACTGGATATTTGGATAAGGAGATAGGTTGTCCGGACATCGTCTTACAGAGGAAACTAAGAAAAAAATTAGTATTACTCTGCAAGGCAGAAGGTTTTCCCCGGAACACAGAATGAAAATCTCTCTTTCCGGCTTGGGGAAACACCGCATTGGTCATCCCCAGACGGAGGAGACTAGATTAAAAATTAGCCTTTCTAAGAGGGGCATTCCCAAGTCCGCTGAAACCAAGGAAAAACTAAGATTGGCTAATCTCGGGAAACATCCTTCCGAGGAAACGCGAAAACTCCTTAGTCTATCTCATAGGGGTAGAATCGTGTCCCAGGAAACACGAGATAAATTGAGTGCGGCATTTAAGGGTCGGCCACTTTCAGATGAATGTAAACGCAAGATATCGATTGCACTTCTCGGTAAAAACAATGGCCTAGTGGGATGTCTGCATCCATGTTGGAAGGGTGGAATAACTCCAGAAAACGTAAAATTGAGAACAAGCCCTCAATATAAAGAATGGCGTAAGGCGGTTTGGAAAAGAGACTCTTACATATGCTTAATTTGTGGACAACCCGGGAAAAAACTTAATGCTCACCACAAGGTTTCCTGGAAAGATTCCCGGGAATTAAGATATGACGTATCCAACGGAATGACCCTATGTACGGATTGTCATAGGGAAATAACGCTAGGCAGAGGATAGTTGTGTCATATATAGTATATAGCGTATCGCCACTTGCCCACATGATGGCGACGGATGCCCCGTCGTTGTTTACTGCCCAGGGGTTCTCGCCGTGGACCCTGAACGGACGGGTTGACAAGAAATCGTTTATGAAGCGGTGGGGGTACTCACAGGATCGGTGGGTAGGAAGCGGCGTTCCGGTGCTGGCGATTACCATTTACCAGAAAGCCGACGGCACCCGCTATACGATTTTCCTTACGGATGAGGATGCTTGCCTGAAGCAGGACGGGGCTACGTTCTCCTACATCACCCCGATGGATACACATACTCAAGCAGTTTTCGATATAAACGGAAATGTTGTTACATTTTTGGGTGTACCCAAGGGAACTCCGGGTGGTCCGGTTCATCAGTCTGACCAATATTGCGTTAAGGTCGGAAATCTCAAAGTTGGCGACAAGTTTATCCTCAATGATGCTTCCTATGCCCCCGACTATCACGCCAATTACCAGCCCGATCCTGCATGGGGGACGATAACGGACATTACCTCCACGTTGGCATGGGGCGATCTCTGGATTACGTCGATTACCCTTGCGGATGATTATGCGGGGACAAGGGTAGCCGGTTATCAATTTATTCCAGGACCACCCTATGGGGCCGACTGTATCTTCCGCCACGTCTATTCCATTGAGGATGGTGATATGTGGTCGTTTACGGCGGCGGCAAGCGTGTTCTGCTTTATGAACGCCAAGGTTCCCGTGCAGTTTTGGGATGGAACAGGATACGCTCAAGACCTCATCATGTGCCACGTTTCTGTCGATGAGTCGGTCGCGGTGACGGCAACCGGGACGGTTAGGAGCGGCATCGGGACTTCTCAGGCTGTGGCGATTACTGAATCCGTATCGTTGAGTATAGCATAATGGAAATCGTCAAGGCTAAATACTGCGCCAACTACGCCGAGCGGCTATTTATCGCCAATCTTGAACAAGATGGCGTTCTTATGCCCTATACCGTGCGCTGGTCTAAGGAAAACGACGCAACGAATTGGACGGATACATCGGCGGGTCAAATGGACTTGCTTGACACCGACGACTACATCACGGGCCTGTGTCCCAATGGCCCATATCTTGTGATATTTAAGAGCGAGAGCTACAGTATATGGTATAGGACGGGGGTGGCAACCAACCCCATTCAGCGCAGTTCATGGCGGCTTGGCATCGGCTGTCCTGCCCCCTACAGCATCGTCCCCTACATGGGAACCGTGGCGTGGCTTGGGCGAGACGACTTCTATAAGTTCAACGGCGACCAAGCCGTTGCCATAGGCGAGTCTATCCGGCACACCTTCTTTGACATCGTGGCTGACTCTGAACTAAGGCGCGTGTGGGCGGGGGCTAATTACTTGACCTATGAAGTTATGTGGGTAGCCCACGCCATCGGCATCGGGAAACTTGCCTTTGTTTGGAATTGGAAACACAATGAGTGGTACATCTACCAGATGGCAGACGATATTACCTGCCTTGGGAGAGGCGTACCTGGCCCGGCGGCGGCTCCTCCGTATCCGAATATCAACATTGATACGGTACAGACAGTTGTTCCGCTAGAGGCGGTTCAGGTTAGACCGCAACCCCTAATCGGATTTGATTCCACCGTTGTTACGGATGCTCCGATAGTCCAGGGTCCGCCAAACATTTCCGCGTCAGAGGCAACGGCGGTTACTGCAACGCCCACGGTGGTTAGACCATGAGGACAATCTAATGGCGTCACTATATCCTGTACCTCCGTCTAATCTGCGCGTTTTTGCGACGGGCGCAAACTCCATCGGTTTCACTTGGACAAATAACGATAATTACGATTATCTTGAACTTTGGTATAAGGCAGAGGGGGGGGCGTGGGCCAACACCTTCGAGGATATAGAGGGGCGTTCCGATTGGGATTATACGCAATCCTCGAATACTAGATACCACTACAAGATTCGGGGCCATAGTCCCATCAAACCGAATCCGTCAGACTTCTCAAATGAAGTCAATATCTGTCTATTCTCGGACGATGTAAACACTTGGATTTCTGAGGGGTCGGCTGAATCCGGCAGTACCGACCACCCCGTCGGCCCCCCCGCTCCCATCAACTATACCGATACCGTCAACGTCACCATTGGCATCGGTCATCATATTGCCGAGGGCGGCACGATCAGGGATTCATGGTCAACAGACATCAGCGTCACGACCAAGGAAATCGGGTCGTCCACCTTTGCCCTGGGGTACTATTACTACCTTGGCACAAGTTCGGGGATGGTTTGCACCTATGCCGAGGATTACAAAGGCGATAACGGGGCTTCCATAGACGCCTATTGGAAAAGCAAGGTTATCGCCTCGCAGGACATATCGGAGCAGTTGACCGACAACTGGATGTCCCTCTACAAAATTCAGGTATGGTACGTTGACCTATCAGCCAATACGCAGATTATTGTATCCGTGACGCCGGATGGAAACACCTGGGTGTCTCAGGCGCAGACGGTAGGGAATGGAGACGGATCGACAAACTTTGCCGACTTCTTCTTCGTCACGACATCGCCTACGGGCAGTTTCCAATACAAGATTGAGCAACCGTCAAACGACAAGAAGTTTCAGTTCATTAGGTCGCTGTGCTTCATCTCGCCGGGTGGGGAGATTTTCCAGATATGACCACACAGCGCGTAAGGATGTGGCCTAGTCCCGACGGGGTGACGGACCTCCCCGGCGTGACGGATTACTTGGCGAGGCTGTATCGAGCATTGAGCGAGGAGTCCGTGGATAGGCTGATAGATGATATTGGGTCGCCCGACGTGCCTACCGCCGCCGCAAGCAAGGGGATATATTATGTTACGGATTATGGGGCATTGGGGGATGGCGCAACGGATGATACGGTGGCAATTAAGGATGCCATCGCCGCCGCCTCAAAGGGTGACGTTATCTACTTCCCGAGGGGAACCTACGTCGTTTCCGACTATCTTGATATTACCGATAGGCGCATCGTGGGAACCGGGGAATGGAATAGTTCTATCATCAAGGCTAAAGCGGGTACTTCATTTAAGAGCCTAATCGGTGCTAAATATGCACCCGTTGTCCAGCAGAACTATTATATAGAACATATGTTCTTTGATGGCAACGCTGGGGCCGGAGCGCAGTTCACCGAATCCGTCATCTATGCCGGGGCCATCTTCAATCAGTCGTCCATCAAAGATACTATCGTTTATAATTACTACGGAGCACCTGGAATCTTGGTTGACCCTGGAGATTCGGGTGATGGGGCGGGGTCGATATACTTCGAGAACATTTGGCTTCTGCCAGGGAACGTAGCGACCGGGATAAAGATTACGAGCAAGCGTGGGGCGAGAGAGCAGAAGATCGTCGGCCTCACGTTCAACTGCGTTCAGATAGAAGGGGCGAACGGCTACCCGGCTATCGTGACGGACGGTAGCGAGGGCTACATTACGCAGATGTGGATGCAGAACTTTTGGCTCTTGAATACGGGCGTCGTGCCGATGCAACTTAACGGGTCGCTGTATTCCACCTATCAGAACTTCAGGATTTATACGGACCAGACATACGGGATAAACATGACGGCGGGGAATGTCAATTACGGAAACATCTTCATGGGGATTTCGTCCTTTACGGGGACGATAACGAACATGATCCACGATTTGCAGACAGCGTATGATTCTCCGGCTAACGTGGGCATCTATGTCCAGGCACCCCTGACTATCGTGCCATAGGAGATGATGTGACAGAAACCCTACATGAAATGTTGATGCGGCACGAAGGTCTGCGCCTAGACCTTTATACGGACACGACGGGCCATGCCACCATCGGGGTGGGGCGAAACCTGACGGATAACGGCATCTCCCACGACGAGGCCATGTTTATGTTCGAGAATGACATCACCACGGCAGAGAACGAGGTCAAGCGGGCATTGTCATCGGCCTTCAACGACCTGACCATAAACAGACAGAACGCCCTTATCGACATGATGTTTAATCTCGGGCCGTATGGGTTTGGGCAATTCGAGAAGATGATTGAGAATATTAACAATAAGGATTATGCGGGGGCGGCGCGAGAAATGCTGGACAGCCATTGGGCTACGGTAGTCGGCAATAGGGCAAACGATTTGGCAGAACTCATGGAAGAAGGGTGATATGACGCTAACCATCGTTCCCTCGGAACTTATGCGCCCCCAACCGCTGTTCTCGCTTTGTGGCTTGACGCGAATCGAGACTAGCGTGTTGGCCGATAAGTTAATGTATGAGAAGTGGTATCTTCAGGACAAGTGGCGAGACATGGATACCATCAATAAGTTTATCTATCGCTACTTTTCGTGGGCCGAGGAAACCCCTTTCAGTCTGCCCTATCGGATAGGATTTTTTGACGGGGTGTTGGTATTTAGGGAAATTATCCCACATGAAACCTGTGGCATGATGCTCAAGTTGTGGAACAAGAAATTGTGGGGGCCGACGCTTGCGCGAGAGGCGCGGAACATGATTGACCTGATTATGGAGAAATTCGACCTTCGGGATATAGATACGGCATCGGGCGATCCCGGTAGCCCCAAGATGGTCAGGGGCCTTGGCTTTGAAATCAAGGAAGTTAAGAAGGATGGATTCATTTGGAATGGCGAAGCCTACGATGAGTTCAACTTCATTAAGAGGAGAGAACAATGTCGTGTTCAGGAAATCCGACAACCTACACTTCAGGAACACCCGCAGATGTAAGCGATCTTAGGGCGCAACTCGTAAAGCTCATATCGGGTGGATTGACGACGGGGGCGAGTGCCTACAATGGTCCGCTGGCTACCAAGACTAACCCCCTTATGTTGGGGGCGGCTAATTTGCTATCCAACATGATGGGGTATGGCAACTACCAGCAACCCGGATATTGGGGGGTAAGTGGCACGGGGACTACGGGGACGACGGGTGCGGGTACGGGCGCAACGGACAGTACGGGCAATAGTTCAGCCAACTACAATGGCACCAATCCTGCTTTAACGGGAACAAACTTTACCCCGACGACAGGCTACGAGTCTGATTCCTCTGCGAAAAGGAAGCGCACCCCGCTCAGCTTCACATGAAGAACCTCGGCCTCAGCAAGTGGATCAATAATCCGATTGCGAATCGGACTCAGATTGATACTCTGCGCTTTTTGAAGATGCCGACGGGTAAACTCAAGTCTAGGTTCACGGAATCCCGGGATGAATTTAGCGACCTCATGGGCAAGCGTACACGGGAACTCATGTCGCACTACTCGGGGTTCTTGAATGACATAGGGGATTAACGATGATCGATACATCTAAACTTGGTGATTGGAATAGTGATGCTGGGGTTCCGTATTTCAACTCGGATTACGAGACTAATCCCTATATCTATAACTCGGCCAAAACTCAGTCCACGACAGGTCAGGCCAATCAGACCACTAATAACGCATCCGGCATTAACTCCACTACGGGTAGCGGGTCGTCGTATCAATGGGATCAGCCGACAACTAACCCCAATAACTATGGCCTAGCGTTTGACTACAGCGACCCCAATGCCGTGAACGTCAAGCAACAATGGTATCGTGACCCCTCGAGCGGCGGCTATGCGGGAAACGTGGTCTGGAACCCCTACTACGGGTGGCAAGATCAATCGGCGGTTAAGAACTATTATACGAGCCAAACCAGCCCCGTGACATGGCAACAGTTTACCACTAGTGCCCCGTTCAAACAGCAGATGGGGAGCGATTGGTCACAGTATTATTCGCCTGACCGATATGCTAATAGCGGGGCGACTTATACCGACCCGTCCACGGGGTATTCCTACTCCACGGCGGGATGGAATAGTGCGGGGGGCGGAGGGACAGGAGCAAGTTCATTGAGCGATTTATTTAGTCAATTATTCAGCGGTCAATCTAACACGCAGACGCCGACTTACGGCTCTAATTTTGACTTCTCGCAGATACCGATGTCTAGCGGGTTCAACAATGCAAGCGACCTCTATAATTGGATGATGACATCGGGCCAGCCGACTAGCGCGACACCCGCTTATGAAGCGGCCAAGACGGCGGGGCAGTATGACGTGAACAACGCCATCGCTAACGCCGCAGAACAGGCGGGGCTTGGGGGAACGCGCTGGTCAACGCCTCTCGGTTATACGGCGCAGAATATCGCGGGTCAGGAATCGGCCAACCTTGCCTCTCAGTATGCACAGCAGACGATGTCAGCACAAGAGGCGGCGAGAAATAGGCAGATGCAATCGGCACAGGGCCTTGGGGGGCTTGGGCAGTATCAGCAGAATTACGCGCAGGGCTTGGCGAGTCAGGCGAGTGGCCTTGGGTCAGCACTCAATACGAGTGACCAGAACACGCTTGATAAGTTGTACCAATATTGGCAATCACAGCAGGGATATAACAATCCCTGGCTCAGTTCCGCGCTTGGCCTTGGAACGTCATCTGGTCAACCGCAGACCTATCAACAGAGTGGCCTGTCTAGCCTCTTGGGGACAGGGACGAGCCTAGCAACTATTTTGGCAATGTTAAGTATGCTTTAAGGAGATAAAACATGGGGATGTATGCTGGTTATAAGCAAACCCCAGAACACATCAAAAATCGTTTTGATGCTAGGGCTGGATGGAAACATTCTGAGGAAACAAAAAAACTGTTATCAAAAAATGCATATATCAGAAAATGGACAAAGGGGGATAGGGAGCGTCATTCTGAGTTGGTCAAAAAATGGCATCGGGAACATCCCAGAATGGGAGAAGATAGTCCCAATTTTGTAGGCATACAAAAAAGAAGGGACTATGTTTCACTTTACTGCCCAGACCATCCGTATGCCGATCACTCTGGATATGTCCGAGAACACAGGATTGTCATGGAGCGCCAACTCGGTCGTCTATTGGAGAAAGGAGAGATTGTTCACCACAAGGACGGAGATAAGACCAATAATAACCCTGGTAATCTTCTCTTAACAACCCGCCAAGAACATCAACTTGGAATGGGGTCAATGTATAAACGTGGATACGATATGGGTTTTGCGGCGGCGTTTATTCTATTTTCAAAAATGGGCATAAACAGGAGCAACTAATATGGCAAGTTTTTATTCGCCTTACATGAGGACACCTGATTTTTCGCAGGGTGCTAATGGCATTATGAATCAAATTATGCAGATGTTGATGATGAAGCAGATGATGAGCGGCCAGCAACAGGGACAGCCGACGAGTGGCGGGCAGAACTTCATCGGCCCACAGCAACAGACTACGCAGACGGGACTCCCGCAGATGCCTAGCCAGCAAGGGATGGGCGGCACGGGTGGAACGGGCGGCATGGGCGTTGGCCTCCAAAACATGAATCCGCAGATGATTATGATGCTCTTGCAGAAACTTATCGGTAGTGGCGGGTCAGGTGGCGGCGGCGACTATGGCGCAAGCGGGGGCGGCTTATTCTGATAATTATAGGAGGGCCACATGGCCTTTAATTATGGAGCAGGTTTGAATGGCCCTGCGGAATGGGCGCAGAACCAGCAGAATCAACAGCAGGAACAATGGCAGAATATCATGCAGTTGATGATGGCGGCGCAACAGGAAAAGCGGCGACAAGAACAGCAGGTGTTCCAGAACCAAATGGAGCAACAGCGGTTAGGCGAGGAGCAGAAACGCACGGGGCTAGAGGAAAAGAATTACGCCTCCGAGGATGCCGAACGTCAATCCATGGCGCAGTATAGGCAGAACGCGGCGAATCAAGACCGGGGGCTACTGGCTCAGCGCAAGAGATTTGGCGATAACATGGTCGCTAATCACAAGTGGACGGATGAGCAAAACGATAAGTTCCAGATAACGGGGCAAGACCCCGGTGAACCAGAACGCGAGGACATCCCCGAGGGGAGCGACTTAGAGAAGAACGTCGCGGCTCATTGGGGCATGGCACCAGAACAACTCCGCGCTACGGGTAGAGATGCCAAGAAGTATATGCTTCAGGGGTATGGTTCTTATCTAGATAAATTGCCGACCCGAGAGCAAAAGAATACAGATAAACAACTTCAGTCTGACGCTCAACTGTTGGCTTGGACAAGTAATCGGTTGTCGGAAAGGAAGAAGGCCAAACAACGAGAACTTCAATCCGTTCAGTCCATCATCGACAAGTCCGCCAGCCCTCAAGTTGCAGAGGTAAAGAGTCCCGGCATCCAAGACAGGGCAATCAGATTACAGAGGGAACTATCTGATTTGAGCGACGTAGAACAGCGTCTAGGTGGACACTATGCAAGTCACTCGGCGCGGATTCCTCTGACTGACGACATGAGGAAAGATTTAACGTCGATGGCGGGTGAACAGAAACAACCGGATATGGGTGCTGATTTCATAGGCAATCTATTTGATTCCATTTTGGGAAAGAATGTTCCTGGTGCAACGGGCGGCCAGGATGCTCAAGGTCCACCTGGAACTGCGCCCAAGGGATATCATTGGGTAAAACAATAGGATAAGAGATGCCCTGGAAACTTGTTTCTGACGATACTCAGGGACAGCAAGAATCGGGCGGGTGGAAACTAGCTCCCGATGAGCCTGATACCCTTACCCCTGAAACGCCTGATCTAGCGACTACTGCTAGGATGAAGCAGGTCGAAGGAACGCCACTATCTAATGAGGAGATGGCGGCTAGGCGCAAGGAGTTTGGGTATCCCACGGGAATTGGCGCGGGGATTGTGCCATCGGCATTACGTCCCGATACGCCGATTGAAGAAAACATACCACAGGTGGCCGTCCAAGAAGGAAAATCCCTGCTCGGTGGAGCGATGGGGGGAACGTCTCAGATATTTGGAGCGTTAGGCAAGGGTGCTGATTTTGCGGCCAACATCCTAGCCAAGATTCAGGGCAAGGAACCAGATACCTTACGAAAGAGCATCTTCACTACCATATCTCAAAACCAACAATATTATGCCGACAAGTTAAAAGAGGGCGGCATGAAGGGCTTGGTTGGCGACTTGCTTACATCGGCGGGCGCGGCGGCTCCCGATGTTATGGCGATGGGGGCACTCGGGCCATACGGTATGCCGATATATGGTGGAGCGATGGGCGCGGCCCAGGGGGGCGTTCAAGGCGGCTTGATGGGTGCGGCCCAGGGCGCATTGATGAAGGGCGCGTTAGGTTCCCTTTCTACTCTGCCGAAATTCCAACAAGTTATGCTGTCGGGGATTGCTGGTGGCGCAGTAACCCCTGGCGATGCTCAAGAGAAAATGAAGGGGGCATTGACATGGGGAGCACTCGGGGCGTTGGGGCCAAGCGGCAAGGATAGATTCGGTGACCTGGCGGGAGAAGCCCTATCCAAGATGGGCCTTTACCAGACTCCCGAAATGGGCATTGTTTCCCCCGAGAGTAAGATTCTAAACAAGGTCATGGATAAGATTGTCTCTCCCGAAAAGAGAGAGGCAGTTTATCAGAAATACGTCAATCAATATGCCTCTCTTGAAAACCTAAAGAGGAAAGCTGTGGCGCTTGGCTTTGTTCCCAAGCCAGGGGAAGACCCCCAATTCCTTATGCGGAGTTATTTGGGGAATAAGGGCAAGGTCGATGCCGTAATCGACAACGGAACATATACGACAGATGCCAACGGTAATTTTAACGTAACGGGCGAAGGTCTAACCCCGGCAATCAAGGACTTTGAGAATCAGATAAGCGACATCGAAAAAGACCCCGATGTACAGCGTAAGGATTGGAATAAATACGTTGAGGCAAAGCGGACGCTAGAGGACTTATACGAAATACCCGTCGAGAACCTAGACCCTAATCAACCGATGCTCCAGTTCGGGGAAACCCCCAAATTCAGGCGCATGGTTGACGGAGAACCGATAGTCTCAGACGAACAGGCTGAAGTGGCGAAGGGTAACCTTGCGGAACTTCAGCAGAAATATGGCGATAAGTTTTCTGTTTTTGATGCTACTGCTCCTCGGGTCTATGACTTCCAGCACCGCGTATTGCAGATGGGGGCCGATGCTGGCCTATATTCTCAGGATACGGTAAATAAGTGGATAACACAGAATCCCCACTATGTTCCGTTTGACCGCGTATTAAGCGAGGTCGAACAGGATGCGGGACGACCCACTCCCGACCCGATGAATAAGACGGTGGCCGACCTCCCAACGAGAAAAACCAATCTTCCGATAAAGCAGATATTGGGGAGCGGCAAGGAAATCGAGGACTCACTTGGGAGCATTTATAAACACACTTTTCAGATAATGGATTCGACCGACAGGAATAAGATTGCTCGGTCAATCGTTGGGCTATCCGATAAGTTGCCAGACGAAATAAATAAGGCAAGTGGCCCCGGCCCACTAACGATTAAGTATTATGAAAATGGCGAGGCTAAGTATGCCCACGTCACGCAGAATGTTTATGACGCGATGCAATCCTTGAACTCGGTTCAGGCCCAAGGCTTCCTGCCGAAGATCATATCCGTCCCGACGCATTGGTTGAGGCTAGGGGCGACAATGACCCCCGAGTTTAGCATCAGAAACCCTATCCGCGACCAATTTGATGCGTATGTCTTTGATAAGTTTGGATTCAGGCCGTTTATTGACCTACCGGGTGCTATTAGCGACATCCTCGGGGACAAGAACATTTATGATGATTATATCCGTAGCGGGTCGGCCTATTCGGGGGTCGTGCAATACAGCCGAGATGAACTTGCCAGGGTCTATCGAAACATAACGAAAGACCCAAGCAAGATCAGATATTTGAATCCGATTACGGACGCGCAAGACTTGAGCGAACTCTTGGAGAAGGCTACGCGAGTTGCGGCGTTCAAGGCGGCCCGGAATAAGGGACTCAGCCCGCTTGAGGCTGGATTCCACGCGGCAGAAGCCACGGTTGACTTCAGGTTGCGGCCAGCAAGCCGGGGGATGAGAAGCGTCAATCAGGCCGTGGCGTTCTTTAATGCCGGGGTTCAGGGAACAGACCGGATGCTTCGGGCCTTTCGCGATGATAAACTAGGGTTTACCCTTAAGGCCATCGCATCCATCACCGCCCCCTCGCTGGCTCTTTACCTTGTCAATAAAGATGACCCCAACTATCAAGAGCTTCCCGCTTATGATAGATACCTATTTTGGCATGTTCCCAATGGCGATGGGACGTTTATCAGGATTCCCAAGCCGTTTCTTTTGGGGCAGATATTCGGGTCAATGCCCGAGGGTTTATTGGAATATGCTCGAACCAAGAACCCGAAGCAACTTGAGAACGTGGCGGCACAACTTTATGAGGCGGCGTCCCCGTGGTCGGGCGACCCCGTGAGCGGACTTGTCCCGACGGCTCTCAAGGCTCTCGTGGAAAACGCCTCTCCGCAAGGGTGGAACTTCTTTAAGAAGCGCCCCATCGTTCCTGCCGGTAAAGAGTCGTTGCCGGAAGAAGAACAATATACTCCATATACTACGGAAACGGCCAAGTTGATGGGCAAGGCAATATCCAAACTGCCCCGCCCCTATATGGTAAGCGGCATCCTTCCGGCGAGTCCCGCCAAGATAGAAAACATGGTTCAAGAGTTGACGGGCGGCTCGGGGAGATATGCCCTGCAAGCCGGAGACTTGGCGATTAAGGGAGTAAATGCCCTTCTCGGAAAAAAGGGGCCGGATGTTGGCAAGCGCCCCACGGAGTTAGCCGACTACCCGCTCCTGCGCGGATTCGTGACGCGCCCCATCTATTCCATGCAGACCGAATCGTTGCAGGAATTTTACGATAATCTGAATAAGGCGAAGGCGTGGGAAACGGCACTCAACTCTTACGGCAAGGTTGGTAACGTCCAAAAGATACAAGAGATTATCAAAGACCACCCCGAGTTCAAGTTGGCGTCATCCTTTGAATCGGCGCAACGAGATATCGCTGATAACAGGAAGTCAATGGAAGCCGTCGCCACAAGCAAGGAACTATCCAGCGACCAAAAGCGGCAAATCTTAACCACGATGGCGTGGCAATCCATAAAGATAGCCAAAATAATGAACGCTCAAATGGAGCAGAAACAATGACCGCAAAACAACTATATGAATTAGTTTTGTCCCTTTTTGTCATTGGGATAATTGAGGCATTTATCAAGGCTTTTCTTGCGACGTTCCCACTAGACCTACTGTATGGTTTCGAGGCGGGTGTTTTAGCAACCATCGTTACGAGCAAATTAATCAATGATACGCGGGAAATGAAGTATGGGATTCAGACCAAGGACGAGGGGAACAACGGTACCTGTAAGGAGGCGGAATGAAACTTGCTACGCTGTTAATCATCGTCGCCGCGATCGTTTTGGTCGCAATCTTCATCGGTCAAAGGGCTTGCGTGAACAGCGATAAGGTCAAGGAACTTCAGGCGCAGGTGAACATCGACAAGTTGGAGATAGACAAGCTCAACGCCGATGCCCTGGATGCCAAGAAGGTGTTCGATCAGGCCGTGGCCGAGAAGGACAAGGATATACTCTACTGGCAGGGTAGGTCTGACACGGCAGGGGCACAGGTTGTGGGTGGAAACGCCGAGATCAAGAAACTCAAGGCGCAACTAGCCGCCATTGATCCATCGCAGAAAGATACCATTATTGTTAACTTATCGCAACAGATCAAGATTCTCGAATCCAACCTGTCGCTCTGTTATGTCCAGATTGGGGCAAAAGATAAAATCATAGCTGATTGGTCGGCAAAGTACGATGCCGCAATCAAGGTTAATGTCGCCCTTGATGCCGAGGTTTCGGGCCTGAAGAAAATGATTGCAGACCAGAAGGCCCTGAGTGATGGGTTGACGGGGGAGTTGGCAAACGCCCAGTTTTGGGGAACGGCAAGCAAGTGGACGGCCCTTGCCTTCTCCGCCGTAGCCATATTCGAGTTGGTCAATAAATAGTTTGTAATGAAAGGAAAATAAAGTGGACGAAGAACACAGGAAAGGATTGCAACATCCGCTAGAGGACAACGGTATCCCTAAGCCCGTCATGCACTCTCGAGACGGGGTATCCCTGCGCGATTACATCGACTTGCGCTTTGAGGATTCTCAGCGGGCCATTGACAGAGCCGAAAGAACCATGTCACAACGGCTAGACGGCATGAACGAATTTAGGGAGTCATTGAAAGATCAAGCAAGCAGGTTTATTACTCGGGCAGAGATGGACTTGCGGATAGCATCTGTGTGTGCAGATGTCCATAGCCTAGAAAAGAGGTTGGGAGAATGTATTTCTAGGTCCGAGTGGGAAGTCAAGCATGAGGGGCTGGATAATGCCATACACGATTTACAGGGGACTCGGTTTGAAAACAAGGGGAAGGCGTCTCAAAACTCCCTGTTGTTTACAGCGGCGGTAGCCGTTGTCAGCCTTATACTCGGATTGATTAGACTATTTGTAAAATAATTATAGACAAACCACATCACCCGTGATATACTTATTACCAAATGGGTGAAGACGACACGGGTAGCAAAGTAAAGAAGCGGCAAGTATGGCAGAAGCATCATATTTCATACGACCCTGAAATAATTATCAAAGTAACACGCGGCGAACATTGGTTGCTCACACAACTTAATCGCCACAAGAATCCATCCCCCGGCCTAAGAAAAGCCCTAGACGTATGGGTTGCCCTACATGGAGATGAATAAGATGAAAAAACTAACCCCACTTCGCGCTATTCGGTCTTTCTGTTTGGATTGTTGCGGTTCGGCTAAAGAGGTTGAATCGTGTACCGCCAATCCCGGCGATATTAGCCTAGCGGCAGAAGCTGGCGACGAAACAGCATATCAAGGCTGTGTTTTGTATGAATTTCGCCACGGACACAATCCTGCCCGTAGGGGACATGGGGGGAAGGGAAATAGTGCCGCCTTGAAAAAATTTCGTGAGTTGAATCAATGCCCACAGGATTCTACGCAGAGTCAGCGATGACAAATGACCATCCGCGCATTGATTGGCGGAAACCTGGGCGCAAGGAGCGGTTACAAGAGCTTATCCTTGATGGAAAATCGAACACCGAGATTGTCGATGTCCTTGCAGACGAGTGGGAGCCGTGGATTAATTTTGATACAGTAGCCAACGCCCGCCGTCGCCTCGGCCTTACGGGATACCTAGAAAATGCAGATAACGAAGTTAAGGTCTATAAAGAGGACACCCTGCCTGATGGCGACTACATGGTATCTTGTGACTATCACGCACCATACTACTCTACCTTGTGGGTAAATAGGCTTTTGGCCGTGGCGCGTAAGTTCAAGATCAAGAAGCATATTATCGCTGGCGACCTCCTAGACCAGAATTACGCCAAGTTCCATGCCATCATCGACGGCGAGGAGAAATCGTCGCTCGACATGGAGCGCGACAATACCGACCCGATGCTCAAGGTGCTGGCGTGGTTCGATGAAACCATCCTAATCAGGGGAAACCACGAGGGGCGGGTATCCCGCATGACGGATGCCCGTATCCAGAGTCGCCATATCATCGAGCTATTCGGTAGGCCATTGGCGGATAAGTTGGTTTATTCGGATTATGACAGGGTGAACGTGGGCGAGGATTGGCTTATCGTCCATCCCAAATCCTACTCTCAGATTAGCGGGAGCGTGGCAGTTAGGCTGGCAGAGAAGTTCCATCGTCATGTATTAAATGCACATGGACACTTCTTTGCTTTGCGGTGGGACAGAAGTGGGCGTTATATGGGAATAGATATTGGTGGACTATTTCAGCCGGATAAGGTTGGCTACCAAAGTTTATCTACCTCTACCCATCCATCTTGGGGGCAGGGATTTTGCATGATTAAAAACAACCATCCGTATTTGTTTCATTCTGGAACCGATTGGGATTTCTGGTTAAAATAATGGTCTATCAAAAAGGTCATATCCCGTGGAGCAAGGTTGGGCTTAAGGGAAAACACGCTTCACCAGAAACAGAATTTAAGCCGGGCCATAAAATGTCCGATGAAACAATCGAGAAAATCAGGGTTAGTCAAACGGGTCGATCAATTCCTTGGGCAGATAAGATTAGAAAAACATTGATGGGCCACCCGGTATCCAAAGAAACAAGAAAGAAAATATCTGACAACATGAAAGGGAGGCTTTCGGGAGACAAAAATCCCGCCAAGCGACCTGAAGTTAGAGAGAAAATCAGGCTATCAAAGTTGGGCAATAAAAACGCCATGTTTGGAAAGATGTCAGGAAAAGACAATCCTAATTGGCATAATGGAAAATCTTTTGAGGAATATGGCGTGGAATTTACCAAGGAATTAAAAGCAAAAATCAGGTCGAGAGATGGAAATCGCTGTCGTCTTTGTGGAAAATATGAGAACGGTAGATGCCACGATGTTCATCATATTGACTACAACAAGAAGAATAATTGCGAAGACAACCTAATTACGCTATGCCCTCCGTGCCATCACAGAACGGGCGGTAGGCGCTCTTATTGGACGGCCCACTTCCATGACGGGACAGACTTTCGGCTGTGGACGTAAACCATGAGCGAGATTATTACGAAATATTCTGATGGTACGGTCACTAGAACAGTCTCGATTCCGATGCACTGGTCGGGGTGTGAGTGTCAATATTTCTTAGATAAATTGATTTACCGTGACCCCATGTGTCCTGTAATTAATCATTTTACAGAGTTAATTTACCAGACCAAGGGAAGCCATGCAAAGACCATACATAAAAAAACTTGATACTCTAGGCGACGTCAACGTATTCGAGGTAGATGGCAACTACGTCAGGGGCAACCTGAATAAAGAGTTTACCAACTTTGCACAGCACTATGCCCCCGGTATGTCGTTTATCCCCAAGAACGAGTTTTGGGTAGATCATGGCTTCAATCGCCAAGAGGTGCCATTCTTTCTCGACAACCTGATGGTGCAACATCGCTTGCAGGAACAGGGCGTCCCCTACGGCAAGGCGTATGGGCAAGCCGTGAAGGTGGAGAAGCATGAGCGAGAGAAGGCGGCAATAGGCCAGCGCATCGGGGGCATGACTCACGCAGGGAAGATTAACAAGCGTCCCATGGCTGAGTTGTCGTCACCCGAGGCCAAGGCGTACTTGGTTGACGGTAAGGCCGTGCGCGACCACATCACGCCCAACTTCACCGAGGGGGGTAACGACAAGGCGTATCCCAAGTTCATACCTAAGGGAGAGGTGTGGATTGACGATGCCACGGCCCCCAAGGAGCGTCCCCTGTTCGCACTCCATGAACATACCGAACGCCACGAGATGAGCAAGGGCAAGTCGTATGAAGAAGCGCACCGCACGGCTAGTCGCGTAGAGAATGAGCATCGCAAGAAGAAAGTCGCGCCACCGATGACGCCTAATACTTGATGGAGGGGAAGATGACTAATCATCGGTGTTCAGAGATGGCGGGTGGACACAATGATTTTCTTATCAAGATTTCTAGAAACGCAGAAAACGAGTGGGTCCTTATCATGGTCAGTAACCGAGAGGAAGAGAAAACACACTACGGTATGGCAATTTGGGTAAACTTTTGCCCGTTCTGTGGTGCTTCCCTTGACTTGGATTAGATAATATGTTAATGTGATTGCCGTGAGAGACAATCATGCGTCCCGACAAAACAAATAGCCCCCGCCGAAATCTGTCCGTTTACCCATTCCGGGTAAAGGTCTCTCACCAGAGAGTAGGCGGGGGTCTATTTTTATCGAAGGGAATATGAATCGACCTCCGGCTTTTCAATTTTATGCGAAAGACTTTTTATCTGATGAAAACGTGATCGCTATGAGCATGGAAAATCGCGGGATTTACATAACGATGCTGGCTATGTGCTGGATACAGGATGGCATTTCGTCCGACCTAGAAATAGTTAGTAGCTGGATGAAGAGTAGTTCATTAATAGCTCGTTGTTTCTATGAAAAAGACGGTAAATTACGCAATCACAGACTAGACGAAGAACGTAGAAAGCAACTTCTTTGGAAAGAAAAGTGTTCTAAGGGCGGCCTGAAAAGCGTTGAAACCAGACGACTTAGGAAGGGTAGTTCAAGGGTAGTTCAACTAAGGGTCAACAACCAGCCAACTCTTCAGTCTTCTTCTTCATCTTCTAATGTATATAAAGAATGTATAGTGGCCATCATGGAGAAATGGAACAAACTAGCTGATGAATTTAATCTGCCTAAAATAGATGATATTAAGGGAAATCGCCTTGGTCATCTAAAAGCTAGAATGGCAGAAAAGGGTTTTGATTTTGATAAAATAATTGGGATTATCAAGGAATCACCTCTCCTCGTTGGTCGCGTCCCGGGAAAGGATGGAGCACCGCCCTTTAGGGTAGCCCTTGATTGGTTAATAAAGGCCGATAATTGGACAAAGGTTAAAGACGGGAATTACCTCGGGCCGCACAAGGAAACGGACGAGGAGAAAAGGGCGCGGGAAGATCGGGAATTTTGGGGACCAGAAGGGAGGCCACAGAAATGAACGCTTCAATGAATACTTCATTTTGTGAAAAAAACATCCTGGGGATTCTCTTTCAGTATCCAGAGTTAATTCCGGTTGTTCGTGGAAATATCAATGGTTTGTTTGCTGATGAGAATTGCCGAATTGTTTGGAGAGAGATGGACGACAGGCAAGACCGCGGAGACCCCGTGAACATAGCCATCATTTATGACCTGCTCTATGGAAAGATTCAGCTCACTTGGATAATGGACACCCTAGACGGAGTATTTGGAATTGCAGAAAGACGGGTGGAAAAAAGGCTTATGGATACGATCAAATTTATTAAGGAACAGAGAAAAGGTGATGCTTTTGTGAAATTCTTAGGGAGAGAAAGAACAACCCTTAGCGAAATTGACAAAAAAGAACTTGATATGATTTGTGAGGAAGCCGAGATAAAGACAACCAATCAAGAAGAAACGGGCATTGAGTCTGCCATCGAGGAATACAATATCTCTAAATCTCAAGAGCGAACAAGGGTGACCCTTGGATTCCCCACTATAGACAGAGCAACGGATGATTTTAACTATGGCGAGGTGGTGGCAATCATGGGGCGCACGACAACCGGCAAGACGTTTGTGGCGCTTCATACCCTGTCCAGCCTCGTCGTTCAGGGAGTCCAAAACATTGGCTTCTTCTCAATGGAAATGTCTAAGGCCGCGCTCGTGGAAAGGATGGCACAGATTCACTTCGGCCTATCCAGGCAGGACGTTGTGCTAAGGAGAGATGCTAAAGAGATAGACTTTGGCGAGGTGTCCCGCCTATACCGTGATGTTAAAATATTGAGTCAAGTTTATTCTGCCGAGGATATTGCGAGGATTGTCGAAAAGAAAAAATTGAAGGTCATCTTTATAGACTATCTCCAACTTATGAAGGGCGAAGACGGAAATAGTATCTATGAGAAAACAACATATAAGATGAACGAAATAAAGACGTTAGCGAAGAACCAGAATTGCGTTGTTTTTCTTTTAGTCCAAATATCCCGCAAGGGCGAGGGGGGATGGGAGGCGGTGAGTATTGACATGGCCCGAGACTCAGGGGCGATTGAGGAGAACTCTGATTTTATTATTGGCCTATGGAACCCATCCCTGAAAGATGGGGCTAATGAGGAGTATAAAAACAGGATTAGGATGAAACTTCTCAAGAATAAGCGTGGTCCGGTCAAGGCCATTGAGTGCGTTTTCAATCCTGAAACGGGAAAACTATACGAGGTGTAACATGACAGAAAAGAAACCGGAGATGCCCGAGATTCAGCGTGGAGACATAATCCTTGTTTTTAAGCATGGTACGGGACGACTTCTTGTTATAACCACAAACAAGGGCGAGGGCATGACATCAGACGAAACCATGCTGTTCCAAATGCTCTTGACGGAATATGCTGGCACACTTGTCGGCGCGATACGCAAGGATATGGAAAAAGAGATTTCCAAGATAAGCTCACCGAGGGATAATTGAGCGATAAGCGGCCATCGAAAATAGACGAATTTAGGGACGCACACCCTGGCGACTTGGAACATCTGCGTGCGGTGCTATTGGAGATAATCGACAGCCTCGACACGAAGCCCAAGGAAAAGACGGATGCCGCCGTAGCCCTAGCGAAACTACATGGGGGATATAGGCCAGCACCCAAGCCGCCCGACCTACCGAAGCACGTTGACGAGGTGCAGAAATTTGAACTGCGCCCCGAGGTCGAGGCCATGATTGACAAGATCATAAGCGGAAAATAACATGAGTCCGATTAAGCCCGAAAAGAAAAAACTTTACGCAGAGAATTGGGATCGGATGTCAAGACTTATTAGGGAGCAGGCCGGATGGGAATGTGAGTTATGCGGATCGGAGGCCGGGAACAGCCACCCCAAGACTGGCTCGGAGGTCATCTTGACTGTCCACCACATCAACGGCGATCCGACGGACAACCGCCGCCTGAATCTGCTTGCCCTCTGCCAGAGGTGCCACAATAAGCTCGATCAGCCATTTAGACACAAGAAAAAACCGGCGGGTGATTTATTTGAATCCTGAACGCATAGCCTTTATCCGCTCTTTAACCTCGCGCTCGTTCTACCATTTTGTCAAAATATTCGGCTCGTATAACAGACAGGGCGGCGACATATCGCCCATCACGCACAGGCAGATATGCGATTTCGTATCGGACTATAAACTCAAGCGCAAGGGGGTCGGGATGCCCCGCAACACGCGCAAGACGACACTCTGTGATAGGTGGCTACCCCTATGGCGCTACCTCCACGATCACAACTATACGGGCATGATGGGTGCGGAAACAAAGGACATAGCGACCCTCTCGATCAAGTGGATTAAGGCGCAAGTGTCGGGACACGAATTTCTACGGGCGGTATATCCAGAGCTTCAGCAGATAGACAAGCGATACATCAACACGCACACCTTCAGCGACGAGGAGCTTGTTTTGCCTCGAGAGGCAAGCGGCTCTACTGCGCCAACCTTCATGTGCATAGGTGTGGGCGGGGCCGCGCAGGGCCGTCACGTCAGGGGGCTTTACCTCACGGACATCATTGGCGACAAGGCCATGACCTCACAGACAACGATGATGGATACGCTTCTGTGGTGCGAGTCACTACAGGAATTGCTTGATGAGCCTAACCCCAAGAACCCTAACGGGAGCGAGATAAACTTGGACTTCACCTATTGGGCCGTTGGCGACGTTTATATGCAGTTGCAGGAAAAGTATGATTGGGAGTGGCGCATTGTCCCCGCACTCAAGGCTGACGAGCAGTTGATTAAAGAGTCAACGAGGGACAAGTCCAATATAGTCTATATACAGCACCCGACACAGGCGGTGGGCGAGACAAACTTTCCCGACGTGGTGGACGAGGATACGGGGCTACAACGGTTCTCGACGGAACATTACCACAAGCTGATGCAGGAAAACGAGCGCGTGTTCTGGACTCAGCACATGAATATGCCGTGGCATCAAGCATCGTCCAGCAATACGTTCCGCTATTCGTGGCTACGGTGGTATCATATTGAGCGCGATGAGTTGGGGCCGCAGTTTATTTGCGAGGACGGAGAAACATATAGGCTTAAAGACCTTCAGGTGTATGCGGCGATAGATCCTGGCGGCTTCGCAAGTAGCGGTTTGAAGAATACGCAGAGCAAGTGCGCCTTCGTCATCGCCGCCCAAGCCGTGAGGAGCAAGCGCAAGTTCATCCTTTACACCCTGACGCGCAGGATCATGGAGCCAAAGACCTTCGTGCAGTTGCTTATTGAGCCATATAAACTATTTAAGCCACAGGCGATATTGATTGAAACCATCGCGGCGCAGGAATATATCTATAAAGACCTATATGACAAGGCGGTTGCGCTCGACTGTAAACTGCCCCTGCGTCGGGCCAAGAAGGACGCGACTAGTTTGCAAGAGGACGCCAAGAATAGGCGCATATCTAGTCTCAAGATGGACTTCTCGGATGGCAACGTATATCTGATGAAGAATATGTTGGACTTCATATCCGAGTTCACGAGTCATCCTGGTTTGAGTAACGACTTACTCGACGCATTGAGCCTCATCGACCAGCACTTTTGGACGAACACGGTCAAGCAGGATGTACGCGACATAAATGCTGAGAACCAGGCCATGTGGGATAGCCGAAGAAATACTTGAAAATAAGTGTTGACATCGGCCATTATATAGATTTATAATGGTATCAGGAAGACGAAGATGGCAATCAACAACAAAGACCTCCAAGACTCGGGGGGAGTCCGTCTTCCCCACCTCTATTCACCTCCATCCATCTCTGAGGTGTCAAATGACTCCTCCCGAGCTATATTTAAGAATGAAATGTCGGTTGGTGACCTAGGCAGGAGTTCCTACGGTGACCGCGTGGAACAGGCTACCACCAAACATAGCGTCACCCCTTTCGGTTTGAAAATGGGGGGCCAGGTAGCGGAACGAGGCGTCGGAACACGCCTACCTGTCGAACAAAAGCATGGACACCAACCGACTCTTTTATTTTCATGGAGGGAAGACATGGAAAATGAATTTTTGGGAACGTGGGCCGAGCATCATGCTGACGACATGACGAGCGACCTCAACGAAAGGCGTGAGGAGTTGGGCGTGTTTGACAAGTGCTTGACCTGTGAGCGGGATTGCAAGATGGTCAAGTGCCGTGGCGTGGAAATGAGGTGCTTTGGGTATCGTGGGCCAAGATGAAAAACACCTGCGAAACGTGCAAGAATTTTGCAGTTCAATCCGAACATCAAGCATTTGGATTATGTAACCACGATAAGTTTGTTTATGGGGGACCATACGAAAACGACAATCCAGATGAAGTGTGGTTATACTATGAAGACTTTGAAAATTATGCGGCAACATTATTTGTCAGCAAGAATTTTGGTTGTATCGGATGGGATGGGCGACCATGAAGATTCCATATGTCCTGTATATTTTTTGGTGTTTTACAACGGGCTGGTTTCTGTTCGACGTTATCAAGATGATTCTACGGTGTGTGCGCCATGACTGACAAGCAATTCCGCGAGGTCATGTCACAGAACAGATGTCTGTATTGCGGCGAGTTTATCGACTATCAACTACAGTTCTGCTCCCCAGCCTGTGAGGAATTTTACCAGCTTGAACATGGCGCATGGCTTGATGAAAAGGCGCGAGATTGGAGGACGGAATGAAATACTACAAAATTCTACGCCTCAACCGAGCGTCGTGGCATGAACCGTCATTCATCTGGCCCGCCCGCAAGGCCATTGAGATCACGCAGGCCGAGAAGGGCGATCCGTGCGGCGTGGGCTTGCATCTAGCCAAAAGCATCAACGATGGCTTCCGCTACGCGAAGTTCCCGGCTCGGGTGTTCGAGGCTGTCCCCTTGTCCCCCGTGCTCGGCGAGGATGATACGAAAATCCGCGTGGCAAGGGCGCGGCTTGGGGCTGAGGTGACGCCGGATTGCGTCGTGCGGGTCAATGAGTTTATGACGACAATCCCCAAGGTTAGATGGTTCTCAGCGCGTAGGCCCGCGAGGTCCGAGTGGCAAGTGTTTGATACCAGGGACGCAGCCAGGGACGCAGCCTGGAACGCAGCCTGGAACGCAGCCGGGGAAGCAGCCAGGGACGCAGCCAGGGACGCAGCCGGGGAAGCAGCCGGGGAAGCAGCCTGGAACGCAGCCTGGGACGCAGCCTGGGACGCAGCCGGGGAAGCAGCCGGGGAAGCAGCCGGGGACGCAGCCGGGGACGCAGCCATATATGCCTCGATGCTGATTTGTCCTCGGGGAAAACTCGACCCAGGGCACATCGCCCACATCAAGGCGCGATGGGACGTGTGGCAGAGGGGCTACGGGCTGCTGTGCGATGTCCGTGGCGTGCTGTATGTCTATCGGAAGCCATAGGAGGACGGAATGAAAAACCAAGCGATTAGAACGCACTATAGCGTGATATACGAGAAGGCCACGGCTGAGGAAGAAGAAATACGGGGAATGTTGCAGGGCGAGCAGACATATCTGTATTTCAGGTTCACACAACCTTGTTGGGCCACACTCAGCGGTCAGCGTCTTTACCGTCTTGCCAAGGCCATTGTGCGCCGGTTCGAGGAAGACAAATGACTATCTTTTGGTGGCTATATTTCGGATCGTTGTTTGTGCTTGCGGTTCTTTTGCTGGTCGCAACTACGGCGTCAGTGGTAAGTGCATATAGGCATTTTCCAAGGGGGGACAAGTGATTATCCTGCTTATCATCTGGTCTTTGTTCTGTTTTATTGGAGGGTTTGCCCTGTGTGCGTTGCTGACGGCGGGCAAGATAGAAGACCTTGAGCAGAGGTTACGGATGATCGGGAGGATGAAGTGAGCGACAAGATACCCGATGACGTTAGGTTGAACGTCAATCTAAACGAGGTTTGGGCCTTCGCCAGCGAAATGGAAAGAAGGTCGTCTGACCTACAGAAGATTATCGAGGAGTGCCAAGAGATTATCGCAAAACTGTGGCCCGAGGACAAACATGAGTGAAGATAAATCATTGGCTTGCATCGAGACTAAGGCCGAGGTGGTCAATCCGGTTTCCGCCGCCAACTTGCCGTTAGTCCCGATTAAGCCCGAGATGATACGCCCCGTGGTCACGGTGGACGTTGCGCTCGACGCATGGCATGAGTATCAGGGTCTAAAGACGAAGTTGGCAGATAAGGGAGACTTCGTAAACATTCAGGGCAAGATGCACCCGACTAAGCAATTTGCCAACAAACTCAGCCGCATATTTGGCTTGAGCGTGTCGATTGTCAAGGCAGACAAAGAGTTGGGCGATGTCCCTCCGGCTGGCGACACCCCATTCACTTGGCACGTTTGGGTGAGGGCAACTGCCCCCAACGGTCAATTCAGGGAGAGCGATGGTCATTGTTCTAGCCGGGAGCGCAAGTTTGCCCACATCATGCACGATGTATATGCCACGGCTGTGACTAGGGCCAAGAATCGCGCCATCCTTGAGCTTGCAGGATTTGGCGAGGTTACGGCAGAGGAAATTACGGATGACGATGATAAGATCGTGGAGCGGCGGGGTGAGCCACAAGTGGCCTCGCAAGCCCAGGTGGTGCGTCCGGCATTGTCCCCCAAGACGGACGAAACATCCCGCCCTCCACTTACCGTTACGCTGAACTTTTTTAAGGGAGGACCACACACCATCACCATGACCGATGCGATGACGCTATTTGAACAGGCCAAGGCCAAGTTGGGCGAGGAAACATATCGCAGGATATTGGGAGAGTGCGGCTACGAGAATAAACATCAACTTGCCCACAAGCCTGAAGACATGAGCAAGGTATGGGATGCGCTGATTGCGGAGATGAAACCATGAGTGAATTAATAAAGTGGGCCATATCTTTTGGAATCACCGTGGGAATGGTGGTCGCAGTAATTTTACTTTCTGTGTGGGCATCAAATACGCTTGTGGGAAAAATAGTTGTTCTAGGAATACCGACGTTTCTTTTGTTTTCCATGATTCCGTGGGCCATCAAAAACTACTTGTGGGATGATTAACATGAACATCACCGAGAACAAAGACCTCGCACGGCACTACTTCAACGTCATTCGCGCAAAGGTTGACAACAAGCGTGGCCTAGAGATTCATGCCGCCTATCTCGATGGTCTGTGCTTGCTCAAGACGTTCTATCGCCTGACGCTAGACGACCCGCCGCCCCTGTCCGACAAGTCGATACTGTTCTTTATGTCGGGGCTATGCGTAGAGGATTGGCTTGCCCCCACAAAGCAAGAACCAAAGGAAAGGGATGGCATCATCGGGTCGGTTGACGGGTTCACGCCCGATGGCGAGTTGCTAGAGATTAAGTCAACGCGCAAGGGGCTGAATCTATTTGACCCCGCCAAGAGCTACCCGTGGTGGATTACGCGCCTCAAGACGTATTGCTCCATCCATGAACGGAACGTAATCAATTTGCTCGTATTCTTTTGGGTGGGCGACCGAAAGGCTGAACCCATAGCGATGCGGGCGTATCGGTTTGAGTTTACGGATGGAGAGATTGGAGAGAATTGGTTTAGGGTTAGCCACAGAGCCAACGTCTTGGCGGCGGCACTCCATGATAACGAGCCTATCCCGATGCACGAGATTGAAGTGCAGGAATGGGAGCATCGAGATTGCGAGTTTGCGCCCATATGCTACTATCTTCAAAACGGGGGGAATCATAATGGTAACGAAATCGAAGACATCTAAGTTGAAACCATGCCCGTTCTGTGGATGTGGGGATGGCCCATACGTCAGTTTTTTGCCGACTAATGATGATGATACAAATGGAGGCATCGCCGTCGTCTGTCCCAACTGTGGGGCGCAAGGTCCGGTGGCAGATACGATAGCGATGGCAAGGAAGTGTTGGAACGATAGACCCGACAGCGGGCGATAGGAGGGGAGCATGAGTGAAGAGCGAATTGTGGTTATTGAAAGCCCGCAAGACTGCCCCCATCGTGCAGTCAGGAATAGCGGGGTAACGCAGTATTACATCTGTCGGATCAAGGAGTATCCAGACTACTGCATGGTCGGAGAGTTTCCGCCCGACTGCCCGCTCCCGACGGCGGGCGGTGAAGGAGGGAGCATGCCCGTTTTGGAAATTGTCAAAAAGCATCTCATCGACAACGGCTACGATGGCCTCTACTGCGAGGGGGAAGATTGTGCCTGTCTAAAGGATGACTTGAACCCCTGCGAGCAGATGGACCCGTTGCGATGTACGGCGGGATACAGGGTTCCCTGCGATTGCGGAGAGGAGCATAGGTTCCACATTCAGAAAGACAATCCCGACGCCCCCGCAATCCCGCCCGCGCCGAAAGAGGGAGGGGAGGAGTGATTTTCTTCGCTCTCGCCATTGTGTGGCTAATTGTTTTCTCTCTTATCGGATACCGGAAAACCAACGGAGGTTCCCATGACTGACCCCCGCGAGTTCACGGACGAGGAGTTGATTGAGCACATGGACGGTGACCCATGCCAAAAATCGTATGAAGATTGCCCCAAGTGTGCCGCGATCCGCGCCCGCCTGACGCGCAGAGTGCCGAGGGAGTGGTTATGCAAAATGGCGCACAAGATATTTGCGGGACTTTCACATCATGGCCGAGATGGGCAGTTGGTGAACGGCGAGGCATGGGTGGAAAACTGGCTACAGGTTGGCCTTGCCGAGTTGGGCTACACCATCGACGAGGGCGGGGAGGGGGAAGATGCCAAGTAAATTAGGGTGGGCAGTAGTTGATCCTTCGCGGAGGGTTAAGGGCATCATCAAGCCAAGGGCATGGTTTTTCGATGAATTGGAAGATGCCGAGGATTACGGAATCGGGAAACCAAAGCGGGCAAGGCTAACCTGGATTAGTCGGGGGAAGGGGAATCGCCGCGCCAAGGAGGGGAACAAATGAGCAAGCCGAGCGTCCTAATCCAGCTTATCGACGGAGAGATTGAAGCACATGAGGAGCAGCTGCGGCAGACGACCAAGTGCGTGGGGCCGGACTCAGCGGAGACAAAGGCCGAAGCCCTAACCGTGGCCCTATTCAGAGAAGTACGAGACACCCTCCGCGCCCATGCCGCGCTCTCTGAGTGGGTTGCGGGGATGCAGAAACGGGCGAGGAGATTGGAACTATCCATGATTGACCCGCCGCAACTCATCCGCGACATCGCCAACGCAGACAAGGGAGGGGAATAATGACCGAACCAATTAGACTCGTAATGTTGTATGGCTTGCTGACCATGCAGGGCGATGACCTTGATTCCCTATTCAAATCAGCCGCCGACAGTGGCACCGAGGGAATCCTGTTTTTCATCAACTACCTCGATGGTGATAATGACGTGCTCCCCGCGTGTTGCCCGTATCTTCCGGCTGGCGAATGGAACGCCGGTGGACTATGGGATCGGAGCGTTCCCGTCTATGATTTGAGCAAGCGCAATCCTGAGTTTACGGAGAGGATGCAAGTGCTTGCCGCCATGTTTGCCAAGTATAAGCTCGTTCCCGTTGTCATCATGGAGGATAGGTGCAGCGAGGCGCAGGAATCGACGTGGATGGAACACCTTGACCCCTACGTCTGCAACACCGACAGATATCCCGGTTGGGCGCAAGGTGACACGAATCATGCTGGCGGTGGTGGCAATCAGGATATGCGCCTCAACGTCTATAAGGAAAAGCTCGACCAGGATATCATGGACATATTCAAGGCCGCTGGCGTTACGGAAGTGTGGGGCGGCGTCAAGAATGAGTATGGTTATGACATGGGGCCTGGGAGTGCCTATCCCGTCACGCTTCAACTCGAATGGTATGCCTCACGCGCCACGTCTCTTCGCGCTAGAGGCTACAAGGTCATCGGCTCTGCCGTGCCGCCCATCCTGACGCAGATCGAACCGTATATTGATGTTTATGATGACCACGGTTTCAGCAATCCATCTCAACTACCGCTATCCCCGACTCGAACATATCGGCCCGTCATCATCAATTCTGATGGTGCAGATGGACACGGGTCGGTATCGGAATTTGGTGCGCATACGCTCGACGCAGATGAGGCGGTTGCACTGGGCACGGCGGTTAAGGACAAGGGATACTACGGCATCTGCATCATATTCCAAGAGTGCTTCAAGCGTAGCCGACCAGCGAATATTGGCGAGATATTGTCGTGGCCCGTGATGCTGGCTATGTCTAAGGCGATGGGCTGGACTCCGCCCACGCCACCTATTCCACCTACGCCACCGACTCCTCCGACACCGCCCACTCCACCCGTACCGCCTACGCCTCCTACACCCCCGGTAAAACCATGCTCTTACTTTTGGCAAGCTCACAACTATTTGCATTGGCTTCGCTGTATTTTCCTGGGACGGCATTGAGGAGGATAAAATGAGACAAACAGACACTTGGGCTTGGGCCATCATTCAACGCGATAATCCTGAGGCACTTCTTTATGATCCACCGACGGAGATGATGTGTCTTTATAATACAAGAAAAATGGCTAGGCTTGATAGACAGAAGGAAGAGCGTGTCATTAAGGTAACTATAACGTGGGAAGTAAAATGACTAAGCAAATAATCATTGGACTAGGGCTATTTGGATTGCTGGTATGGATATTGTGGGGCATCGACTTTGCCGATAGCCGAGAAGCCCCCAGAGAATACGCAAAGAAAGGAGCAAAAAGGAAACATCATGCCTGAGCTTAGCTTTGACATTTTTCCCGATGAGTCAGATTTTGGCGCGAGGGTATATTTTAAGATTGCCGATGGGCAATTTTCCAAAAAGGACAAGGTGGTTATCGCGGAGATACGCAAATTCGTAAACCAAGAGGGTTTTCCGCAAGTAGCATACAGCATGAGCAAGGTTACAGACGCACAGCGAGAGCGAGGAAAATTCAATAAGCAGATACAACTTGGCTTAGATACTTTGCCGCAGATCATCGCACGGCTAGCAGAGATACTAGAGGCGAAAACGGGGATTGTGGTTAGCCAGGCGGCCCCCGCCGCACAGAGGATGGCGCAGGAAAACCAGGATGCAGATGTAGTGCAAGGGCTAGATGAGTTTGGGGAATTTGCGCCTACGCTAGAACAGATATTGGCGCAGACAAAAAAATAGGGCGGCACGACGACCGCCCATATCCTCCTTACGCCTTACGCCTTGATACGATGCGCCCAAGTATGGCGCACATAGCGGGCCAAAGCAACACGCACAGAGCTAGTATGATGCGGCGCATCTTATCCTCCTAAAAAATATCTCGCTTGCCAAACTCCCGTTTAATGCCAATGACTAGCTGTGATATAGCTATGCCAAGTGGCACGATACACGATACCAGACACACGGCAAGAAATAGGCGAATGATGGTGGAGGCGGTCATTTGCCATAATCCTTCAGGAGTGATCGATACTCTCTCGGGCTGATCTCGGCATAGAACACGACATTGACCCCAGGATACTTTCTTGTTAGGTCGGAGTTTCCGTCATATCCCTCGTCGATTGCCTCCACCACGCGCTCATCATTCAACACGACAAACACGCGGCGCGGATTGCCGTTTTTGTCATTACAAGCATTGAGTTTAATGGCGTTCACTTTATTCTCCCTTAGCCCGCCTCATATATAAGGTCTTATGGCTATTATTTCATAACTTCACAATAGAAAAAGCCGTTATCGGTCTCCCAACATCGGACCTGCTCAACATCGGCTAGTTCGGGGAACTCTTTTCGGTCCTTGGCGTTCATGTCGAAATAGTCAATTTCGGTATCGCCGTCATAATCGGTTTGATCCGATCCCCCGTCCATAATTAAATCATAGAAATACGGCGAATAGACCATTTCGCCTTCAAACTTGCCAGGATCGCGAATGATCCCGCGTTCGTCCACCTTGTAATCCCGTTCGATTTCTTGTCTATTCATTTTGTCCTCCTGTTTATTTCAGGTCACTAGACTTGATTGCTTTACCAAATGCCTTTGGTTTATAGCCAAATTCAAAATGCTGATATTCAGCAGGACACAACGTTGTAAACACTTCATAAAATCGTGGGCCGTGATTTTTTATTCTAGCAAACCAATGAGATAGTTCGTGGGCTATGTAATATATAAAGTATTCAGGATAGTGCCAACCATCAACGTCTGTGCCATCGCCATTAAATGCCCATAGGGGAATAACGATTAGGCCGGTGCGAACATTACAATAACCGGCCAGAACGTCTCTAATTTCTACTTTCATCCAAGATGATCTGTGCCAAGGCAATTGATTGCCTCGCCTGGTATCTTCAATGATCATATCAACGGCGGCCCTAAGCTCTTGAGCTTCCCTTGAGTCTGCGCTTACGGCTTTCATCTTGTCTTCCCAATTTTCATTTTAGACCTATTTGGACTAATAGCAATAACCTTCTTATATAAATCGACATAAAATAGTGTTGTAGAAAACCATATATACTATATATTGTGTTTTGACTATTTGATATAGGTAATTTCAAAAACACGGCCTGACAGATACATAAATTTCTCTCTACGATCATCTAGAATCAATCAACGAAAATGCCCGTAGGGTGATAAGGGGGAGATGGAGATCGCCTCACCAGCGCAATCCTGACGCGATGTTTTTAGGCGCAAATCATGAAAATAGGCCACATTGGGGATATATAGATATATTTGGATATATTGTCTTATTAGATATGCGGCATCATATCCAGATCATCTCCAGCTCGATCGAGCTAGCTCCGGCAGCAATCCCCCATTCCCCCACCCCGCCCCCCTATATACTTATATCGTATATCTTATACTACATAGTTTATACTCTTACTACATAGTATATCCATACGACTAGCCTTACCATTGTAGATACAATGTAGATACTCATAGATCATTGACAATGGACCATGACACCATTAGACCCATTATCCCCATGACGCGCGCCAGATGAAATAGACTACGAGTACATTCGTATTATATTTTTAGGCATATGGGTATTCTATGTGGTGGGTGATGGTGCGTAGAATGTGGTTTTTATGGTGTTGAGGCTATGCGTAGTGGCTAGTTTGGGGTTTTGTGGATGGGGGTCGGTAGGGTAGTAGCGGGGTATTGTAGAAATGTATAGATATGTTAACATCTACGGAGAAGTGTTGACATTTATGATACGGGGGCGTATAATTGATAGCATGATAGGAGGACAATATGAGTAAAGCGTATTACGAGATACGGGATGAGGGTATGGGTTGTTTTTATTGGTCGCTTCATTCGGGGAATGGTGTGCAGGTTATTGGGTGGAACGGGCCACAACGTTCGGAGGGTGAGTGCCTTGAGGCCATAAACAGGCTTGAGGCTATTGTGGCAGATCATCCTCGGTGTATTCTGCCAAAGGAGTAGGCGTGGGCATATTCAGTAGGGTAAGGGCGTTGTGTGCCAGGGCGGATGCTCAGGAGGCGGACATTGAGGGTATCAGGAACGCCATCAGCTACCTGAGCGAGAAGTTGGCTAATATCGAGTTCGAAAGCGGCAAGGTATTGAAGGTCAAGAAGCCCGTCAAGAAACAAGCGGGCCGTAAATAGAGTGTATCCGTTCTTTTGATTTCTTCCACTCATCCGGTGTCATAGTCATCATCTTGGCGTAAAATCTCTCCGGCTCTATATCGAGTAGTTTGCATACCCGATAGTATGAGAATGTCCACGATTCGTCGTCGGCGTTGAACCACAGGTCGTTCTCGATGATCTGCTTGGAGACGGTTGCTATGCAGGTGCGCTTAGTCCTGACAGCATAGCAGTTTTGGTCAAGCATATCGGGAAGTGTAAAGTGGTCGTCAACGGCTCGGAATAGGATGGCCGCAATTAGGTTCAGGTGGTTGCGGTATAGTCGCTTATCAGCGGTGGTGGTCATCCTTTCTTTCTCTTTCCAAAGAAGAATCCTCCATAACCTTTCTCGCACCCCTCCCAATCCTCTGCATAGAAAACGGCAATAGTATCAATCTCAAGGTCATCCAGGTAATCTCCCAAGACCCTTTCGTGAACCATCTTGTTCTGTTTGTCGTCCCAACGATCAATAGACGCCTCTATTGACTTTCCCTTTTTGAGGATGTAAGGATTGATTTTTTGTTTGTTAAGCCAAGTTATCTTCATGCAAACCATTATACCATCACGGAGGATAAATTGCAAGCCCCTTGACCTCGGGCGTATAATACAAGATAGAGTGATTACCATTATACGGTACACTATTAGCGGTATGGAAGTTGGCCCCTTTTTAGGGGTTAAAAATATAGGGAATGAATAAACAGGAGGCCTCCTGATTCCCTCTCGCAAGTGGTACTCGGTTAATCAAAAGCTGGATATGATTATCAGTATGCTGAAATCTATCCAAGACAAGGAGAAACACATGACAGTCGAATTGGATGCCATCACCGCCGCCGTCGCTAACATCGAGGGCGAGGCAGACTCCATCATTAAGCTTTGCAACGACCTATCAGCGGCATTTGCCGCCTCTAAGGAAGACCCCGCGGCTATCCAAGCACTTGCCGACTCCCTGAAGGCCAAGGCCGCCGCTATTGCCGATGCGGTTGCGGCTAACACGCCGGTTGCTCCTGCGCCCCAAGCGTAACCATGTCCCTCATCTCAATCATCATCTTTTTGGCCTTAGTTGATCTGTTGCTGTGGGCGATCAACACTTATCTGCCCATGCAACCTTCGATTAAGAAAATCCTGAATGTCGTGGTTATCGTGGTCGTGGTGCTGTGGCTTCTCAGCGTATTCGGTATCCTGCCTAATAACCTTGGGGGCATCAGGGTAGGTCACATCGGGTAATGGCTCCCCTTGCATTGGAAAGGAAACTCAAGAAAGAGGCCCAAAAGAAGTTCGGCTCCTCGGCTAGTCCGAAGGGCCGAGCCTACGTCTATGGGACGATGCGTCACAAAGTGGGATGGAAGCCCAACAGAGAAAAGAAAGGTAAATGACTTTAACTTGTCCCTGCGGTTGTGGTCAAGTCTTCGAGGATAAGGATTCTAGGGGACGAACTAGAAGGTTTGTATCTGGCCATAATTCCAGGGTTGATAATCCCCATCGCACAGATAAAATAAGTGGCAAGTGTGACTTCTGTGGGAACCCAATTATCAGGGAGCCGTCTTATTGGGGAAAGGGAAAATACCATTTCTGTGATAGACGCTGTAAGGCCAAATGGATTGGCGGGAAACTTAAGAACGACCAAGACTTCAAGGACAGACAGAGTGACCTGATTAAGAGCCGGGGAAATAGGCCGCCCCTACATCTTGGTGCTAATCATTGGAATTGGAAGGGCGGTATAGCTAAAGACAGCCGGGGACAGGATTATCAGTATTTACAGTGGCGAAAGTCTGTTCTAAGAAAGTTTAACTACACCTGTCAGATGTGTGGTGTTCGCGGTGGAAAGTTATCGGCTCATCATCTAGAGGCGTGGAGTAGGTTTCCAGAAAAAAGATATGACCTGGAAAATGGTTCATGCCTACATTATATCTGTCACATGCAATTACATGGATTAGCATAATGCCCCTAACAGGATGGGATACTTCCCCCTCCAAGGAAGTCTTTGTCGGCATGAGGACCAAGGATAAAAAGATTGGCAAAAAGAAAAAAGAAGTCGGGGACAGACCCAAACCAAACACACCGCCCTGGCGCGCCCATCGGCGGCTCCCCCGACGATCAGATTAACTCGTCTACAGACGAAGACATAGACGCCCCCGATATCTACAAGGGGGATATTAACGGGTTTGTCGGGGAATTGCCCATCAATCTCGACCGAGAGATGAAAGAGGGGGGCAACCTCCGCGATGAACTATCCCTCAACCTCGCCAAGTGGCTTCAGCAGGAACTAGACAATCAATCACGCCTCGTTGATAAACTAGCCATTTGGGATAAGCAGTATAGCGGTAAGAAGCGCGAGAAGGCATATCCCTACCTCGGGGTCAATAACTGCGCCATCCCTGAAACGCGCATCGTAACCGATGCCATCGTTGTCAGGATATTCGACAACGCATGGGGACAGAAGAAGCTCTTTATCTGTGAGGCGCGTAAGGCCGACTATATCGACACGGCTAAGCAGTTAGAGGACGCCCTTGATTGGTGGCAGAAGGATGTTGCCCACCTCAAGGACAAGTTGTTCTCGCCAACCATGCAAGCCATCAAGACGGGGACGAGTTTCGTTAAGTTGTCCTATGTCCAGCGCAACAGGACAAATTACCGATATGCGTCACCTGCCGAAGTGTCACAGAAAGACCCCGGCCTGTTCAAGTTTAAGAACGGGCAGTACGGCATCAAGAAGGTGATGACGCACTATAATGGGCCGGACGTTATGCCCATCAGCCGCGAGGACTTCGTTTACTCGTCTGACGCCACGAACCTTGACGATTGCCTGTTCTGCGGTCATAGGGTGTATCTCAGGAAGCCCGAGATCAAGGCGCGAGTATTGCAGGGGCTGTATGACGGAAAGGCGTATGATGAGATTTCGGCTCCCGACCAGATAGACCAGACCAAGATTAGTCGGGCAGACAGCAAGGGCATCGAGGTCAAGAGTGAAGAAAAAGACAAGTACGAAGTGTGGGAACTGTGGCTCCGATATGATGTTGACGAAGACGGCGAAGAAGACGACATCGTTGTTACGTTTCATCTCAAAACCAAAACCATACTTAGAGCCATCTATAACCCGCTATTTTATGGCTTCAGACCTTTCGTGGCTCTGCGTTATGCTCCAAGAGAGTTCAGCATCGAAGGTGAAGGCACCTGCGAAATCCTTGAAAAACTCCAAGAAGAACTCGACAACCTTCATAACGCCCGCCTCGACAAACTTGACCAAATCAACGCCCCGATGGTTCTGGTACGAGAGGGTTCAGGACTTGAGCAAGACTTCCGACTTGCCCCAGGACTCGTCAAGGTAACGAGCGACGACCTTGAAAACTGTGTCAAATTCCTCGAATTCCCTGATGTTTACACCTCAACCTTCACAGAGGAAAAGATAATCACGGACTATATGCAACAGGCATTGGGCATCGGCCCGTCGGCCCTTGGCTTGCCAACGGCTGAACGACCCGTCGCCCGAGAGACATACCAGCTCCAACAGGAGATGAATAAGAAGTTCAAGTTCGGTAACGATAATATGCGCGACCGCTTTGGCGAGATCGGCATGAAGGCCGCGATGATGATGGCCCAATACCAGCCCAAGTACACCTACTATACGGCTGGCGACAAGGGCGCGATGCAAGAGCAGACGATGGACTTCCCCTTCGAGTTCCTGCGTGACGCCGTTGGTATCGAACTTATGGCTTCGAGCGAGCTACAGAACACCGAGACGCGGCGCGAGAATAACCTTATCGCCTACCAGATGTTGAGCGATTATGATACGAAGTTGGCGGGTATGGTTCAGACCATCCTTAACCCGATGGTGCCGCCCGACTTCAAGAAGTTCTTGATGGACGTGGCGATACAGGGTGGTCGTTTGCTCCGCGAGTTCTTGGACGACATGGGCAAGCGCGATAGCGATACGCTGGTGCCGGATATTGGCAAGAGCGTGGATTTAATGAAGGCACTTCAGCCTCCACCGCCCCCCCAGATGCCGCCTCCGGGCATGGGGCAGGGTGGCCCCCCTGGTCCTGGTGGGCCGCCTCAAGGTGGCCCTCCGCCGCATGGTGGTGGACCGCAGGGGCCCCCCGGTAGGCCACCTCAACAGGGAATGCCGCCGATGGGCGCACCTCGTCCACCGCAGGGACCGCCCCCAGGCATGAATCCTCCGCCAATGCAATAAGGAGAAATGATGTTTAAGATTATCGGCTCCATTCTTGTGTTTGTGTTCTCGTTGAAGTTCTTGGCTGGCCTAGTGGCGGGGGTGCTTCTTCACGTCCCGCTCAAGAATATTGCCATCTTTATTGTCTCAGAGATTAAGAAACTCTTTGGCAAGAAGCCCGTTGCTCCTGTTCCCGGTTCTGGTAAATGACTAAAGAACAGTTCTATGTTGAGTGGCAGACAGTAAGCGGCATGGAATTATGGAAACTGCTCAGAAAGAGGGTAGAGGATAATCTAGCCCAATCCATGAACAGGTGCGCTACCAACAACGATGAAATGGAGATACGTCGATGTCAGGGACAAGCCAGGGCGCTAGGCGTGGTGCTTGGCCTCTTGGATAATCCCGACCGTCTATACATGGGCGAGAGAACTGTAGATACTACGGCCTCGCTCAAATAGGAGAAATTATGGCAGATGAATTGGGACAACCGGCCCCCGTCGAGGGTACTCCGGCCCCGGAAACTAAGCCCGCTGAAACCGCCCCGGTAATTGGTGGTAAATTTGCCGGAAAAACGGTTGAGGATGTGGCAAACGCCTATGAAGCCCTAGAAAAGAAGCTCGGAGAACAGGGCCAACAGCTAGGACAACTCAGGGGCGAGAACCAACAGTTAACCACTTTTCTACAGCAGGTGGCGAACCAGGCCCAACAGCAACAGAGGCCACCGGCCCCCGTTCCCGAGCCTAAATGGGATTGGGAAAAGCCGGACGAAGCCGCCGCTCAGATTGCGGACAAGAGAGTTGACAGAAAATTGGGTGAGTTTTACCGGACAATCCGCACTCAACAAGCACAAACGAACATGCAGTATGCCAAAAACATGGCAAAACAGCAACATCCCGAGCTTTTCTCGGGAGAAGCAGAGGGTAAAGTGGATTCGTTTATGCAAAACGCCCTAAGAAGCGGGAGTGTTGACCCGGCGCTCGTCGAAAACCCGCAGATGTGGACTTCTATGGCCTATGTCATGCACGGTATCGACAGAAATTTCAGCCTCGGTGGGGCTGTATCTCCAACTTCCCCGACATTTACTGAGCAACCCGCTGGCGCTCGGCCCAGGCGAGACGAGTCCGATGAGGAACCCGTCGTCATGGAACCCGAGTTTGAACAGGCGATTAAGGACATGGGATTGAAGAAGGAGGATGTTGTCAAGAACCTAAAGGAAGATCGGAAAAGGGGCAGGAGATAATCTATGTTAAGCCTTAACGATATAAAGTACGTTGACCTCAAGGCGTCTAAGTGGGATAAGGATGCATCCAACCGTGAGAAGGGCATCTATTTCTTCGAGAAGAAGGTCTATGTGGATTATCGTTCAGTCCGCGCCCCCCGACCGATGTGGTGGTTTGAGTGGTGCTATAACAGCCCGGATGCCATAGAAGATTGGAAACAGAAGTGGCCTGGGGCAGAACTTCTCTCGATCAATGATGATTATTGGCCCGAGGGTGGAAACGCCAAGGATGGTCACTATACTTTCAAGGATGTTATCTGCATGAAGATTCCGCTGTCGGCTTATATCGCCCAACGGAAAACTGAGGTAGATAGGTCTAATTTGGCTACTGGTTCTGTAGCGGCATCGTTTTCTGCCGAGTGCGGACCGATGAGTCTGAGCAAGGCGGAAATCGAAACCATGCTACCCAAACTTCCGTCGTCTTGACGACTAATTCTTAATTAATTCTCTGTCTCTTAGTCAGGGCATAGGAATTCGGCAGACAGGAGATAGAAATGGCAACAGGTGTTTATAGGATTTCGGGGCCTCCGAATATCCACAACTATACATCTGCGGCGGCTGTAAATACGTTCTATGCCGGTGATTTGGTCGGTCTTACTAGCGGTGTCTTGGTTATCGGGGCGCACGCCAACATTCTTGGCATCGCCCTCAAAACCTGCACGGGCACCGCGACCGATGTTATCCCGGTGGACGTTATCGCCCCGGATGATTCAGATTTCATTATGAAGTATGTCACGACCACGGCGGTCACGCTCAAGGGTACCCAACACAATATCACCTTTTCGGCTGGCGCACAGGTTGTCAATGCAACCGACGACGCAAGCAACGATTGTGCGATTATTGACTTGGATGCTAGGGATGCCGTAGCGCTTAGTGGCGGACGCCTCATCGTTCACTTCCCGGCTGTCTCTGTAATCGGAAGTCAGATTTGAGGAATGAGGAGATAGACAATGGCATCACCAATTTTGACAGTATGGGATACTAGTTCTGGTAAAGATGTCTTCAGGCGCTTGGTTCGTGACGTATTCGACAATACGAAGCGCGACGCCCTTATGGAGTCTGAGAAACTCTATAAGATGAAGACGAGCGACAAGCTGTTCGAGAGAGGCATGAGGATGGCCGGTATGCCCTACGGCAACTACGTTGTCGAGTCGGGCAAGGTTCCCCTCTATGACCCGAAGTTCGGCGGGACGCTTGACTGGTATCAGAACGAATACGGCATGGGCTTCCGCGTTTCTTGGATGATGAAGAAGACTAACCAATGGGATTTGGTGAAGTCTTGGACGACCAGCCTCCGCATGAAGCTCGACGAGACTAAAGATGTCGAGTTGGCGCGGCTGTTTAATGCCCCCACTTCATCTGTTTCGAGGGGCGGCAGGGAAATCAACGTGGGCTACGATGCTTTTGTGCTTGGCTATGCCCTGCACTCCTGCCTTGATGACGCGGGTTCCACCTATTCCAACCTCGGTTCGGCTGACCTGAGCCTCGCGGCTGTCACGGCGGCTGAGCTTTATTTCGACACGCTCAAGGATGACCAGGGCGCAATTTTCTTTGTCAACACCAAGGGCATGGTTCTTTACCATCATCCTTCTCTCAAGGTGAGAGTGGCGGAACTTGGTCGGTCAACTGGTAAGCCCTGGGAAATTTCCAACACGATGAACTTCTGGGAGGGCCGGTTTGAGCCTTACGTTTATCGCAGGTTGTCCTCCACGACGGCATGGGGCGTTGCGGCGGTCGGAGACTCGCGGTACGACCTTAAGTGCTTCACGCTGGCTGAACCGGACATTCTGACGAAGGATGCTTCGGATAACTCCATCGACACCATCGTGCTTGGGCATCAGGCGTTCTCCTACGGGTTCGGTGACGGACGTTTGGTTTACATCGCAAATACCTGAGAATAAAGGACTTACGAGTGCCACAAAACTTGACTTGCGCGACCTGCGGTAAGGAATTTCTTGGATACCGTTATGGGTCGGCCAAGAATATCTTTTGCTCTAAACCATGTAAGGGAAAATTCATGGCGAAGCAACAGGTCGGCAAGGACAATCCTTGTTGGCACGGTGGCAAGTCTCAGTATTATTGCATGGCCTGTGGAAAATCGTTTGTTGCTTATAGTTCTGAATACGGTCGCGGCGGTGCAAGATTTTGCTCTTACAAATGTGGTTATGAATATAAGCAACGGCGAACAACTCAGGTTTGTGGAATTTGCAGAAAAGAGTTCGAGGCTTTTATTTATGACGTTGAACGGGGAAAGGCAAATTTCTGTTCTAGGGAATGTTCCGGTAAATGGAGAAGTGAAACATATCGCGGTGAGAATCATCACACCTTTGGTAAAACATTTTCTGAGGAACACCGGGAAAAGATAGGTGCGGCTCATCGCGGAGAAAAGAGTTACCGATGGAAGGGTGGTATAACCCCGGAGAATAGAAAGATTCGTAATTCTACAAAATACAAAATGTGGCAGGTATCTGTTTTTGAGAGAGACAATTATACTTGCCAAGAGTGCAAGCGTAAAGGTGGTTATTTACACGCTCACCACATTTTGTCATTTGCCATGTATCTAGAAAAGCGTTTCGATATAGAGAATGGCCTTACTCTCTGCAAGACTTGTCATGATAGTCTTACTTATTGCGATATGCCAATCGTCAATATCGCCGTCCATTCAGAGCAATCGAATGGCAAACACGCCTTAAATTCGGTGAAGCCCCTGCTCAAAGAGCGAGGTAATACCGAGCCAATACCGAGCAATCGGGAAGGTGTAGAGCACAAACAGGGCGCATCCTTAATGGATGAAGATATGTGCCAGACCACGAACGGAAACGGCGGCGAAAGCCGAAGTGGGATGGACCCGAGGTTACTTTACATAGGTAACACATGAAAGACGTAATTAACTGATTCTAATGAGGATACATATGAATCAAGTGATTACATAGGAGAATGAAATGAGTGTTATTCCTGACATGATTTTCGGCATGGGTGGGGTTCCTGTTGGTCAAAGTCCGCAGTTCGCGGGTTTTTGGGGCGGCCAGAATATCTTTGTGGATTATGATAATGGCGTAGCGTCCAATACCGGCACACAACCTTATGATGCCTGTAAGTATCTGGACACGGCCATCGCCAAGGCTAACGCTTGGGCGACCATTTACGTCAGGCCCAGGATTCCCGATTATGCCGGTGGCGACCCTAATGGTTTTGCTCCCAAGGCGGCGGCTAATCTAGTTACTACGGCAACGCAGTATGGCCTGTCCATCATCGGCACCGGGACGGGGCGTGGGCCTCGCTCCTCGGGCTATATCACCACGATTCAGGGGTCGGCGACCGTTACTAACACGCCGGTTTTGAAGATTCTCGGACCCTATACGGACATTGAGAACTTGCACATTAAGAAGGGTAGCGTTACGGCACAGCCTTTGGTTCTATTTTCTGGGACTCCCTTTGGCTCTGTTCTCTACAACTGCAAGCTCAATCAGGGTGACGGGACGACCTATGGAATCGGGTCGGTGTGCGTTGACAGCGCATGGTATGTAACCATCGCCAACAATTTATTTGACAGGTGCGCCCTTGGCGTTTCTACGGCGGCAACTACGGCAGACGTTCAGGGTCTAGAGATTGCGGGTAATGAGTTTTCTGGTGTTGGTGGCGCAAGTTCCTACGGGGATATTGTAATTTTCGCGGGTTCGGCAGGGGTGTTGAGAACTATCATTAGGGACAACATCTTTGACCACGCCATCCCGAGTGCCGGTTATGCCAAGTATATCTACAGCGTGGCGGCTGGTGGAACCAACACGGGAATTGTTGCCAACAACTTCTTTGCGACGGCGACTACGGCCCTCACCAGCCTTATGACGCTTACCGGAGAACTCGAAGCCGGGAGCATGAGACAGAAGGGCTTCCTGACGTAAGATGGCACCGACGATTATCATTCGCAGTAGGCTCAAGAGCAGGGGCAGGTCAGATACACACAGAATGTTGAAAGATGAAGGATGGGGAGGCGCAGGGATGACGGATGAACAGGCAGATAAGTGTGAATATCTTGAGCGACAGGCGAAGAAGTATGGCATCGACCGTCCAACTCAATTCAGGCAAGACCTTATTGACAAGGTTGATTAGTTATGACGGGGGGCTGAAATGCCCCCCTTTTATACGATTTAGGAGGATTTAATGGGCAACCCAAAAGAAAAGTCGAAGGCGAAGGGATTTTATCACGTCAGAATCGTCAACCCTGACGGCACCGTAGCTGGCGATAGCGGTTACTGCGGCCCGAACCAGATCACGAACCTGGGCTACAACTACTATCTGTGCGCCCTTCTCGGCAACACGACCAACTCCAAACAGGTGGGTTTCATGGCTCTCGGCACGGGGACGGCCCCCGCCGTGGCCGGAGTCACTCTGGATGGAGAGGTTATGTCGTCCACGAAGCGCACGGCTGTCACGGTGGCTGTTAGTTCGGATTCAAAGAAGGTCAGGTTTACGGCCACTTTCCCGTCAGGCTTCTTGTCTACGACCAGCACGTTGCAGAACATCGGGCTGTATGCGGCCACCACGACCGACAACCAGTTGTTCGCTGGCAACACCTACGCGACAAGTTCCTGCGCCTCGAATCAAGCCTGTAATTGTACTTACGACATTTCCTTTTCGTAGATTCTCACCATGGTTGCAATCTGAATTGAACTATGGTATAGTGGTGGCATGAGAATACAAAACGAAAGGCTTAAAGACGTTGAGTGGCTTCGGTCGGAGATGGCGAAAAAGTCTATGCACTTTATTGCCGATGAACTTGGGTGTACTTACACACAGGTTCGATATTGGGCAATTAAGGGTGGACTGAAACCGGCGAAAGCAGACGGTAAGCAACAGCGTCCGCAGAAAAATCCAGAGGAATGGTCGCGGATACTAAAGCAAGCCTATGCTAATCGCTGGCCTGAAGGTCGCACCGGCAAGGAGGCTGGAAATTGGAAGGGTGGTCGGAGCAAGCATCCAATCGGATGGCTTATCTATACGCCCGAACATCCAAAACGGTTAGAGATTATGGCTGAGTAGGAGGACATCAGAATCATGGCCGCAAGGACGGTGAGGGAAGTATCTGCCTTGCTCAAGGGCAAGGCCAAGGTGCGTATCGACTGGGGGTGCGGACAGGACAAGATGACGGGACACATTGGAGTTGATTTAAGGGAGCTTCCGAGCGTGGATGTTATCTGCGACTTGGAGGCTCCCCCTTTTCCTTTTCCCGACGCCTGTGCCTGTCAGATGGTCGCCTCGCATATCGTGGAACACATCAAGCCGTGGAAGTTCATCTCGGTGATGGATGAGTGGTGGAGAATCATGGAGCCAGGTGGCCTTCTCGCCATCGCCCATCCGTTCGGGGTGAATGACTTGTTTATTCAAGACCCCACGCATTGTAATCCGTGCAATCAGGCGACTTGGCAGTACTTTGACCCGCGCTACCCGCTGTGGGGAATCTATCGTCCTAAACCTTGGCTGATTCAGCGCGGCTACCCGATGTATCAAGTTTCAGGGACGATGGAAGTCCTGATGACTAAACTAAAGGATGAGAAACATGCCAAACCAGGAACAGGAGAAATGCCCCCCGCTCGAACTGTCGGTCGAGGACGGGGCTAAGGCTAAAGAGGCGCTAGGTGGAAAAGACAAAGAAGAACCCGGAAAAACTGACGGAGATGAACGGGTATCGTAACGGGTACATCATTTCCCGGGAAGCCAAACCGCAAAACCGAGTCTGCGTGGGCGTCCCGATGACGGGTGTTATCCGTTCGGAATGGATGATGGCCCGATACGGACAGGTCATCCCCTGTAATTGGTCACAGGTGGATATTATCCAATGGATAGATCAATGGTCGCCCATGCAGTTTCAGGTGGCCGATGCCCGGAACATCATCGCCAGCGATGCCGTGAAGAAGGATTACGAGTGGCTTGTTTTCATCGACCACGACGTTTGCTTGCCACCCCTATTCCTTGTTCAAATCAACGAACACATGCTGAAGGGGAACGTCCCTATTTTCGGCGGCCTATATTGGACAAAGAGCATCCCATCGGAACCTCTCGTCTATCGAGGGCGTGGGAACAGTTACTACAAGGATTGGAAATTTGGGGATAAGATTTGGGTTGACGGACTCGGCATGGGCGCGACCGTCATCCACGTTTCTATTCTCAAGGCGCTCTACAAAGAGAGCGAACCGTATCCCGGAAATTTTGCCAATCGAGATTACGTCCGCAGGATTTACGCACAGCCCGTCAGAACGTGGTATGACCCTCAGGAAAAAGAGTTCCATACGGCGGTCGGGACTGAGGACTTGGAGTTCTTGTCTAGGATTATGAAGGACGGAATCTTCAAGAAGGCGGGATGGCCCGAATACGAGAAGAAGCAGTTTCCCTACATGGTGGACACTGGGATTTACTGCCGCCACATCGACTGGGAGGGCATACAGTATCCTACTGCGGGAGAGGACGGAGCGTTCATTCCCAAGAAGAAAAAATGAGTGTTTACTACGTCTCGAAGGCTGACGGTAGCGATAGTTACAACGGCCTCCTAGACCACCACACGACGGGCTCTATCGGGCCGTGGCTGACTATCATGCACGGCAACGGTCGGCTGTCTCCTGGGGATACTCTTGTAGTCCGCTCCGGAACCTATCAAGAGGCGATAGCCTGGACATCTGCTGGAACGGCTGGAAGCCGAATCAGTATCCAGAACTATCCGAATGAAACACCCATCGTTGATGGTAATTGGACGCTTCCGGGCGGTGGCTCATATTACAACTTCCTAGTAAACATCAACGCCGACTATGTCACCTTACAGGGCATAGCGGCCAGGAACTCGTCCGGCGCTCTCGTCGTCCTCAACGGAAACTATGTTTACGGCATAAATATAGCCGGGAGTTACTGCATGGAATCCGGCCTCATCGCAGGATGGACGGGATGCGTTTTCGATGGATGCACGATGACCAAAAACGGCCAGATGCTCGACCCCTCTAGCCCCCACTACGACGCTAGTTGGCAGTACGGTTGGGGGTCGGCCATCGCTACAGTAGGAACTGACACCATCATTCAGAATTGCGTCTCCCACAACAACTGGGGCGAGGGTTTCAACGCCTACTCGTCAGCCCATAATTCAACGATTCAAGATTGCACCTCCTACGATAATCAGGCCATTAACTTCTACCAGGACTCCACGAACGGCGGTACGGTGCGGCGGAACATTGTCTATTCGACGGGGGTTTACAACCAATACGGCATGACCATCGGAGCCGAGAGCGGCCAACCCCTGAGTATGTCCGTCTATAACAACCTAGTTATCGGGTGCAAGGTCAACTTCCACATCGACTCGAATGTGACCGACCTTTCCAATGTCCATGTGATGTACAACACATTCGTCAACTCCACGGGGAACGCAGGTGACGGCTACAACATGGGTGTCTATTACAGACCCAATGCGACGACCTTCTCGGGATCGATTTTCGAGAACAATATCGTCATCGAGGAAGTCGCTGGCAGGGTGCCTATTTCCTGCCCGTCATCGCACTCCGGCCTGACCTTCTCCTACAACGGCTGGTCGAAGGCCCCGATAGCAACCTGTCAAGGAACGGGCGATGTGACGGTCGACCCCAAGATCACAAAGACGGGTTCGTTCACGCCGGGGAACCTGACGGCGGCCTATTTCAAGTTGCAGGCTAGTTCACCCTGCATCAACAAAGCGGCTATCTTGGCCGAAGTGACAACGGACTATTACGGCGTGGACAGGGACGGCGCTCCCGACATGGGGGCCTGCGAGTACAACTCCCCGACAACCCACATCTACGAGGGAATAAAGGTCAAGGTGTCATAAATGTCTACTTTAATCTGGACTAAGGATTTCGAGGACAACAGCCTAGCCGATATGTCGGTGACGAATGGCGGTCAGACTGTCGCTATTCAGACATCCATCTACCACGGCGGGACACACGCCCTCCGTGTCTATAGCCCTTCCGACGTAGCGCAGTACGCCCTGTATAATTGCGGGGCGCAAGCGGCGGTGAACGTCGGCAGGTTTTATATGTACTTTGCCGCGTGGCCCGACAACAACGACCTGCTTATGAAGGTAGCCAACGACTCAGACTCGGGCTACCTCTATTTCAATACATCGACCAAACAGGTCTGCGCCGACATTGGGGGTAGCCTCGGAACCTACCTCAACAAAACTCTCAGTTTGACGACATGGTACTGTTTCGATTACAAGATCGCATGGAATACGACTACCTGGACGATGGATTTCCAGATAGACGGGAGCGCGGCGACGCAATTTTCTGCGGCAGATACCGCCGCTTCCGGCACGAACTATGTCTGTTTCGGGAGCGTCCTTTCGGCTAGCCGCGATTACTATTATGACGACATCAAGCTCTCTCAGACGGCGGGAGACTACCCGATAGGCGCGGATACCGGGACAACCCTAAGCGTCTCCGTCAACGAGGACAGGATCGAACCGGCGCAGAGGATCATCATAGGATAAGCGATGGCTTATAGTATCAATAAGGCGGAGTCGGCAAAGACCGTATCTGAGTCCGTAGCGGTCCATATCGACCCTAGCGTGACCAAGTCCGAACCAGCCATCACGGTCACATCGACCGCCGTAGTCCTATCCATCCTGCTCTCCCTAAGCGTAGCTGATGCATCGGCTGTCTCCGATACCATCCCGCACATCAAAGAGTGCATTTCGGTTACGGACACGCCCTCTATGCAGGGGCCGTCGAACGTAAACGTCGCGGAGTCCGCAAGCACGGTGACGGATACCCCCACTATCCAGGGTCCGTCAAACCCGAGCAAGGCCGAGCCAGCCATCACCCTCTCGGAGAGTTGTCTTGCGGCCCTTTCGAGTATCGGCATAAGCGTTTCGGAATCGTCATCTACGGTAACTGACACCCCGACCATCCAAGGGCCGTCCAATCCGAACAAAGCAGAGACGGCTGTTGCGGTTACGGATACACCTACCGCCCCTGCCGTTGGTTCACCATCCCCGAATGTCTCGGAAACGGCGTCAACCGTCAGCGATACAGATC
>Ga0209777_10000754_pt1 | contig 50503 bp, 45 predicted proteins | sample FrelakmetHBP12HB_FD_187147 | JGI IMG/M metagenome (GOLD analysis project Ga0209777, IMG submission 187147) | Freshwater lake sediment microbial communities from the University of Notre Dame, USA, for methane emissions studies -HBP12 HB (SPAdes)... | ecosystem: Environmental > Aquatic >... | reverse complement strand
TCTTCGTTCGCGATGCCGCTGAAATCGTCGGGTCGATCTTGGCAATAAAGTCTTAGAATGACCCTGCATATCCTCTCAGGAATTTTGTTCGGGTCGCGCTTTAAGGAGATTCCGTCCTGGAAATTTCCATGAAGAAGAACATTACCGGTATTCTGGTTGCTGTCGCCATCCTGACCCTGGCCTGTCTTTGCTTCCCGGCAAACATCAATTCTTATAGAAGCACGCCTGCTGCCGCCCCTCCGCGACGGTCGATTCCGTTCACCTCCGCAACCATCCCCGCCCCGTCGGTCTCCGCTTGTGCCCAGGATTTGGAACAGGTTTTGAAGGAATCGGAAGACGCTATTATCACTGGCGGCCCCCGGCTGACCAAGGATTATACGCTGGTCACTTATAAGGTGGATGGCGATACGATCAAGGACCCGGTCTATGACACTGTCCCGGTAAACCTGGAAAACTATCAGCATAATACGCTTGCTCACCAAAAGATCTGGGATTTTTTCACCGGGGTGATCCCTGTCGACCAGCGCACTATGGTGGCAGATTTTGTCCTTTACACGGACGGTGCTAGTGAGTCTCTGGGAGCGGTTCAGCAAACGGATGATCCCCAGGATTGGATGTTCGAGATGGACCTTATTGACGGGGGCAATTTCCCCGATCTGGCAACGACCGTCATTCATGAATTCGCCCACTTGCTCACCCTTAACGATTCACAGGTAACCACTGATTTCCCCGTATTCGAGGCATTCGACAATCATCAGATTTTTGATCGGGAAGCTGCTCTCTGCCTCAACTATTTCATCCAGGAAGGCTGTAGTAATCCGGATTCTTATCTCAATACCTTCTTCTACCGTTTTTGGCCTGATATCTTTGCTGAATGGCAGGCGATTAATGCCGAAACGGACCAAGACCTCCTTGACCAGGCATTAAGCCATTTCTATCAGAAATATACCGGCCAGTTCGTATCGGAATATGCTGCGACCAGTCCATCGGAAGACGTTGCTGAGTCATTCATGTATTTTATTTTTGTTCCCATACCAACCTCTACGACCATCGCCGACCAGAAGATCCTGTTCTTCTATGAATATCCCGAACTTGTTGCGCTGCGAGGGCGTATTCTGGATCACCTGTGTCTCTTTTTACCCAAACCATGAACGATAAACCCATCCCCGAGTCCTATTGGGTGCTTCCAGGCCGGTTCCTGGCTGGCGAGTATCCCGGCCGTCGTTACAATGAAACTCAAACCCGTCAGCGTTCCAGTGCTTTTCTCGACGCCGGAATTAATACCTTCATAGACTTGACCAACGTGAATGAACGTCCGCCGTATTTCCCCATGTTGGAGGAAGAAGCCGGTAACCAGGGACGTGAGCTCCGCCATCTGCGTTTTCCCTTTACCGACTTCAATGTGCCGACTTCCGAAACGATGACCGCAACCCTGGACGCCATTGATGCGGCTCTTGCCGAAGGTCGCAAGGTATATCTCCATTGCGTCGGCGGCATTGGGCGCACAGGCACCACGGTTGGCTGCTACCTCATCCGACATGGGATGGAACCTGAGCAGGCTGTCATTCGTTTGCGTGAACTGTACCAGGGCGCCGCGCAGAGCCTGATCGCACCCCGTACCCCTGAATCCGATGGGCAGGTCAATTTCATTTTGAATTGGAAAGAGCATGGACTGGCATAGCCGTTTCCTCCAGCAAGCCGCCTGGACCCGAGATCTGCGTGCCTATCTCTTCGAGCGCGCCGGTTTGACCCAGTCGCGGCGGGTGCTGGAAGTCGGCTGTGGGACGGGGGCGATCCTGGCTGACCTTGCCACGCCAGCCGCCATTCACGGGCTCGACCTCGACCCCCTCCGTCTCACCGAAGCACACAAGCATGCCCCTGCCGCTGCGCTCGTCTGCGGAAACGCACTGACATTACCATATCCTTCTGGGGTTTTTGATATCACTTTTTGCCACTTCCTGCTGCTATGGGTGTGCGACCCCCTGCAGGTCCTGTGTGAAATGAAACGCATCACCCGCCCCGGCGGCGCCCTGCTGGCTTTGGCTGAACCGGACTATGCCTCCCGCGTGGATAGACCCGCTGTTCTTGCTCCGCTTGGGCGCTGGCAGGCCGAGTCTCTCCGGAGGCAGGGAGCCGACCCCGCCTTGGGCAGCCGGCTGGCGTTGCTATTCGGTCAGGCGGGCATTCAGACCGCCGAAACCGGCTCCCTTCAAGATAGTTCTGGTTCTGGTGATGGTGCCCCGGTTCCAGGACAGGGCACGGGGCGTGTGGATGGGCAACGGTTGCCTGCCCCCTCGGAACGGGATCTGGAATGGGCGGTGTTGGAGGCCGATTTGGCTGGCTCTGTCCCGCCGCAGGAGCTCAGCCGGATGAAGTTATTGGATGAGCAGGCATGGGAGCAGGGTGAACGTGTCCTGCACGTGCCGACGTATTTCGCCTGGGGGATTGTTTAGTTGGGCCTTTATTTCGCGATATCACCTAAAGAATCCATTAACATGCAGATGGTATAATCCTCAGCGGAGGCTTTTTTGACTGATCTTTCCCCTGAAAATGAAACCCTGCCTGTGCCGGAAGCCGCGCCTGCCAGGCAGGAATGGAAGCAGTTCTTGCGGGAGATCCTCGAGACGTTGGGTCTTGCTGTCGTCCTTTTCCTGGTGATTAATTTCGTATCTGCCCGCGTGCGTGTGGAAGGTTATTCGATGCTTCCCACCCTGAATAATGGCGAATACGTTCTCATCAATCGTCTGGCTTACAGGCTGGGCGATTTCCAGCGTGGCGATATTATCGTTTTCCGGCCGCCCATGTATCCCGATGCTTCTTTCTGGCAGCGCCTGTTTGGCCTGCCTGATTTTGATGACAATTACGAAGATTACATCAAGCGGGTTATTGGTCTGCCCGGCGAGACAGTTAAGATCGACGACGGGATCGTTTATATTAATAATGTCCCGTTGACAGAACCTTATATCGCCGCCCCATCGGATTATTCCAACGAATGGACAGTTCCAGAAGGCGAGCTCTTCGTTCTTGGCGATAATCGCAATAACTCAGCTGATTCACATGCGTGGGGCTTCCTGCCGGAGAGGAATGTTCTAGGCAAGGCCCTGGTGGTCTACTGGCCTTTTTCTGAATTTATGGTCATCCCGGCACATCAATTTGTTCTGGCCGCTCCTTAGGAATGACACAATCCCTGCAAGAAGTTCTTACTCTGGTTGATTTATACGAACGGGAGCTCCCTGCCTCGCCTCCTCCGTTGACCAGGCCGGTTGGCGCCGAAATTGCTGCCTGGATCGACCATACCCTGCTCAAACCGGAAGCCACCGCCGCGCAGGTCAAAAAACTATGCGAGGATGCCCGCCAGTATCATTTTGCCGCAGTCTGTGTTAACCCGGTGTATGTGTCGCTGGCACGCAGTCTGCTAATGGATGCGGGAGTGTGTGTGTGTGCTGTCATTGCCTTCCCCCTTGGTGCGATCCTGCCCGATGATAAAGTATATGAGGCCCGCAGTGCGATCGAGAACGGTGCGAACGAAGTGGACATGGTGATCAATATTGGTGCCCTTAAAGGTCAGGCCTATGGATTGGTGCTCAATGATATCCTCTTCGTCACCCAGGAAGCTCATGAGCATCAGGTCAGGGTCAAGGTGATTATTGAAGCTGCACTATTGACCCGCCGTGAGAAGATCCTGGCTTGTCTGCTGGCCCAGGCTGCCGGGGCTGACTTCGTCAAGACCTCCACTGGTTTTGGTCCGGGTGGTGCGACGGTGGAAGATGTGGACCTGATGCGCCGCGTGGTCGGACCCGGGACAGGAGTCAAAGCTGCGGGCGGGATCCGTACCTATCCGGATACCATGGCGATGATTGCCGCGGGCGCGAACCGCATCGGGTCAAGTGCCGGAGTAACTATCCTGAACGAATCTCTGAAAGCCTCAAAATGATCGCTGAACCTCAAGAATCATTTCAATGCACTGAATGCCTGGCTGGGGTGATGCACCTGCGGCACATCACCTACTTTACCTGGCTCGATGAAGAACTAGTTACCGTACCCAACTTCCCAGCCTGGGTCTGTGATGTATGCGGGCGGCGCGAGTACGATGAACGTGCCATCTCTTGGCTGGTGACCATCCTCAACCCTGAGACCGGTAAGGCCTCTACCCCGAAGCGCAGAGTCCGCCGACCCCCGCTGAAAAAGCGAAATGGCACGCGTCCAATCCGGGACTGACTTCGATAAAGGATTGTGGAAAGATGCCCGAATCCAATGTTACCCAACGTTTAATTTCAGCCGACTTTCTCACCCAGAGTTACCGGGTTGTGGGCAAGCTCCAGGTTCCCAACACCGGCGTGATCGGTATAGTCAACGATAAGACCACATCCTTCATGGAAGTGGTGGATGCCAAACTGGCGCCCATCCACATGCCGACCAAACTGGTGGGCGAGTACGAGATCATTGACTTAGTCAAAGCCAACCTTTTTGCGATTTGTCTGACCCGCCGCGAGGATGTAGGCCCGCAGGCGTTGGCGCGCGGTGGTTATCAAAAACTGGTCAAGTATAAGATCCGGGCCACTTCGCAGGTCTATATGCTGGAAGGAACGTTGGAGTGGACCGGGCGCTTTGAATTTGCCACTATCATGGTGGAGGGCACCCGCGATTTCGTTCCGCTCTACGATGCCACCCTGACGGCCATTCTGATCCCGCGGCTGCGCATCGAAAGTCCCGCCATCCTCTTCAACCGCCGCCAGGTGGACTTGCTCGGGATGGTCACGGACAATAAATAAGTTTGATCAATTGCTTGACCGGTAAGGGAGGGGATGGTAAAATCCTGCCGCTCTGCCCATCGAAAAAGCCCCCATCGTCTAGTGGACCAGGACGTGGCCCTTTCAAGGCTAAAACTGGGGTTCGAATCCCCACGGGGGCACAGAGTTATATAAAGCCCTAGTAATTTAGGGCAGGCCTATTATCTCCGTTTCGGATAATTTCCGAAACGGAGATTTTGTTCCATGTAACTCTTATAAGTTTTGGAAGGTAATTAGATTGCTGCATTGGTAAAGGGGTACTCACACCTTACACATATAACTTACCAACCTGTTTGGCACATTAATTGAATACCTGGGGGATAAAGAAATTCAATCAATCACATCCGATGACTTACATAATTTTATGAGTTTTCTGGTTGCGGATTACAAACCAGAGAGACGGAATAATCCTGACAATAATGGGAATATGGTTGTCGTTGAAAAGTTCCCTTGAAAATGCTATACTTTCAACAACGGCCCACAAGATGTTGAGCCATCAACTGATGGCTGAGTACTTGCTTAGGCCGCCTCACCGATAACCCACTTTATAAAGTGCGGAAAGACAGAGCTGAAATGCTTCCTCCTGGCGTAAAGATCACGACGGATGTGCTCTGGTTGGGAACTCTCTACTTTGTTGTAATTGACGCAGTATTCATTCCTATCCTGGCTTGGCGTATAAATCCTTCTACATTCGGTCGCCTCAAATGGACATTGGGCATCACAACTGCTATCTTCTTCAGTGCAATTTGGACTTGGGGATTCGTCAACTTCTGGGATTCCGTCTACCGCTATGTATTTCCATCCTGGGCACATTGGGTAATTCCTCCAATATTTGGATTGCTCTATGCGGGCATTAGCCTTTTAATTTGGTGGCTGGCGTTGCGTTTACATGGCAATGCTGTGGTGAACTTTTGTCTTTTAGGGGGACTTTGGGGGATGATAACGCATTTGTTTGCCGTATCTGTCGGAATAGTAAGGAAGCCGCCAGCCTTGCAGGGGGCGGCGCCGGTGGCGGCAGTCGTTATAGCGACATTCGAGTTCATGTTCTATTGGTGTGTTATTCTCACCCTGGCGGTATTCCTGTATCATGCTTGGCGGAAAATGAGACACCAGTCGGTTCAAGAGAAGGCGGCTTAATGCCAGTTCTAGCGGCAAACGGAGCCGCTGCTCGCCCTCGGGCAAAAAGTTTACCAGACTGATCAGGTAAATAACCAACCGGAGCGGCTTCAGCTGAAGCCACTCCGGGTATTACGGACTGAAAAGAGTTGGCTTGCTGTTGTGATTTTAAAAGCAATTGCCTGCAAGGATCCGCCCAGTTCTTCCATAAAAAAACGCCCTGGATGCGATCAGGGGCGTTTTTTTATTTTTCTTCCACTTTTTTTCGCATGTGGAGTGGGATCAATAATAGGAAGCCGATCGTGATCAGCAGCTCGCCGATCTGCACCCCGGTTGCCTGCCAGGGGCCAAAGACCGGGACGCGCGGGGTCACTTGCGAGCCAAAGCCGAAAACGTCTGCCATACCGGCGAAAACAGCCACCACGTACCCTGTCGCCACCAGCCGCGCACCGATGTCGGCCGCAATGGTGCGATCACCGTTTCTCCAGTAGGCTGTCAAGCAAATGTACCCGCCGATGCAGATGACCGCCAGCCCCACCAGGAAGACTGCGATCTGCACGAACCCAACCACCGGGCTGCGATCCAGACCAAAGAATGCCGGTCTGGAGCCGACCAGAAAAATGAGCAGGCCGAATAATGTCATCAACAGCCCCGAGCGGACGCGCATCCGCGAGGGGATATCGATGGGGGTAGTATCTGGGGATGGGGATGGTTTGACAGGGGTATTCATGGCAGGTATGTTTGCAGATGCCGCAGCCAGTTCTTCCCCAGAACTGCCGCGATTTGCTCGTCATTATACCCTTTTGCCGCCAGAACGGGGCCGAGTTTCTGCATGTCGGCGATCGTATCCACCCCGGCGGGCACGGCAGACACGCCAAAGCCGCCGTCGAAGTCGGTGCCCAGCCCGACGTGCCGGGCGTCCCCGGCCATCTGGCAGATATGGTCCACGTGAGCGGCCAGCGTTTCAAGCGTTATGTTGTCGCGCGGGTCGCCGAATTTCCATTCAAAGTTCAGGAACCTGCAGAACGGCACCACCCCGATGATCCCGTCCCGTTCGAGGATCCCTTGGAGCACGTCATCCTGCAGTAGTCGGTTCCCATCGTAACCGGGCACAAGTGCGGCTGCGTTGGCATGACTGGCGACGATGGGACCGGTGTACATGTCGAGGGCTTGCCGTGCCGACAATTCATCCATGTGACTCAAGTCGAGCGTGAACCCGATGTCCGCCATTGCTTTGAGCAGGAGACGACCATCCTCGGTGAGCGGACCCGGATCACGGGTGCCACCGCAGAAGCGCGTGCCCGCCCAGGCTGGGCCGATCACCCGCACGCCCCACTCCCACCAATTGTCCAGTTCCGACGGGTCGCGAACCCCTTCGGCTCCTTCCATCAGGGGAACAAGGCCGACCGGATGGCTTTCGGCTTTGGGATTGTCCCAATGGGCTAGGACGGTTTCCAGGTCTGCACGCGAACCGATGAGACTGAAATGGTCGGGATGCTCGTCCGCCAGTTTGGTATAAATGTCCAGCTGGCGGCGATAAAAACGGTGAGCCTGGTTGGGATCTGCATAAACCTGTTTTTCCCATTCGCCGGTCTTGCGCCGGATGGGCGTAACGAACAGAGTGCCGAAGACGACCGCCACGCTTCCGCGCTGGTAATCGGGCCACCCCAGCAGGGTCTCGCCGTTGTGTTCAATGGCTGTCGAACCGCTCTCGTGTTCGAGACGGCGCGTTTCAACTGCGGCACGGGTATAATCCCGTCCGTAATTCAGGATATTGTAGGCAATATCTTCGTGGGCGTCTACGATAAGAGGTTGCATGGCAATTCAAAAACCCGGCCTCTCGAAGAAACCGGGTTTCTCTTTCCTATTCTTTGGGGGCTTCCTCGGCTTGGGAGGGCTTTTCGCCTGCCTGTTTCGGTTCAGCGTTTTCAGGTTCGGTCTCTTCTTGCTCTGGCTTGGCGCTTTCAGGTTTGATCTCGTCCTGCTCTGGCTCGATGCTTTCAGATTTGATCTCTTCCTGCTCTGGCTCGGTGCTTTCAGGTTTGGTCTCTTCCTGCTCTGGCTCTTGGTCCACCAGTTCCAGGTTGACGCCTTCAAGGTTGAATTGTTTCAGGTCGAGGTCCTTGTAAGCGCCTGAGTCCACCTTGCGCAGGCTCAAGCCGATGCGGCGCTGCTCGGGGTCGATGCGGATGATGCGTAATGTAACCACGCTGCCGTCGTGCAGGCCAGCTTCTTTGGGATGCTCGATGCGGTTCTCGCTGATCTCGGAGATATGGATCAAGCCTTCCAGGTCGCCCTCCAGGCGGGCAAAGGCGCCGAATTTGGTCAGGCGGGTGATGATGCCTTCGACCAGTTGGCCGACTTTGAATTTGTCAACTTTGCTCTGCCAGGGATCGTTCTGCAGGGCCCGGATCGACAAGCCGATCCGTTTTTTCTCGCGGTCGATGTTGATGATCTTGACCTGCACTTCCTGGCCCACTTCGAGCACCTCGGATGGGTGTTGGACGCGTTCCCAGGAGATTTCAGACAGGTGTACCAAGCCGTCTGCGCCGTTGACATTCACAAATGCGCCAAAATCAGCCAGGCTGGTTACTTTACCGGCGTAAACCTCGCCCTCTTTCAGCGATTCGATTACGCGCTCTTTGATTGATTGGCGGGTCTCGCTGGAAGCGGCGCGTTCACTTAGGATCAGGCGGCGGCGCTTGCGGTCCACTTCGATGACACGCACGGTGATCGGCTCGCCGATCATTTTGGCATATCGGGCATCCGGGGTATCGCCGGTGACGGCCATGCGGCGGGAAATGCCCAATTGCGAGGCCGGCACGAATCCGCGCAGGCCAAACACAGGCACGATAATGCCACCCTTGTTGAAGCCGTCCACCTTGCCGTCGTATGAGCCGCCTTCTTCAAGCATCTTCTCGACTTCGCCCCAGCCTTTTTGTTCCTGGGCACGTGAGTACGAAAGCACCACGTTTCCGCTGCTGTCTTCGGCAGATAATACATAGACCAGGATCTCCTGGCCTACTTTCAAGGCGGCGCGCTCTTCAGCCGGGATGGCTTCAAGTTCGCGACCGGTGATCACACCTTCCGACTTCGCACCAACGCTGACCAGGATTTGTGCCTGGCCGATGCTGGCAACTACTCCGGTACGGATTTCACCGGGTTGGGGAAAATCCAGAGACATGCCCTCCTGGTCGAGGAGGGTTTCCATGTTGGTGTGATTGTTGTTCGGGTCTTCTGTAGGTTGATTAGTCTCGGGCGCAGCCCCCTGCCCGAGAAGGGCGTCATTTTGTTCCATATGGTTGAGAAACTCCGGCGGATAAGATAGTGGGATTATACAGTCGAATGGACTTGTTGGCAACCCTGATATTAGCTTTAATCAGGGTTGTCTTATAGTCGAAGAGTTTTCCTCTGGTTATCCTCATTCCTTCCTATATTTATGGGTCATTGTCCCCGAAGCGCAGCGGGGTGGGAGAGGGACCGGGGGTAGGGCTGATCTATCCTCCCTGGATCGAAGAGCAGTGGTTTTTGTCCGGCTAATTTGCAGCAGTTTTTTTGCCGTTCTTGAATGTTTGGGCGTTTTGCAGCAGTTCGTGCGCCGAACGGATCGTGCCTTCGGTTACCTCACCCAGCATCTGGGCGAGTTCGAGTGTACGTGGTTCGCCGCTTAGTCTGGCAACTTTAGTCAAAGTACGGTTCTTTTCGATCACCTTTTGCACCTGGAAATGCTGGTCGCCGAAGACCGCCAGTTGCGGTAAGTGTGTGATCACAAAAACCTGGTGGGCGCGGCCGAGATTCCAGAGTTTTTCGCCCACCGTCCCGCCCACGCGGCCACCGATACCCTGATCGATCTCGTCGAACAGCAGCGTGGGCACCTGGTCGGCGCGTGCCAGCACGTTTTTTAGCGCCAGCATTAGGCGTGAGGTCTCACCGCCCGAGGCAATCTTGGCCAGCGGCTTCAAACCCTCCCCCGGGTTCGGTGCCACCATGAACTCGACTTTATCCAAGCCGTTTCCATCAAAAGCGACCCGCTGACCGTCTGCCAGAGGAATACCGTCCGCTGCGGGCTTCGTTTGGAAATCCACCGCGAAGCGGGCGGCGGCCATCCGTAGATCATCCAGCTCGGTTTCGATCGACCTGCTCATCTTTTCGGCGGCTTCCTTGCGCTTCTGCGAGAGACCCAGTCCCAGCTCGGAGAGTTTGGCCAGCGCGGCAGATTCCGCCTCTTCCAGTTCGCCGATTCGTTCGCCAGCGGTGGTGATGGTCTCGAGTTGTTTGCGCGCCTCCACCGCAAAGGCGATTGTGGCTTCGATCGTGCCGCCGTATTTGCGTTCCAGGCGGCGGATCAGGTCGAGACGCTCTTCCACTTGTTCCAGCCGCTTGGGGTTGAATTCGATCGCATCCAGGTAATTACGCAGCCCGCGTGTCAGGTCGGCCAGGGTTTCTTCCAGCGTGACAGACTGTTCTGCCAGAGCCTTCTGCGTCCCGTCGATCTGGGCCAGTTTTGCCAGTGCTTGCACCGCTTGTCCGACCAGGTCTGTGGAGGCGGGAGCTTCCGAGGTGCCCTCGTCAAGAACGGTCAGGGCTTGCTGTGCCAGGTTGGTAAGCGACTCCGCGTTTGCCAGCCGGTCGCCCTCCTTACGCAGGTCTTCATCCTCGCCTGGTTTGAGTCGGCCAGCCTCGATTTCCTCGGCCTGGAAGCTGAACGTTTCGGTGCGGCGTTCTAAGTCGCGTTGGGCTGCGTGTAGTTCCTCCAGCTCGCCGCGGATGCCGAGCAGGTTCTTGTGGGTTTTGCGGTAGGCCGTCAGCAGGGACTCAACGTTGGCGTAGCGATCGAGCAGGCCCAGGTGCGCGTGGATATTGAGCAGCGACAGATGTTCGGACTGGCCGTGGATATCCACCAGCACTTCGCCCAGTTCTTTCAACAGGGCCAGGTTGATACTCCTGCCGTTGATGCGCGCCACGCTGCGTCCCTCGCGCCGCACTTCACGCGTTAATGTGACGTAGTTCTGCTCGTCCAGCAGGTCCTCGCGTTTCAGGATATCGTGTGCGGCAGCCCGTTCTGTGCCGGAGAGCTTGAAGATGCCTTCCACCCGCGCCAGCTCCGCATCGCTGCGGATAGTGGTGGCATCCGCCCTTCCGCCCAATAGCATGTCCAGGGCGTCCATGATGATGGACTTGCCCGCGCCGGTCTCGCCAGTGAAGACCACCAGTCCCGGCCCGAATTCCATCTCGAGCTGGTCAATGATGGCAAAGTCTTGGATGCGCAGTTCAGTCAGCATGTTATCTTGTCAACTGGATGCCCGACAGGCGCGTGTAAACGACCGGCGTGGCAATGAACAGGTAAATGCCTTGGAAAATAAGATTAAAGATATTCAGGGTCAGCAGATGGGAAATAATCACCGGCAAGGCGCTCAATACTACTGCTGCCGTGATCGTTATGAAAAGGGTCCGCGAGCGGTGTTTGCGCGTTACCTGCCTTACCCCTTCGGCAATCACCATTCCGGCAGTGGGCGACCCGACAACGATCAGGATCCAGCCGATGAAGCTCAGGCCGCTGATGAGGCTTGCCAGCAGGCTGCCCACAAAACCCAGGATACCTGCTGTCACAAATCCCAGTACGTAATCGTACCATTCAGCCGTGTCGAACAGTTTCTGCTGGCCGCGCACGCATTCCTTGCAGCGATAGCCGGTGGGTGTGCGGATGGCGCACTTGGCGCAAATCGGTTTCCCGCATTTATTACAACGTAAAGTGGTTTCGACGTCGGGGTGGTTGGCGCAATAAGTGGGAGTAGTAGGTTCGATCATCGGGGCAGCCCAATGGCAGGATTTTGGTTCATGTGGCCCGTCAGGTTGCGGTAGAAATATCCGGGGTCTCCAAAGCGCACGAAGCGGGCGGTATAATCCCCGGCGCGCACTTCCACCTGGTCATTGTCGGCCAGACCGATCGGGATCTGACCGTCCACGCTCAGGACAGCCTCGCTACCATCCCGCACCGAGATGCTTACGGTGGCTCCTTCGGAAAGCACGACTGCCCGGTCCACCGACAGGTGTGGAGCGATAGGTACCAGTAGGATGTTGCGCAAATCCGGCGGCAGGATCGGCCCTCCGGCAGCCAGGGCGTAAGCCGTCGACCCGGTGGGCGTGGAGGCGATCAGGCCATCCGCCACGTAGTTGGTCAACACCATCCCGTCCACGCTCGCTGATAGGTGCACCGGATGGACGGATGCCCCGCGGCTGACTACCACCTCGTTGAGGGCATGCCAGTTTCCCAGGGTTTCATCCGAGCGCTTGTGCTCGGCTCGGATCATCATGCGGTTTTCGATCCAGAATTTACCTTCCAGCAAATTGTCGCAGGCTGCCTGCCAATCCTTGCGTCCGACCTGGATGAGGAACCCCAGACGTCCCAGGTTGACTCCCAGGATCGGGATACCTACCGGGGCGCACAGGTGTGCTGAGCGCAGCACCGTCCCGTCCCCGCCCACGGCTATAAACAGATCGAAATCGCCGTTCTTGACCTGCCTGCGCAGGGTGGTATCGTCCAACCGGCCGTGCATTGCGCTCACGCCGCGGCTTTGCAGGTATTCGGCAATGGCAGTCGCAGGGGGCACGGCTCCGGGCATCGTGGGATGCGTGGCGATGGCGATCCGCCGGGGGATCTCAGGGGTCTCGGACATTGAGATAATTATACCTTTTGTTCACTTACCCCTGTGAGCCGAGACGGCTTTTGCGAAGCATGTTGTACCCACCAGGCAGGAAGGGGTTTTACGAGGGGTTTGGGGATTTGCCATCATGCCAATCTCTGATCACATACCTCGTTAAACCCGCAGTGCCGGCAGCGCTGCTCATCGTCGTGCGAGCGTCCCAAGTTGGAGCGGTGTTCGTCGCGGCGGATATCCGCCAGCAGGTCGAGCAGGGCAGATTCGAGTTCGGGCGTGTAATCTATGGCAAAATCGCGCTTGGGATAGTGGATGATGCCATGTGTCGGGCGTTTGCCGTAGGTTTTTTGCACCAGCAGGCAGTAGACCGCCACCTGGAAAATGTGCGAGTCGTAAGGTGCTTCCGGCGTCCTCCCGCTTTTGACCTCCACCGGGATGAGCTTGCCATTCTGATCCACCAGGTAATCCGGCTTCCCGCTTAGGCCCAAGTCGGCGTCATAGAGCGGTTTCTCCACCGCCCCCCAGGCGCGTGTATCAGTGTAGATTACCCGCCCGCCGGGCAAGCCGGCCGCCTCGCGCTGGCGTCCTGACACAAAGAACAGGACGATGGCGATCAACAGGATGGCAAGACCGATATAAAGAGATGTCATGGCGTATTTGGAAGGGCAGATACCATCCCCGAAAAGGTCGGCGTCCGCCTATGGATTAGATGATCTTCCCTGTGCAGAAAGCCACCAGCAGTATCAGCGCCGTCAACAGCAGGATCAACGCTACGGTGTGCGTCACGCTCGAGGCGATCACCTGCCGACCGTGGGCGCGGTGCAACTCGGTCCCGGCGGTCATTTCTGCCTGGTTGGCCGATTCGATCCCTTTCTGCTGGTACCACCAGGCCCGTGCACAGAAGAGATAACAGCCAAACTCGGAGGCCCGGATGTTTTTCATTTGGTTTGCTCCATAGCACATTTATTCTATCATGTTCGCGACAGTTTTTAACGTATAATTCTCGTACCGGAGGAATCTTGCCATGTCCAACCTGCCAGAGATCGATACCCCCTTCCTACTCGATTTTCTAACGAAACTCCTCAATACTCCCTCGCCCACTGGCTTTGCGGAACCGGCGGTCGCGTTTACTGAACAGGCTCTCCTGGCCTTCCCGGCCCTTAAACTTTCCCGCACCCGCAAGGGCGCCCTGATTGCCACCTGGCGAGGCGACTTGGACGAGGGTCCGCGTGCCCTCACCGCCCATGTTGATACTTTGGGCGGCATGGTTAAGGAGATCAAGTCCAATGGCCGCTTGAAACTGTCGAAAATTGGTGGTTTTCCCTGGAACAACATTGAGGGCGAAGGCTGTAATGTCTTTACTCGCTCCGGCCGGCAGGTGCGCGCTTCTATCCTCCTGACCAAAGCTTCCAGCCACGTCTTTGGTGCCGAGGTGGGGGACATGAAGCGTAGCGAGGACACTCTCGAGGTTCGCCTGGACGCCCGCACCATGTCCGCTACTGAAACACTCGACCTTGGTATTGGGGTGGGAGACTTTGTAGCCTTTGACCCCCGTGTTGAGCTTACTTCCGGGTTTGTCCGTTCCCGCCATCTGGATGACAAAGCCTGTGTTGCCGTCCTGGTTGCGGCGGTTAAGGCTCTCAGCGATGCCGGCCGCAAACCTGCCCATACCACCACCCTGCTCATCAGTAATTACGAAGAGGTTGGTCACGGTGCCTCCGCTGGCATCCCGGCAGGTGTGGAAGAACTGCTGGTGGTAGACATGGCCGCCGTGGGTGAGGGTCAGAACTCGGACGAATTCCATGCCTCCCTGTGCGTCAAGGATGCCGGCGGGCCATACCATCATGACATGTCAGACCGACTGCGGGCGCTAGCTGAGAAGAATGCGATCCCCTACAAGGTGGATATCTATCCTCATTATCAATCGGATGGCGAGGCCTGGTGGAATGCCGGTGCCGACGCCGCCGTGGCTCTGATTGGTCCTGGCGTGGATGCCTCCCACAACTACGAGCGCACCCACACCGAAGCTCTCCTGGCCACCACCCGGTGGGTCCTGGCTTATTTGTTGGCAGAGTGAGAAAGGTTTATTAAACCACCACAAAACGAGGACAGGCCGGCGTAAAAGGATAGTAAGTTTTTTCTTTGAGCCTTGGTGGAGAAGGTTTTGATCATGGGTTGCAGGAAGCTAAAGTGCATATTCTCCATGTTGTAGGCGCACGACCCAACTTCATCAAGGCTGCGCCTGTGAGGGCGGCCCTCTCTGCACGGGACGTGGCCCAAACCATGGTGCATACCGGGCAGCATTATGATGCCCGCATGTCCAACGTTTTCTTTAAGGAGCTGGGAATCCCGGAACCGGACTTTAACTTAGGGGTCGGGTCGGGCAGCCATGCCCTCCAGACGGCCCAGATCATGCAGCGTTTTGAGCCGGTGGTGCTGGAGCGCAAACCGGACATGGCGCTGGTCTATGGCGATATCAACTCCACCCTCGCCGCGGCGCTGGTCTGTGCAAAACTAATGATCCCGGTGGGGCACGTGGAAGCCGGACTGCGCTCGGGCGACCGAAGCATGCCGGAAGAGATCAACCGCCTGCTCACCGATCAGTTGGCCGACCTGCTTTTCACTCCCTCCATGGATGGGAACGACAACTTGCTCCGGGAAGGCATCCCCCAGGCAAAGATCAAGCTGGTGGGGAATGTGATGATCGACACACTGGTCCGCCTGCTGCCTCGGTCTGAGAAGCGTTGGCGGCAATTGGAAACAGAAATCCCGCCCAGACCTTTCGCCTTGGTAACCCTTCACCGCCCGTCAAATGTGGATGACCCGCGGCAGTTGTCCCGCCTGTTGGTGGCGCTTGGCCGGATCGGACAAGATATTAATGTGCTGTTCCCGGTCCACCCCCGCACCCGCCAGTCCATGGCGGATGGCGGATTCGAAGTCCCGCAAACGATCCACTTAATGGAACCGCAGGGTTACCTGGATTTCCTGGCCCTGCAAAGCCATGCCAAAGTCGTCATCACTGATTCAGGAGGCATTCAGGAAGAAACCACCTATCTGGGTGTTCCCTGCCTGACTCTGCGCGACAGCACTGAACGTCCCATTACTGTGACGACCGGTACGAACTTGTTGGTCGGCGGAGACCTTGAGCGGTTGCAGGCTGAAGTGAGACTCATCCTGGCGGGCCAGGGGAAGCAGGGGCAGTGTCCGCCGCTATGGGATGGCCATGCCTCCGAGCGTATTGCTGATGAAATAATCCAGCCAAATTGGAGAAATACACTATGAACTTCACAGACTACCAGACCAACTCCCGCAAGACCGCCAAGTACCCGTCCATCGGGCACGGTGTCATCTATCCCACTCTCGGGCTCACCAACGAAGCCGGTGAAGTGGCTGGCAAGATCAAAAAGATCTTCCGCGACAAGGATGGCCTCATCGGCGAAGCCGATCGTGAAGCCCTCAAGGGCGAACTTGGCGATGTGCTCTGGTACCTAGCCCAGGTCTGCACCGAGCTGGATATTTCGCTGGAGGATGTTGCCGCCCACAACCTCGAAAAACTATACTCGCGTCTCGAACGCGGCAAGATCGGCGGGGAGGGGGACAACCGGTAAGCGTTGGGTTAGCGGTATAATCCCATCTTGCTGTATTGTGAATACTGCCACATTCTTTTGGAGAAAATAAGGATTTTTTCATGCAAGGGAAAAGGAAATTGCTTCGCACGTGGGGGGTCATCTTCTTCTCGGCCAGTGTTCTGGTCGGGATGGTCATGTTTATCATGATGAACTGGGCCTACTTTGAAGGCTACTTCTTCTTCGGCTATAGCGCTCCGTCGGATCAGACCCTTCCCTCTTTGAGATGTCCGCTGCTCATGACGACTTCGGAAACGGACGCTGTCACCAGCAGCATCACCAACAATACCAACCGGGCTCTCGATGTTTTGGTCCGCACTGAGATCAGTTACTTCGGTGCTGCCACGTCGGATTCGGTCAGCTATCCAATTGCAGCCGGCGAAACCCGAAAACTGACTTGGGATATTACCTCGGATAATATCGTTTTCGGGCATTTAATCTTGGCCCGCGTCTTTGTGTACAGCTCGTTTACCCTCCCCTCCCGTTCCGGCACCTGCGGCACAGTGGTTGTCGACCTGCCCGGGCTGACCGGCATCCAACTCTTCTTCATTGTGCTGGGGTTCATCCTGGTTTGCATGACGGCTGGTTGGGGCCTGTGGTTTGCCGGCAGTCGTCCGCTTCATGCGGAAAGAATGACCGCAATGCGCGCCATGTGTATATTAACGGGCGCTGTGTTGCTCGGTATCCTTGCCGGCTGTACCGGCTGGTGGGGATTGGGTCTGCTGTGCACCGTTGCCAGCGTTCTGATGATTCTTGTGGTGGTTGGATACTATATTCAAAGATCGTAAGGCCTCTCACATCCCTCGAGCCGGATCGATCCGGCCGGGTACCTGGATCTTGGCTCAAAATTGACTGGGAAGGAGATGATCGCTGATGGCCTGTAAGAATTGCACTACGCTCAGCCAGAAACGTCAATTCTCGACCACCGGGGAGGTAACCCGCTTCCTGCGCCGGTTGCGTGGCCTCGTCGATGATGGGCGCATTACCGAATTCCCGTCTTTTACCGACCTTGCCGATGTGGAGGATGACGCCAGTTGGCCGGATGTCATTGAATGCCAGTTCGGTTGCCCGGACTGCGGGGCGGAATTTACCTTCAAAACCAATTCCCATCACGACAAAGCCCCTCAGTGGCTTCCGAAACTGGTTCTGTTTCGCCGCCGCTGAATTCCTCGGCCTTTTTCTTCCGCTATAAACTCAAATTCCTTTTTGACAAAATAGAACAAATGTTTTATAATCATCTTATGGCAAGGGATGCGCCATGGGCAGCTTCCCGCCGCACAGCGCCAAAAGTCGACGGGGCTCTCCCCAGACATGAACCTGCGGCGCTGGTTTGTGAACCCCTAGTCGCGTTTTCCTTTGACCCTTTACATCCGTAGCACTGCATAGAGTGGGGCATCATATAGGGGCGCAGGGACTGGTCCTTTTCAGGGAGCTCCTTTATGTGAAAATGATTTGTTCCTCTTTTGATCCTCAGGAACAAACCTTCATTCTTCGACTCACCTTCTCTCCAGAAAGCTGGTCCCCCCATTTCTGGTCTTGAAATGAGGGACACCTGCACTCGAAGCGGGGCGGAACGAATATTCCCACCATCGGAGTACGACTTGTATATGGAAAACCACTGGAGTGAAATTCGCATTCTGGAGCGAAATATTTGTTTTTTTGGAACGCAGGTCCCCTTTTTCCCCCTTTCCTGATTCTTGATTACCTTCTCCCTGCTCTCCCTTCTCCTCTTTGTCGAAAACTAGACAATGCCACTGCTTTCAGGTATCATTAGCTCTCTTGACCCGCTCCGATCCTCAAAAAACTTGCCTTTTCCTGGCGGAGCGATACATCACAGTTCGACAGATGCCCATGGCGTGCCCGGATACGCGACTTCCATCCGGGCAGTTGTGCGTAAATGACTTCAGCTGGCGACCCGGAGGCTAAATGGCAAATCTTATTGATCAGATTACCAGTGACTTGCAAAAACAGATCGAATCCTTCGAACCTAAGGTCGGCATTTCCGACATCGGTTCGGTGCTTGAAGCGGGCGATGGCATCGCCCGCGTTTCTGGTCTTGCCAATGTAAAATCGCAGGAATTGGTCCAGTTTGCCAACGGAGTGATGGGTATTGCCTTCAACCTGGAGAAGGATGCTGTCGGCGTCATCATCATGGGGGAATATTCCGAGATCAGCGAGGGCATGGACGTCCGCGCCACCGGGCGTATCGCTTCGGTTCCCGTCGGTGACGGGTTGATCGGCCGCGTCGTCAATGTCCTCGGTGAGCCGGTCGACGGCAAAGGTCCCTTCCAGGCCGTCGGTTACCGGCCTATAGAGCGCATCGCTGCCGGCGTGGTTCAGCGTCAGGATGTGGATACCCCCGTCCAGACCGGCATCAAGGCCATCGACTCGATGATCCCCATTGGCCGCGGCCAGCGTGAACTCGTCATTGGCGACCGCCAGACCGGCAAGACCGCCATTGCCATTGACACAATCATTAATCAGAAAGGTAAGGACCTGGTCTGCATCTATGTTGCCATCGGGCAGAAAAAGGCGGCGGTTGCCCGCACCGTGGCTATTCTTGAGCGCCATGGAGCCATGGCTCACACCATCGTGGTCATCGCCGCCGCGGATGAGTCCGCAGCCCTGCAATACATCGCTCCCTACGCCGGGTGTGCCATCGGTGAGGAGTTCATGGAGACCGGGCGCGACGCCCTGGTGATTTATGACGACCTTTCCAAGCACGCCTGGGCTTATCGCCAGGTTTCGCTGCTCCTGCGCCGCCCGCCGGGACGTGAAGCCTATCCCGGCGACATCTTCTATCTCCATTCCCGCCTGCTCGAGCGCGCTTCTCGTCTGGCGAACAAGTATGTCATTGTCTGCAAGGACTTCAAGGAAGGCTTCGCTGCTGAAAAAGACGCCGCCACTGGCAGTGTCTTCACTGGACCTCGTTCCGGTCACGATGCCGAGCAAGCCCGCAAGGCCTTGAAGGATCCCGACAATTATAAGATCGTTAAACTGGCCGGTTCGGGCGGCTCTCTCACCGCACTGCCCATTATCGAGACCCTCCTCAGCGATGTTTCGGCCTATATCCCCACCAATGTCATCTCCATCACCGACGGACAGATCTACCTGGTCAGCAACCTGTTCAACGCCGGCATCCGTCCGGCGGTCGACGTGGGCATTTCGGTCTCCCGTGTGGGCGGTTCGGCCCAGGTCAAGGCCATGCGTCAGGTGGCAGGCAAACTTCGCATGGACATGGCTGCCTATCGTGAACTGGCTGCTTTTGCCCTCATGTCTTCCGACCTCGACAAGGCCACCCAGTCCCAGCTTACCCGTGGCCAGCGTATGCAGGAGATCCTCAAGCAACCCCAGTACGAGCCCATGTCACTCGAGAATCAAGTCATCGTGCTTTTTGCTGGCACCAATGGCTATGCTGACAATGTGCCCATCGACAAGATGAGAAAATGGGAAGTCGAATTGCTGCGCTATCTTTCCACCTCCAATCCGGAACTTGGCCGGGATATTGCCGCCAACGAGCGTATCACCGATGACAATGAAAAGAACCTGCGTTCTGCGTTGACAGCTTTCCAGGCTTCCTGGCAATAGGATAAAGAAAAAATGACTTCAGCCCGTGAAATGCGTATGCGTATCCGCAGCGTCAAGAATATCTCGCAAGTGACACGTGCTCTCGAAGCAGTCTCCGCCAGCAAGGTTCGCAAGGCCATGGCGGCGGTCTCGGCTACGCGTGCCTATGCTTCCAAGGCCTGGCAGGTGCTCACGCATATTGCCAGGCAGCCCGGGCGCGAGAATCTGCATCCGCTTTTGACATGCAGGCCCATTGTCCGCAAAGTGCTGGTGCTGGTGATCAGCGGCGACCGGGGGCTGGCAGGTGCCTACAATACCAATGTCATCCGTTGTGTCACCCACCGTTTCGGAGCATCCGAGATCCCGGTCCGTTACATTGCCGTTGGGCGCAAAGGACGTGATCTGCTCATGCGGCGGCGCAAACAGGTCATTGCTGAGTTCAGTAACCTGCCGGCAGCTCCCTCTTTTTCGGATACCTCTGCCATTGGTCATATAGCCGTTGATGAATTCCTCAAAGGCGAGGCAGACGAGGTTTATCTTGTTTATACCAACTTCATCAACATGGCCCGCCAGGAAACGGTTTTCAAAAAACTCCTGCCGCTCGAAGTGACCGACGAGGCCGCCCGGGTCGAAGCCTACGAGCATAAGCACCTTCTGGCTGCTTATATATATGAACCAACTGAGCGCGAAATACTGGACGAAATTATCCCGCGCTTCACAGCTTTGCAGGTCTACCAGTCCATCCTTGAGTCACTCGCCTCGGAACATGCTGCCCGTATGCTGGCCATGAGCAACGCCACCGAAAATGCCCTCGAACTGGTTGACGGTCTGCAATTACAATATAACAAGGCCCGCCAGCAAACGATCACCAATGATCTCCTGGATATTGCCGGCGGCGCAGAAGCACTAGCCAAGTCGATTCAGGCTCAATAAGGGGTAACGACTTTGCGACATCGTCCCCGCAGGGGGAGCACCCTTTAGGATTAGTTGTTATATACGCCAGAAATTATTAATACCGAAAGGATTTTTACCGGATGAAACAAATGGTGAATGCAACAGGCCGTGTTATACAGATCCAGGGAAGTGTTGTTGATGTTGAGTTTCCTGCAGGCGAACTCCCCAACGTTTTTGAAGCCCTCGAGATCCCCCGCGAAAACGGTGGAAAACTGGTGCTGGAAGTGGAAAAGCACCTGGGTGATAACCGGGTGCGCTGTGTTTCGATGGATACCACCGATGGCTTGCAGCGCGGTCTCCTGACCAAAGCTACCGGTGCACCCATCCTGGTCCCTGTCGGGGCCGCCACCCTGGGCCGCATTTTCAACGTTCTGGGTTGCCCGGTGGACGATAAAGGTGAGGTTGTGGCAGAACAGTACTACCCCATTCATCGACCTGCCCCGCTTTTTTCCGAGCAATCCACCCGCACCGAGATTTTCGAAACCGGTATCAAGGTGATTGACCTGATCGCGCCCTTCACCAAGGGCGGCAAGACCGGCATCTTTGGCGGAGCGGGTGTTGGCAAGACCATCGTCATCCAGGAACTCATCCGCTCGGTTGCCACGGTCCACCAGGGCAACTCGGTCTTCGCCGGGGTGGGGGAGCGCAGCCGTGAAGGTACCCAGCTCTACCGCGAAATGCTCGAGTCGGGTGTGATGAAAGATACTGTCATGGTCTTTGGCCAAATGAACGAGCCGCCCGGTGTCCGCTTGCGGGTGGCTCTCACAGCTCTCTCGATGGCCGAGTATTTCCGTGACCAGGGCCGCGATGTGCTCCTCTTCATTGACAACATCTTCCGCTTCACCATGTCTGGTTCCGAAGTTTCGGCTCTCCTCGGTCGTATGCCCTCCGCAGTGGGCTACCAGCCCACCCTGGCCACAGAGATGGGCGAGCTGCAGGAACGCATTACCTCCACTCGCCACGGATCGATTACATCCATGCAGGCTGTATACGTCCCTGCAGACGATTATTCGGACCCTGCACCTGTAGCCACTTTCACCCACCTGGATGCTACCATCGCCCTCGAACGTTCCATTGTCGAAAAAGGTATCTATCCTGCCGTGGATCCCCTGGCGTCCACCAGCCGTATCCTCGACCCGAACATTGTTGGTGTGGAACATTACAACACTGCCCGCGAGTGCCAGCGCATCCTCCAGCGCTATAAGGATTTGCAGGATATTATCGCAATCCTCGGCATTGACGAGTTGAGCGAAGACGACAAACTGGTCGTCTCGCGCGCCCGCAAGATTGAACGGTTCTTCTCTCAGCCGTTCTTTGTAGCCGAAGTGTTTACCGGCACTTCGGGCAAATATGTACCCATTAAAGAGACCGTGTGCGGCTTCCGCGAGATTCTGGATGGCAAATGTGATGACCTGCCCGAGCAGGCTTTCATGATGGCTGGTACGATTGAAGATGTGCGTGAGAAGGCCGAGAAACTGGCCAAGGTTGCTTAGCGTTTACACGCTCGAAGGTCAAAGGGCCGGCGTGTCAACTTTAATACTTGCCAACGTGCAAACGGATAAATATGCCCATTCGATGTGAGATTGTATCCCAGGACCGCATGGTTTATGAAGGGGATGTGGATATCGTAGTCCTCCCCGGTACGGATGGCGAGATGGGCATCCTGCCTCATCATGCCCCGTTGCTGACCACCCTTAAAATCGGTATCATTAAAGTGCGGTCCGGTGGAAAAGAAGAAATCTTTACAGTGGCTGGCGGTGTTGCTGAGGTCCAGCCGGATATTGTCACGGTTCTGGCTGACGCCGCTGAAAATATCCAGGAGATCGACGTGGCCCGTGCTGAGGCTGCTCGCAAGCGAGCTGAAGAGATCCTTGCCAAGGGTGTTCCAATTGACTCGGATGCTTATATCAAAATGGAAGCCGCATTGCGCAAGTCCAACTTGCGCCTGGATGCCGTCAAACGCTACCGGCACACACCTGCCAAACCTCCACGCATCACTGAATGACCCGAATTGAGATGATATATGCCTAATAAGTTCTCCGTTTCAAAAGATCTGGGGATAGACCTCGGAACCATCCAGACCCGCATAGCCGATGGCAGCGGTATTCTTGTGGATGAACCGACTATTGTGGCCATTGTCATTGCAGAGCAAAAAATTGTTGCCCTCGGCAAGGAAGCCCAGGGAATGCAGGGGCGCGTCTCCGATGAAACCATTGAGGTTGCCCATCCCCTCCAGAATGGGGTGGTGGCAGACTATGAGATCACCGAGGCCCTCCTGCATCACCTGCTTCGCAACGTCAGCGGACCCATGCGTGTCTTCCGCCCGCGTGTGATGATCACCGTTCCCTTTGGTGTCACCAGTGTGGAATCGCGCGCTGTCCATGAAGCGGTTCTCCAAGCTGGCAGCCGCGATGCTTATCTAATCCAGCAGCCTCTGGCAGCTGCCCTTGGTGTGGACTTGCCGATCGGCTCGCCATCCGGGAACATGATCATCAACCTCGGAGGTGGGGTTACGCAGGCTGCGGTCATTTCGATGTATGGAATTGTTGCTGCCGAAACGATGCGTTCTGGCGGGATCCAGATGGACGAAGCCATTGTTAGTTATGTACGGAAAAAATACGGGGTCATCATCGGCCCGCAGACTGCCGAACAGTTGAAGATCAAGATCGGTGCCGCCATCCCGCAGGACAAAGAGGAAGGTTTGGAAGTCCAGGGGCAGGACCAGGTTAGCGGCTTGCCGCGCCCGGTTACGATCACCACTGGTGAGGTGGTCGAAGCGCTTCAAGAGCCGCTCAAGCAGGTTATTGAGACTTGTCGCCGCGTGCTCGAGAAGACGCCACCTGAACTGGTTTCCGATATCATTGACCGGGGTGTGGCCTTGTGCGGAGGTGGAGCAATGCTGCGCGGCTTCGATAAACTGCTGACGAAAGCCCTCGGCATCCCCGCTTACCTGGTCGACAACCCCTCAACCTGTGTGGTGGAGGGGGCGGTCAAAGCATTGGGGATGTATAACATTATCAAGCGCAACCTGCCGCCTGTTTAAAAAAGATCCTGACCGGGCTTTCCTTGCCCGGTCTTTTGTTGCAGATCGCAGGTATGGCCTGAGTTGTTGGTTTCTTGTCAAAACCCGGCTGCTCCCTGCAGGATTGATAAAGTCGCTTCTGCAACCTTTTTAAGAGAGCTGGAGGAGGGCCTATGGACAACCCACAAATTCCCGAAGCCTATCTCCCGGTCACTGGCCTGGGTGCCTTACGCAGATATTTCCCGATCAGGAAGTGGAACCGCTGGGGGTACCTGGTGATGTTCCTATTATTATTCGCCGGCGCGCTGCTGGTCTTTTTATTTGGAATTTACGACACTTATGTGGCTTATCGCCAGCATGGTCCGGCTATGATTGACGATAAGCTCATCGGCCCGCTGGGAATCGCCTTTTTCCTCTTTGCACTTGGGTTGCTGGCAGGCTGGGGTGCGTTTGCTAACTGGAAAAAAGGTGTGGCAGCCTACGAGCGCGGGTTCGCCTATAACGACCGCAAAGGCCTCCAGGTCTGGCCCTGGGAGGATATGCTCTCAATGACCTCTGCCATCACGCGCCATTACACCAACGGGATTTTCACAGGCACAAGCCATGTCTACACGTTATCCAACCGTCAGAACCAGCGTCTGGTGATCTCCGATTCCATCGCAAAAGTTGAGGAACTGGCGAAGTTTATTGAAGAGAATATCTTCCCGCTCCTTTATGGGCGTGCAGCCGACCAATTCAACACTGGACAGGCTGTTGTCTTCGGACCGGTAGCTGTCAGTAAAATGGAGATTACGATTGGGAAGAAGGCTTATCCTTGGAAGGATGTGAAGGAGGTTTCCATTCACCAGGGGGTTTTAAAAGTCTCCAGGAAAGATGGCGGCTGGTTCAGTGGGGCTAGCGCGTCCGCCTCCACCATCCCCAATCTGCGCGTTTTGTTGACCATCATTCATCAGGCTGTTGGTCTCAAAGCGGGTTAATCACCCGCACAATGGGATTAAACAAAGACGAGCGATGCGGTTACATCGCCCGTCTTTGTAAAGCAGGTTCGGGACTATTTCTTCCGGGAGGCAAAAAACTTGACAATCTCTGCCACAAACGATGGGATCAGCAGGAGCGGCAGAATGATTTCCCATTGTTCCCAGCCAAGTGCCACTGTATTGAAAACGTTGTTCAACCCGGGGAGATAAACCACACCAAGTAGCAGAGCCATCGACGATAGGAAGGCAAGATTCATATTGCGGTTCTTGAAGACGCCAATCTTTAGCAGGGGAAAACGCTCCGAACGGGAAGTGAAGGCCCGGAACAACTCGGAGGCTGAAAGGGTTACAAAGGCCATTGTCTCGGCTGCTTCGATGTGGGCAGGAAACAATTTCAGTCCGATGAAATACGCCGCCAGGCTTACAGATGTGATTGCGATGGTCTGGGTGAAGATGCCGATCTGCATGAACCGGTTGATGATGGGCTCCTTGGGCGGGCGCGGCGCCTGGGACATGATATCCGGGTCACCCTTCTCGGTACCGAGCGCCAGAGCTGGCGCGCCATCGGTTACCAGGTTCAGCCAGAGTAGTTGGATGGCTGTCAACGGGGAGTTCTTTGTAATTAGTGTTCCCAGGAAGATAATCAGGATTTCGGCCACATTGCAAGAGAGAAGGTAGTAGACAAACTTGCGGATATTGCTGTAGATCACACGTCCCTGCTCCACCGCGTCCACAATGCTGGCATAATTGTCGTCGGTCAGCACCATATCGGCTGTTTCCTTGGCCACATCAGTGCCGGTGATACCCATTGCTACGCCGATGTTGGCGCGTTTGATGGCCGGGGCGTCGTTGACGCCGTCGCCGGTCATGGCTACCACTTCGCCTTTAGCCTGCAAGGCATCCACAATGCGCATTTTATGCTCGGGGGAGACACGGGCAAAAACATCTACCAGCTCGATCTCGTTTTTCAGGGCGTCGTCGCTCATGCGGTCCAAGTCCGCGCCGGTTAACACCTCGTGACCTGCGCGTAAAAGCCCGATTTCTAGGGCCACCGCCCGGGCGGTGTTCGGGTAGTCGCCGGTGATCATTACCGTGCGGATGCCAGCGTGGGCGGCTTTCTCCATGGCGTGTTTTACTTCTCCACGAGGCGGATCGATCATTCCCACCAGGCCGACAAAGACCAGATCCTTCTCCAGTTCGTCCACTGGGACAGTATTGGCATCCGGGGCATTCTCCACCACGCGGTAGGCCACTCCCAGCACGCGCAAGGCATCCTGGGTCATGGAGTCGTTGGCATCCCGGATGCATTGACGGGTAGCATCGTTCATTGGTTTGGTCTTGTCATTGACTGTCTGATAGCTAGTACACAAGTCAACCACCAGGTCGGGTGCGCCTTTGACGGCAATCACATTCCAGCCGGTTAATTTGGTATCCGTGAACGGAGAAACGTCCTGTGCGTTCGGCTGGTGGATGTCATGGATGGTGACCATGCGTTTCCGTTCCGAGTCGAAGGGTACCTCGTCTTCGCGCGGATAGGCCTTGTGCAATTCCACATGGTAGGCATCCGCCTTGGCCGCTGCGATCAACAACGCTCCTTCGGTTGGGTCGCCTACAATCCGGTAAGACTGGTCGTCTCCCTCGACTGTCTCGAGCTGGGCGTCGTTATTGAGCGCCCCCACCCAAAGAGCGGTTCCAACGCCGGGGTATTGCTGCAGGTCCACCAATTTGCTGTCCACCTGGAACTCGCCCCGCCGGGAGTACCCCGAGCCGGTTACAGCGACAAACAACCCATCCACCCATACACGCGTGACCGTCATTTCATTCTGGGTGAGGGTACCGGTCTTGTCGGAGCAGATCACTGTAGCTGAGCCGAGCGTCTCCACCGAAGCGAGCCGGCGGATCAGAGCATGACGGCGGATCATCTCACGCATCCCCAGTGCCAGGCTGATGGTTACCACGGCAGGTAAACCTTCCGGGACGGCGGCGATGGCCAGACTGACAGCAACGATAAAGAATTTAACCAGTTCGGTCTTGGCGACCTGAAGATATGCAAGGATGCCGCCCCCCGCGGCTGTCAGGAGTCCCAGATCCGTGTTCTCGATGACGGCCACGATGAAAACAATTCCGCAGACGGCCAGAGATGCCCAGCCAAGGGTCTTGCCGAGCTGGTCCAGGCGCTTCTGCAATGGAGTTTCTTCCTGGTCAACGCTCTCGAGCATCTTGGCGATCAAGCCGAGCTGGGTGTGCATGCCGGTGGCAATGACCACGCCGTGCCCGCGTCCGTACGTGACCATGGTACCCATAAAGGCGCTGTTCTTGCGGTCACCCAGCGGGATATTTTCCTCTAATTTCATTGCGGCATTCTTCTGCACTGTGAGCGATTCGCCGGTTAGGGCAGCCTCATCAACCTGCAGGTTGGCTACTTCCAGAAGACGCATATCAGCCGGGATATGATTGCCGGCCTCCAGGAAAACAATGTCGCCCGATACGAGATCCCGCGAGGAAATGGTGATGCGATGACCATCCCGCAGGACGCGCGCTTCGGGCGCGGCCAGTTTCTGCAGGGCTGCCAACGCTTCTTCGGCCCGTCTTTCCTGAATAATACCCATGATGGCGTTCAACAGGACGATGGCAATGATCGCAGAGGCATCCACCCACTCGCCCAGGAGGGCAGAAACAATGGAAGCCACGATGAGCAGTATAACAATGAAATTATTGAACTGCTCCCAGAGAAGCTGCAGGAAGCCGGGACGGGGCGCCTCGGTCAGTTGGTTGGGGCCGTATTGGGCTATTCGTTCGGCAGCTTCTGCGCCGGTCAGTCCATTCTCGCTGACTTTCAGGTGCCTAAGAACTTCCTCTTTTGACAGAGCGTGCCAGGGTTCAGGCGTCGGAGAAGCGGTGTTTTCCTGGGGGGTATTTTTTTTCATCAAAATCAATCTCCAAAAGTGAATTAACAGATCTTGAACCGGGATCAGGCTGAAGGTCCGATTTTTGTGCCGGAGGGGAGTACCCCATTTTTCGGGATGACCACAATTCCATCCTGGACAACCCAATTCTCATTTGCAATTTCCGTGCCTGATGGGAAAGGCCGGATGACTACATCTGCGCCCAGGCGGGCGTTTTTGTCAATGATGGCACATTCGATGTGGCATCTTGGCCCGATACCGATGGGCGGTTTCGCCGGATCAGCATCGGCGTCGACCCGGTAGTAGTCCGCGCCCATCAAAATGCTGTCTTTGATCTTGGTCCCGGCAGCAATGATGCTGCGAACGCCGATGACCGAATGGGTAATCTCTGCTTGTTGGATTTGGCAACCATCGGCCAATAGCACATCTTTGAGGATACTGTCTTCCACGATGGAGCCTGGCAGAAAGCGGGAATGGGTAAAGACGGGCCGCTCGCTATCAAAGAAGTTGAGCGGTGGGTTCTGGCAGGATAGTTCCAAGTTGGCCTCATAGAAGGAACGGATTGTTCCGATATCCCGCCAATAGCCGTCGAAGTCGAAACCATAGACAGCGCAGTGGTGGATGGCATGGGGAATGATGTCCCCGCCAAAATCGTCAAAACGCGGATTGTCTAGTAAGAGCTCGATAAGAACCTGTGTGTTGAAGAGATAAATTCCCATTGAACCGAGAAAGGGACGCTTTTTGTCAGGGCGGCTGGCGAATTTGGACAGGACTACCGGGTCCTTTGGCTTTTCAGCGAAATCGCTGATGCGGTCATCCTGGCCGCGTTTCAGGATACCCAGGCGGGACGCTTCCTCCTGCAAGACTGGTTGGACAGCGACAGTAATATCTGCATTGTGCCTCCAGTGAAATTCAGCCATGGGGCCGTAATCCATCCTGTAGAGGTGATCTCCAGCCAGGATAAGTACATATTTAGCCCGTGAGGAACGAATCTGGAAGATTTGCTTGCGCAGGGCATCTGCCGTGCCCTGGTACCAGTCGGCAGATTCGAGCGTTTGCTCGGCTGCCAGGATTTCGACAAATCCAGTGTGAAATTTATCAAAGTTATAGGTCTGGTTGATGTGACGGTGCAGGGAATGGGAGTTGAATTGGGTCAGGACATCGATCCGGTAGATCCCGGAGTTGATGCAGTTGCTGATAGGAATGTCGATCAAGCGATATTTCCCGGCTATGGGCACTGCCGGTTTTGAGCGTAATTTGGTTAATGGAAACAGCCGCGATCCACGTCCACCCCCCAGGATGACAGCTAATATATCATTCATGGTTGGCATAGGCCTCTCCTCCGTGCTATATCTTCACACGATATTATCATAACCCGGAAAAAGTACGCGCGCCAATTTCATTCTTCATCCTGTTTCAATGTTATTATGACTTTGACTAAATAAAATGCGAGACCACCTGGATGGCGGTCTCGCGAACGCTGGAAAGCGCACAGGCAACCGGGAGTTTCCTCCGTGCTGACAACTGCCTGTCCCGCAATTGCGGGCGCTACTCCCCGACAAAGGGAACTTTTCTTGATATAATGCCGAAGGTGGGACTTGAACCCACAATCCCGTCAGGGAACACGAGTTTGAGTCGTGCGCGTCTGCCAGTTCCGCCACTCCGGCCAGCGCCCAAATTTTACCACAAACACAGGTACCGATGAAACTTGGAATTATTGGCTTCCCCCAATCCGGAAAAACGACCCTCTTTAATGCCCTCACCCGCGGCAACGCCCCCACCACTGCATCTGCCGGGCGCATTGAAGTCCATACCGCGGTGGTGGATGTTCCCGACCCGCGTGTAGATACACTCTCGGGAATGTTTAAACCGAAGAAAACCATCTATGCCAAGGTCACTTATGCCGACATCGCCGGGTTGGATAGCGGTGTAGCCAAGTCTGGAATCTCCGGCCAGCTCCTCAACCAGCTGTCACAGATGGATGGGCTCATTCATGTCGTCCGCTGTTTTGAGGATGGGAGCGTGCCCCATCCGTCCGGGAGTGTTGACCCGGCCCGCGACGCTACTGCCATGGAGGGTGAACTCCTCTTGAACGACCTGATCGCCGTCGAGCGCAAACTCGAACGATTGGTGGAGGAACGTAAAAAAAGCGGAACCGACAAAGTTCTTAATGAACGCCAGACCGTATTGTTCACGCGTTTACATGAGATCCTTTCAACCGATAAACCTCTGCGGGGTGTTGATATCTCTGTTGAGGAGGAAAAATTCCTCTCCGGCTTTGGCCTGTTGACGCGCAAACCCTTGCTGCTATTGCTTAACCTAGGGGATGGGCAGGTAGAGCCAAAGATTCAGACCGATTCGCCGATTGTGGCGTTGCAAGGCAAACTGGAAATGGAGATCGCCCAGTTGCCGCCGGACGATGCGGCTGTCTTCATGTCTGAGTATGGTATCACCGAACTGTCACTCAACCGCATGATCAGCATCTCTTACGATCTGCTCAACCAGCAATCCTTTTTCACGGTTGGTGAAGATGAAGTCCGCGCATGGACAACCAAACGGAAAGCCACTGCAGTGGAAGCGGCCGGCGAGATCCATACTGATCTGGCGCATGGGTTCGTGCGCGCTGAAGTGGTCGCTTGCCAGGATTTGCTTGAGTTGGGTGGGATGACCGAGGCTAAGGCCAAAGGCAAATTGCGGCTTGAAGGCAAGGAATACATTGTCAAGGATGGCGACATCGTCCACATCCGCTCAAGCCTGTAATCCACCCCGAGATACAAAATAAGCGCGCCGTGAAAATTCGGTGCGCTTATTGTAATTTTGCTTTTCAACTACGCTTCGTACTCGGCAGGTGCCTCCTCGATCGTCGCCACCGGTTCTTCGTCGGCCTTCTTATCCAACATCTGCATGGACACGGCCACCACCTTGGTGTAATATTTGGTTTCGCCGCCCTTATCCTCATATTTGTCCGTTTTCAGGCGACCTTCAACGAAGACCAGGCTGCCTTTGTGTAAATACTGCTGGCAGACCTCGCCGAGCCGCTCCCAGGCCTCCACGTTGACCCATTCAGTATATTCCTTGTCTCCTTCCCCCGACTTCCAGCGCTGGCTGACAGCCAGACTGAAGTGGGCCACCTTCTTACCGGTGGGTGTCGAACGGCTTTCGGGGTCCTTACCAAGGCGGCCGATCAGTTGAACACGATTAAGCGATGGCATTTCATTTCCTCCTTTTATCTTAAATGGATTATTGATATTATTAGTTTACTGATGTTTAGACAAAAGTCAAGCAGGAATTTGGAGTCTTTATGAAAATCGTGACCACTCTCTCCGAAATGCGCATTGAACGCAGCCTTCTGCCCGGGCCTGTTGGATTTGTACCGACCATGGGTTACCTGCACGCCGGTCACATTTCCCTGGTAAAGGCGGCCAGGATAGATTGTACCAGCGTGGTCGCCAGCATCTTTGTCAACCCGACCCAGTTCGGACCAAACGAGGATCTCGCCAGATACCCGCGTGATCTGCCGCGCGACCTTGCCCTGCTCGAAGCCGCCGGGGTGGATTTGGTCTGGACGCCCACGGTGGAGGTCATGTACCCGTCCGGGTTCCAAACCTGGGTGGAGGTGGAGGAACTGAAGCGTTCGCTGGAGGGCGAACTGCGCCCGGGGCATTTTCGCGGTGTGACGACAGTGGTTGCCAAGTTGTTCAATGCTGTAAGCCCAGACAAAGCCTACTTCGGTCAGAAGGATGCCCAGCAGGCGGCTGTAGTCCGGCGCATGGTTAGGGACCTGGATTTCCCGATCGAGGTTGTTGTCTGTCCTATTATGCGGGAAGCTGATGGGCTGGCCATGTCCAGCCGGAATGTTTACCTCAACCCAGCTGAGCGCCAAGCTGCGACGGTTCTCTTTCACGCCTTATCTGCTGCCAAAGCAGCATATGAATCCGGCGAACGAAATGCTGAAAAACTGCGCACGCTGGTGCGTGAGATAGTTACCGCTGAATCACTGGCGAAACTGCAGTATATCTCCTGTGCCGATTATGACACGCTAGAAGAGTTGGAAACGGTGCGCGCCAAAGCGCTGCTTTCGATGGCGGTCTTAATAGGGAAAACGCGGCTGATCGATAATTTTGTGGTCGGTTTATGATGCAGGGTCGACCAATTGGACGCTCCTGCTTTTACATGTAAAATAAACGAACGGATGCCTCAGTTGCGTAAAGATAATTTCTGTTTAACATTCAACCGGGCAGGTTATACGGATTATTCTCTATATCTGCTCATACCTCTCGACAGGCACAACAAACACGGTGGCGCGTTTCTCGCCCTCGGGGGCAGGGCCGCAGGTTTCCTTCATGACCTGGATGGCAGCATCCACCTGTCCATCCTCCATGCCCACCAGCAGGGTGGTCACGCCCCGTCGCAGCAAGCCGCCGGTTGAAGCGATGCGCGTAACACGGTATTTTCCAGCGGTCAGCGAACGCGTAACAGGGTCAGAGTCGTCGTCCCTCAGGATCGCGATGATCAATTTCATGGCGCACACTCCTCACGGCCCCGGCACTTAGTGAGGACCGGGGCATGCATACTCAGAATTCCTCGAATCGCTCCACAGGGATGGTGAAAACTGTCGCCCCCCCCACCGTCACCGGCACGGGGGTCGGTAGCGGCAGCGGCGAGCCTTCCATCGGGATGGCCAGGTATTCGACCCGCTGGCGGCAGGATTTTTGTAGTGCCACCCGTGCTTCCTCCTCCTTGTCCGCCGGCAGGCCTACCAATAACGTGGCGTTGCGCCGCCCAAGGAAGCCGCCGGTGCTGGCTAGGTGAAAGACCGGCACGCCCAGCACACTGAGGGCGCGTGTCGCCAGGTCCACATCTTGTTCTTGGACGATGACCGTCATTAAAAATCGAATGGGGGAATTTTCCATATCAGCCTCCTATTCGGTGGACACCACCGCATCGGTTGGGTCGTCCAGCGTGACCGTCCTTCCGTCGGGGAAGACGACCTGCGTCTGGTTTGCGGAGCGGGTGATGCTCAAGCCTCTATATTTTACCGTAACTGGCCAGGGAAAAGGATTCTTTCCGCTCAGGAATATCCGCTGTCCTGTCCCGGGCGAGATTCGTGATGAAATACTGGAACCGGGACTACCCCGCCCCGCTCCGGAACCAAGACTACCCCGCGGAGTTTCGATCCGTACCCCGAGCGTGCTTAGGAACAAACCAAGCGGGGCAAACCCCTGGACCGGATTCCGTTCCCCGATGCCTGCCCCACTTTTGGCATGGTAGGCGCGCGCAAAGGCGTGCTGCTGCTTGAGATTCTGAATGACCGCCATCATTAGCCGGCTGGTCAATTCGGCTGCCTCAGCCCGCAGACCATAGCCCAGCAGCCCTTCACCGATGAGGGCGTTCCATGGCAGGGATACATCCTGGCAGGCGGGATTGGATTGCGAGTGGGGGACAGCCGGGTCCTGTGCTTGAACCGGGATTACTTTGCATAATGGGATGCCGAACGGTCCTCCGAACCGGTTGGGGGCTAGCAGGGTTCGCTTGACAATGCTCTGGGCGCGGCGCAAGTTGGGAATCCCGGCCCAAAGCGGCAGGAAGAGGCTTACATCTTCGGTGGAAAAATCCATTATACAGACCGAGATCTGGTCGTGTTTTCCCAGCCCCGTTATTTCGATCTCGGTCAGCCTGGTATAGACCATCTGGGTTGTAGCTACAGCCATATCCGGACTCCATTGGAAATCCTTATGTTCCAGGTGTTCGGTCTGGGGTGTCTCGCCGTTCTGGCCGTACAGGCAGATTTCTAGGAGGCGGGTGGCTTCCACCTTCAACTCAAGCCAGACAAGCAAGCGCACCGGATGCCGAAAGGATTGGTTGAGGATGAGTCTCCCCGCCCCGCGCTGGTTGCCGAGATTTTTTCCTTCAGGGCTGCGATGGGTTTCCCTGTCCCGGAGATGGTAGAGCACGGCATCCGCGTCCCAGCATTCTTCAGCCAATGATTTTAGCCGCCCGGATTCCTGCTCCCACTTTGCACGATTTTTTGGCTGGTCGAGGGCCCCAGCAATCCGCGCCTGCACCTGGGTCTCCTGGCATAACAGGGCTGCCAGGGCCGGGCTTTCTGCAGCGGCGATCTCCGCTCCTTGCCAGACGGTGAATCCCGGGTTTCCTTCGAGACCTGTCTGCATTTGATGATCCCATTTGGGAAAGCCGTCGCGGTCGTGCAGCTTGTCGAACCAGCAGCGGGTGAAAGCTTCCAACCCGGGCTGGACTTCTCGCAGGAAATCCAGATCATGCGTTTGCTGAAAGGTTTGCCAGGCGAGGCTTGCCAGGAGTGGTGCGGCCAGCCAATGTCCGCGTTGACCAGCCAAGCCGGGTTTCCAATCCACCGCACCATCCTTGGACTGGGTGGCGAGGAAGTTGCGCACCAGACCTGCCGCAAGTTCAGGCGCGCCGGGTAGCACGCTGGTGATGTAATTGGCTTCCAAAAGTGGCTGTCCGCTCCACAGGTGGGGATAATCGCTGCCATCCCCACGCGGCGAATACCCCTGGTCTGGCTGGCGGGTGAACACAAAGGATGGGTTAGGAAGCTGTTGGCTGGGACCAAAGAATAAGCCCAAGGCGGTCTTCTGGCTGAGTGCGAAGGCCGCATCCCAATCCGGGTCGCCGGTCTGGACTTCAATGGTCTGAGCGGCGTTGACTATTTCGATCTTCGCCCGTTCGGGCTCAAAGGGACGGGCTGCGGTGAGGCGCGCCAACTCCAATGATCCTTTGGAGGTGGCTAAGGCGGCTTGCGCCCAAGTCAGGGTCCGTGTGCTTCCGGCAGCCAGGGTTAGATCGAGAGCTAGGGAAGGGTACGGTCCCCGACCAGGCTGAGGTCCCCCGGTGAGAAAGAGCACAGGTGCTAGGTCCGCGCTGCGCCCGGCCAGAACGTTTACCGATTGCTTGGGGAGGATGGCAAAGTTTTGTCCCTCCAGAGGAACGAGTTGTCCACATAGTTCGAGCAAGAGGCTGCACGGTTCACTACGCTGGTTGGTGACGGTGAAACGCCCACTCACTGTGTGTGAATCAGGAGCCCAGTATTCGGCCATCACATCTATCTTGGGAAATGGAGAAAAATCGAGTGCAAGGAAATTAGGGAAGAAACGGCGCAAGCGTGGTGGGACCAGGAAAGCGGCCGGGTCAGAGATGGTCTGGTCGGCGATGGTGAAACGCGGGAAGATACGCATCATGCGGGCACGCAGCCCATAAGTGGTACGCAATGATAGGGCTGGTGGGTCACCGCCGCCGGTTTCGAGTTCCCAGATGTGATCGTTAACATAGTCAGGGGTGCACAGGCGAAAGTCTGCCACCAAGGTAAGGGCAAGCGGGTCGCCGGGGCCGAGTGTCCAGTCACGCATCAAATAAGTATACGGTTGTTTTAGCCGGAGGTCAAAGGTTTTGTGCTAGAATAATTCAAATCCTGCGAGGAATAATGCCAGATTCTGAAGACCCACGCGAGAAATTCAATCGCATCATGAAATCCGAAGCCGAGACTCGGGCTGAACCACCTGCCGAGGAGTTTACTCCCGGAGGCGGGATGCGCCCCATCCGCCATCCGGCAGTGGATGAGAATGGCATGCCCCTGCCACGGCGTGTGGAAGAGATCGACATGGGGGCAACCCGCGTCGGCCAAGTAGCTTACAACCTTACTACCGGCAAGCCGGTGCGCCGTCTGGCGAAGACCAGGGGTAAACCGTTGACACCTCGCCGGAAGTCTTTTAACTGGCCAAAAGCGGGAGGCTGCCTGCTGCATGGATTCATTATCAGTCTCTTTGTTATTGTGGCCCTTGGACTGATTCTGGCAGCGGTAGGTATTTACGAGTATTACTCCATTGCCGCCACTCTACCCAGTGTAAGCGACTTGCAACTGCGCGCTTCCCAATTCGAGACCACACGCATACTGGACCGCAATGGGGATACATTATACGAGATCAGTGATCCGAACGCGGGGCGCCGCACATACGTTCCCTTAAATGAAATATCCCCTTATCTGGTGGCTGCAACGCTTTCCACCGAAGACAAAGATTTTTACACGCATGGCGGATTTGACCCGCTTGCGATCCTGCGCGCCTTCTGGCAGAATATCACCAGCGGTGAGACCGTTTCTGGCGCTTCCACCATCACCCAGCAGTTGGCGCGGGCTTTGCTCTTCACACCCGAGGAACGCGGTCAGCGCACCTACTTGCGAAAAGTGCGGGAGGCTCTCCTCTCCGCCGAGATCGAACGCCGTTACAGCAAAGACAAGATTCTTGAACTTTACCTTAATGAGATCTATTACGGCAACCTGTCGTATGGCGTGGAAGCCGCCGCTGAGACCTATTTTGGGAAATCTGCCGGCCAATTGACCCTTGCTGAAGCAGCTTTCCTGGCTGGTCTGCCTCAGGCACCTTCGGTATATGATATCTATACCAACCGGGATGTCACTATGGTTAGGTACCAAACTGTTATCATGGGGATGCTGGCATTGAGCACTGAACGTAATTGTATCTACGTCAGCAACGCCCCTGACCAGGTCTGTGTGGAAGGGGCTGCAGCCGCGTCTGCCATCCAGGATATCAAAAACCAGACCTTCACCCCGCCTATAACCATTATGCGATACCCGCATTGGGTGCAGTATATCCGTACCCTGCTTGAGGATCGCTTTGACCCGCAGACGATCTACCGCTCCGGTTTTACCGTCTATACCACGCTCGATCCTGACATGGAAGATGCTGCTCAGCAATCCGTCACTGCACAGGTGGCTGCCCTGGCAGACAAACATGTTACCGATGGGGCGCTGGTGGCTATTAAACCATCCACGGGCGAGATTCTAGCTATGGTCGGATCGCCGGATTTCTATAATGATGCCAATGCCGGACAGATCAACATGGCAGTCAGCCCCACCCGCCAACCTGGTTCGTCCATCAAACCCTTTACTTATCTGGCTGCCTTTGAAAAAGGCTGGACAGCCTCCACGCTCATCTGGGATGTGCCTTCGGAATTCCCGCCCTCTGGTTTGCCTAATGACCCGAATCCAGTTTACGTTCCGAACAACTTCGACCACAAATTTCATGGTCCACTCACCGTGCGCGAGGCATTGGCGAACTCGTACAACATCCCAGCGGTCAAAACACTCCAATTCGTCGGTGTTTATGATGACCCTAACACACCGCAAAAGGATGGTCTGACCGGTATGGCCGAGCGCATGGGCATTACCAGCCTGACGCGCGATGACTATGGTCTGTCTCTTACCCTGGGAGGTGGCGAGGTCAGCCTGCTGGAGATGACCGGCGGCTACGCCGTCATTGCCAATGGCGGTCTGAGAGTCCCGCCTGTGGCGATCATGAAGATCGTTGATTTCCAAGGCAACGTGAAATACCAGTACGAGCCCCCGGCCGGCGATCAGGTCATCGGTCCTGAACATGCATTTCTGATGTCGTCCATCCTCTCCGACAATTCCGCCCGTACACCCGTATTTGGGCCGAATTCGATAGTCAACCTGCCCTTCCAGGTGGCAGTGAAGACGGGCACATCGAACGACTCGCGCGATAACTGGACGCTCGGTTATACCCCCGACCTGGCAGTAGGTGTCTGGGTGGGTAATGCGGACTACTCTCCGATGGAAAATACCACCGGCGTGACCGGTGCCGGCCCGATCTGGGCCGAGTTCATGACTTATGCCATTAACCGCCTTACCGGTGGCAATCCAACTTCTTTTGTGCGACCTGCAGGCATCGAGGAGCATACGATCTGCACAGTCTCAGGCACACAGCCGTCACAGTGGTGCCCCAGCCAGCGCGAAGAGTATTTTGCCCCCGGGCAGCCTCCGCTGACCCCTGACAATGACCTGTGGCACCAGGTGCTGGTGGATACATGGACAAACTTGGAATCCTCTCCTGAATGTGCGGATTTCACAAAAGAACTCATGACGATCAATGTGACCGATAATGGAGTGCGTAACTGGATCAAACAGGATCCACAAGGCCAGCAATGGGCCCGCGATATGGGCTTTGATGAGATTATCTTTGTTCCCGACAGGAAGTGCACAGCCAGCGACCCGCGCCCGCATTTGCAGTTTGCGGGTCTGGAGGATGGACAAACCATCTCGCAAAACTTGATAGATATCAGTCTCGTGGCCGATGCTACAGGCGGATTTCGCTTCTGGCGTCTGGAATGGGGAGGGGGCGGAGACCCAAAGGATTGGACACAACTAATCAACAATACCGGAAGTGCTGTGCCTTCTCCAGGTAAAGTCACCACTTGGGATTTAACCGGGATCCCTTACGGACAGGTTACGTTGCGTTTGTACATGCAGGCTGACGATGGCGGCTATGCTGAAAAGAGGATTCGCCTGAACTTGAATTTGCCTACCTCTACCCCCACCCCGACCGAGGTACCTACGCCGACCCCGTCAGCTACTCCTGTGCCACCTACTGACACGCCGACCGAAACACCCACTCCCTTTCCAACAGATACGCCAATACTCACCGAAACCCCAACATAAAAGAGCGAGTTATGGCAAGGTTGGGAACTGTCCCATGTCCCCATTTATTCCACTGGCCCTTGATCAAATTAATAAGAATAAAGAATTCCCGAAGGCCTGGATAAGGAAATGCCCCAGAATTAGATCTGGGGCATTTTGCATTAATATTTCATATTCTATGGTGCGATTATCGGCCGCCAGGCCGGGTCAAATTCCATTGTTGTGGTATTTGTAAGGCGGATGATGGCTCCTGTGCCATCTGCTTTGATGCGATAAATGTCGTAATCCAAGCGATTGGAATCCTCTGTGTCCAGGCTCTCATAAGCGATCCAAATCCCATCCGGCGAGTAATCGCTATGGGCACCGTATGCCTGCCCCCTAAGGTGATTCGTGCTGGCGGTTTGATAGTCAAAGGTCATTAACCAGCCAAGTTCCTGGCCTCCGCTTGTCTCGTTGAACAGGATAGTCTTACCGTCTGGTGACCACTCAGGGAGAAAATCCCAATAAATGTCTCCCCGAAGGATCAGGAATTTCTGTCCTTGGCCAGTATCGCTCATCACCCAGATCTGTAGGGCATTGGTGAGTCGGCTGTGACCGGTATAAAGGATCTGTGTTCCCGTTGGAGACCAGGAAGGCTGCGAAGACCAGTCTGGCAGGCGAATATCACTGGAAGCTTCTGTCAGGCGGGTCACACTGTTGTCGCCCAGGTTCAGGACATAGATCTGCGGGGAACCGTCTTGCAGGGAGGTGAAAGCAATGCGTGTCCCATCTGGTGACCAGGCTGGGTCAAACCCGCTTCCTTCCACGGCTGTTAGCTCCGTTGGCGCCCCGCTGCCATCGGCGTTGATGATGTAAAGCTTTGCTTCTGGATATTGGTCCATGCGTTTTGAACATGGTGAGATAACAACGAGACGCATCCCGTCTGGAGACCAAGCCGGCTGGCAGGCTCCGTAGGTTATGTTTGTCACCTGCTGAGGATCGCTGCCGTCTGAATTCATAAGGAAGATCTGTGGCGCGCCGGTGCGGTTCGAAGCAATTGCGATCTGGCTGTAACCGCCTCCCAAGGTAGTCGGAGTAGGTCCCAGTGTCTCGCTGGGCGTGGGTGTAATCGACGGCAGGAAGGTTGGGATGAGTGTTTCCGTGACGGTGGGTGAGGGTTGCTGTGTGACTGTCTTGCCTTGCGACGTTTGAGACGGTAAAGTATTCACAGGTTGGACAGTTGGCGTGCCGTGGATGGTCATTGGAATTGTAGTGGAGGTTGGGGTGGGCAGCAATCCAAGGAAGGTCTTTGTGATTGGTGACCAGAAGATGAGGATCAAAGACAGCGCCAGTATGATCGTCAAGAGGAAGAAAGAGAAGAAGATCCACCAACTTGCACCCCGGTTTTTCTTACCTGGTTCGGAGGGTGGAGGGGGAGTCTTTTTCGGGCCATTCCCGGTTTCCTTGGACATTTCCTTGGCAAGGTTACTGTCCTGCTCCGAATCTGGCGGCTGAGGCGGCGGGATAACAAGTTCTCCTTCCAAACGCTGGGTCTTGACGTTGGACGTCAGCAATGCCTGTCTGAATTCATCCGCTGACTGGAAACGCTCCTCAGGGTGGACAGCCATGGCCTTTTCAATGGCGGCTGCCAGTTTGCGGGAGACTTTCGGGTTGCGCTTGCGCACTGGTGTCAATCCAACGTTATCCATGGCCCTCGCCAGGCCGTCTTCAGGGATGATACCTGTCAGTGTGGCATAGAGCGTTGCGCCGAGGGAGTATATGTCGGTTCTGGGGCCGGTGCGCGCCGTGCCGTATTGTTCGGGTGGAGAATAACCGGGGGTCATGGCGCGTGCCCCAGTGGTTGTCGCCTGGCTGCCTTTGACCAGTTTTGCCAGGCCGAAATCCACCAGATAGATGTGTCCATCCGGCGTGATGCGCACGTTACCTGGTTTAAGATCGCGGTGGATAATGGATGGTTTGCGCGTGTGCAGGTATTGAAGCGCGTCACACATCGCCGCGCCAATCAGAATGGCTTCTTCTTCAGAAATGGTTCCGGTGCGTTCCATGCGCTGGCGCAGGTCTTCCCCATCAATGAAATCCATGATCAGGTACTGGCCTTGATCGCCAATGACAAAATGATCGGTGACGCGCGGCAGGTTGGTGTGGCGTAGGTTGGCGAGGATCACCGCTTCCAAGCGGAACTGGCGGGCGTATTCGTCGGTGGTGAATAAGTTTTCCTTCACTGCTACATCCACGCCCAGGTTCTCGTCCACGGCGCGGTAAACCGATCCCATGCCGCCCTGACCGAGAATTTCGACGATCCTGTAACGTTTGTGCAGTAATGCACCGCGTTCGAGGTTCACACCCATAACCTGATAATTATATCAGAGGCGGAAACAGCCCCAGGATTATGCAATGCAACCGCAAAGTATCAAGCGGCTTGTTTTGCCAACCTCAGTTTAACAAAAAGCCATGGAGCACCAGCCGAGACCCAGGCTCCCACCAGGACATAGCGGATATAGCGCAAAATGTAAGGGAGCAATGCTTCGGTATCAGGGGCGATCAATCCAAAGAGCTGTTGCAGACCGAGGTAGAAAACCAGGATGCCGACCGCCCCCAAGCAAAAGCGCAGGATACGTTTCCAAACGGGGCCGTTGGTACTGAACCCGCCTTGGCGATTGAACCAGGTCAGGCCGGTGAGCAGCCCGAAAAATGTTCCAGCTGCGGTGAAGGTGCCGCTCAGAGATACGGCATCTTTTGCAAAATCTGCCCAGGCCTCCGGCGGTTGCCAGTTTGTAAATTTCAGCCAGAGGAAGGGGATGAGGGAGAATAGAATGAGCACCAGCGAGGTCAGAAAGGCTGCCAGGATTTGTTGCCCCAAGCTCATCTTTTTTAACCAAGTAACGACAGGGTCCCAGAAGCGCAGTACAAGCCACAGCAAAAACGCCCCTAATAACCAGCCAAGAATAACGTCGTGCGGGAAATGCACACCCAGGTAAAGGCGTGAGATACCGACCATCAAAATTACCAGGATTGCGAACAGCCATCCCCACCATTTACGCATGCTGGCCGCTAGCATTCCCCACACGCCTGCCGCGATCTGGGCATGCCCGGATGGCACGCCGAAGGAAGTCTCACTGGCATATCCGATCACATCCTGACTAAACCAGTACGGACGCGGCCCATGAAAGGCTAATTTGAAAGCGTCATTGACTGAAGTGCTTAATAAGAGGATAATGCCAACTCGCACGCCTATGCTGGCCTCAATGCACCAGTAGAGTCCAGGCAGGAGCAGCAGGAAGAAGTATTCATTCCCAAAGAAGGAGAATACTTCCATGGGTGTCTTCAGCCAGCCTCCCAGGCTTTGTAAGATGATGTTCCAAGCGATTCCGAGGTTCCAGACGGATTCCATCGGGCAACTCCTTGAGATTGACGATTTTATAATATGTATTGTACACTCAAAGAATGAAACGTGAGTTTGCGCGTATGTGGGATTTTCCATCTGCAGTCATCCTGACCTTGATCCTGATGACTGTCTCCCAGAGGTTGTATGCCACCGACTGGGCTCCCGGGTTGTTAACCGCGCTGCTCCTAACGATCTTTGGTGTCCTCCTGGGTCTGACCTTTGGCGCCAGCCAATTCAAACGCGGGAGCGTCTTTTGGATTGTTTTTGGTTACACCATCACTTTGATCCCTTTGGTGGTGGCTTGGATTTTATACCATCAAACCCCCTGGCTGGAGCGTATGATCAGCCTGGGCGGGCGGTTGGGGCATTCGCTGTCGCTTTTTGTAACCGACCAGCCAGTCCCGGATACGGTCCTGTTCGTCGTTTTTACAGGATTTGGATTCTGGGTTATCAGTTTATTGGCCGGTGATGCCCTGGTCCGCCACGGGGATTTCGCCTTGGCGGTTGCGCCGGCCGGGATCGTGTTGTTTATCATCCAGCTGTATGATTCGAGTGTGGGCGACCACGTGTTTATCCTGGCACTGTACGCGTTCCTGTGCCTACTTTTACTCGGAAGGTTGACGTTTGTCCGCAAGCGGTTGTTCTGGAAGGAGCAGCATGTCTCATTCTCTGCCGAATCATGGACCGACTTGAACCTTGTCATCCCTGTCGCGGCTTTGGCACTGATATTCCTAGCTTGGATCGTGCCTGCCGCTGGACGGCCAGTGGTTGCCGCCAAGGTTGCCTGGGATAACGCGATTATCCACCCTCTGGAAAAGTTACGCCAGGACCTGGGGAACGCAGTCAGCGGTGTGAAAGGGTATGAAGGGGGATTGGTCGAATTCTATGGCGATACACTTGCTCTGGGTCAAAATGCCTCAACAGGGAAGACCGTTTTCCTGCGTATCACCGTTCCGCTTACCGGCAGAGCGGACCGTTACTATTGGCGAGTCCGCGCATACGATACGTACCTGGATAATCAATGGAAGAGTAAATACACATTTGACGAGCCTTTCACACCCGACCAGCCCTCCATTCCGTTGGTAAATATCCATGGCCTTTCAAGCGAATTCATCTTTACCACCGCGCAGTCTAATATGGCCGTGCTGGTTACACCTGCACACCCAATCTGGGTTAGTCGTCCTTCTGTGTTGAGTTTCACACCATCCACTGATAACGAAATTGATCCGCTTATCTTCCGGGCCGATCCGCCAATTCTGGTCGGCGAGCAATACACCGTTCATGCCAATATCTACAATCCGACGGTTATCCAGCTCCAGGAGGCCGGGACGATCTACCCCGCCTGGGTAAAGGGCCACTACCTGCAGCTACCCCCAGACCTTTCGCCCCAGATCACCGAATTGACCCAGCGCATCTCAAAGGGAGCCGTGACCCCATACGGTATAGCGGTGGCCATCACCGATTACCTGCGCGCCAACATTACCTATTCAACAACGGTTGCACCACCCCCGAATGGCATCGATCCCTTGGTCTGGTTCCTCTTCAATTATCGACAAGGTTTTTGCAATTACTATGCCACTGCCGAAGTGATCATGTTACGGAGTGTGGGCATCCCAGCCAGAATGGTGGTTGGATTTGCACAGGGAAAGTATGAGCCGCCCGACAGGTACACCGTCATTGAAAAGGATGCACACGCCTGGCCGGAAGTCTATTTCCCAGGCATTGGCTGGGTGGAGTTCGAACCCACAGGTGGCCAGCCTGTGCTCACTCGTCTCTCTGGCAATACACCCACCGCGGAGACTTCCATCCCAACGCTGGATATTTACGCACAGGGACATACCGGTCAGCTGCCCATCCCTGCCGAAGGCACCGGGACTGGTTCCGAGTCTGGGGCGCCGCCAAACTCGCTCCTGCGATTGATGCTATTCTTTGGACTGCTTGTTGCCATGATGGTCGGAATTATGGTAGCCTACACGACCGGTCTACTCGGCAAGATCTTCCAGCATGCGCGTCAGGTTGCCCGTAAACCGTTACCCACCCTGCTGACCGATACATATGCTAACCTGGCCCTGACCCCGCCAGACTGGTTGAAGCGCTGGGCTTACTTTACCGGACTGAAGCCAATCGAGCGTTCTTTTGGTGTTGTTTTTCAGAGCCTGCGGTGGCTGGGGGCCAAACCCTCGCCGGCTCAAACGCCTGCTGAAGCTGCTGCCGAGTTGACCGAATACCTGCCCGAGCTTGCGGAAGAGATCCGTTCTCTGCTGCGGGAATACCAGCACGCCCTTTTCAGCCAGAAACATATAGATTTTTATCTCGCCCGTCATGCGGTAGAATTAATACGCCACCAGTCATTGCGCATAGCAATTAATCAGCACTTGGATCCCTTTCGTATGGTTTTCCTGCTCATGTTCCGTCGAAAGCCAAAAAAGAATGATTGAAAGACTCTCCGCCGTTTTCACTCCTTTGCGATAAACTAGATACAAGATGACTCATGAACCTGCCACCACTTTAAACGAACAAATCCTGGTGCTCAGTAAATTATCCGGGCAAATACGGAATACGCTCCAGATCGTACGCGCCAGCCTGCCCCCGGATACTCTTGAAAAGCTCTCCAACTTGGAAAGCACGCTTTACCAGGTCAGTCGGCAGGTAATCACAGTCGAAGATGAGCGAAGCAAACTGCTGGCGCTGGCGAATACTACCCGGGCAGTCAATTCCAGCCTCGAGTTGGATGAAGTTCTACAACTGGTTATGGATACCATTGTCCGCCTGACAGAGGCCGAGCGTGGCTTCTTGATGTTGCGCGACTCCCAAGGGCAGATGGTGACACGCATTGCCCGCAACTGGGAACAGGAATCGATCAATCCCAACGAGTTTGCCATCAGCCGCACCATCATCCAGCGTGTTATCGAGACAGGCGAATCGATTCTGACCACCAATGCCCAGCAAGATCCGCGCTTCGGCGGTCATGATTCTATTGTGGCTTACAACCTACGTTCCATCCTGTGCGTGCCGCTTCAGGCAAAGACCGAAATAATCGGTGTCATCTACGCTGATAACCGCATCCGCTCCGGTATATTTAACGAAGCTGAGCGGGACCTGCTGAACGTATTTGCCAACCAGGCAGCAATTGCCATCGAGAATGCCCGTCTGTTTGCCTCCGTACGCCAAACGCTAAACGAAGTAACTGAACTCAAGAACTTGATGGACAACGTTTTCGCTTCCATCGCCAACGGCGTCATCACAGCGGACGTCAATGAACAGATCACGTTGTGCAACCGCGCTGCCGAAGGCATCCTTGGCGTTGGCATTGCTGATATTGTTGGCCACCACCTCGAGGATGTGCTGCCCATTCGCGCCGGTGATATCCGTGCCCAGTTAAATACAGTGCGAGATACCGATAAGGCGGTAATGGGGCTGGAGGTAACCCACTTAATGCCGAACCGCGGCTCAGTGGACTGGCGGCTAAACCTGTCACCGCTCAAAGATGCCGATCAGACCACCCAGGGCGTTGCCATCGTTCTCGACGATATGACCGAGCGAAAAAAACTGGAAGCCCAGCGCCGCCTGTTGGAGCGCATGGTTTCCCCAGCCGTGCTCGACCAGATCAATCTTGACAGCTTGCAGATCGGGGGCCAACAGTGCAACATCACTACTCTATTTGCCGATATCCGGGGTTTCACCAGTTTCAGCGAGAAAAATTCCCCTGAACAGCTTGTCGCCGTGCTCAATCGCTATCTGGCTGCCGGGGCGAATGCAGTTCTGGCCCAGGAAGGTACAGTGGATAAATTTCTAGGTGACGCTGTCATGGCCTGGTTCAATGCCCCGCTGCCACAACCCGACCACACCTTGCGGGCTGTGCGCGCTGCCCTGGCACTGCGGTCTGCAGTTGGTCAACTCCATACCGAACTTCCGCCTGAGGCACATCTCTCCTTCGGCGTGGGTATCCACTACGGCGAAGCCGTCCTAGGTTGGATCGGGACGGAGGAGCGCATGGAATACACCGCGATTGGTGACTCGGTCAATACCGCCAAGCGCATCCAGGAGAACGCCGCCAAGAATCAGATCTTAATCAGCAAAGAAGCCTACGAACGTGTCAAGGATGCTGTGGAAGCAAAACCTTCTGCTCCCTTGAGTGTCAAAGGCAAGCGCAAACTGGTGGATGTGTACGAAGTGATGGGGTTGAAGTAAGCTTTAATACAGGATGTGCAAAACGAGTGACGCAATCTTCGTCACTCGTTTTTATTTTCATGTTCCAGGCTGCCTAAGGAACGTGCGAGAACAGGCTGGCATCAGGTAGATGACCCCCAGCGGTAACCCGATCAGGCCGTTCAGGATTGTACCCAGAATAAATATGAGGATTTGAAACGCATTTTCGCGCAGGATGCTCCAGGGAGTTCTTTTCGTGGGGTCTAAAGCGTTTTTTTGTTTTATTTTCCAGGGGAAAATTAACAGGAAAATCCCGTGTCATTGTTTTACTGGCACAAGTCTCCAAAATAGGAAACCGGCTAGGAGCGCCAGTACCGCGCCGAAGTAGAATGGCGCCGCGGGACCGAATCCCTTCCAGCCGAAAGCACCCTGCCAAAGCACGCCCGCAATGGCCGAAGCCGGGAAAGCCGTCAGCCCAATGGCGGCATTGTACAGGCCATAAGCCGTCCCACGCCGCTCGGCAGGCACCAGGTCAGCGATGAGAGCTTTGGCGGAACCTTCGGTGGCGGCATAGTAGATCCCGTAGAATCCGAAGAGCGTCCAGATCTGCCAGCCAGTCCCCGAAATGGCAAAACCGAGATAGACCAGGCCGTAGGCGATCCAGCCGCCAATGATCAGCCGCCGTCGCCCCACCTTGTCGGAGAGCGCCCCGAGTGGACCAGCGAGGACGGAGTAGATCAGGTTGAAGGTCATCAGCATCAGCATGATCTGGAGCACGTCAAGGCCGCGCTCCTGGGCTCTTAATATAATGAACGCATCTGACGAATTACCGAGGGTGAACAATACCAGCACCAGCATGAATATTTTAAAACGGTTGTCCATCCCTTTCAAGCTGAGGATGGGCGCCGTGGATTTTTTATCCGTGGCCACGTCATGGGCACCGATGGCAAGAACGAGCACCGCCAATATGGCCGGGACGATACTGACCAGAATAGCAATTTGGAATGTCTGGCGGGTCAGGTCGGCGGCTCCAGCCTGGGTCAACCAGACGATCACAGCGGCGATCAACAGCCCGAAAAACGCCCCGGCGGTGTCGCCGGCGCGGTGCAGACCAAAGGCCAGCCCGCGTTGTTTCTCATCGATCGAACTGGCCACCAGCGCGTCGCGCGGTGCGGTGCGGATACCCTTCCCCAGCCGGTCAGCCACACGCACACCCAATACCCAGTGCCAGGTCTGGGCGAAGTACATGAATGGCTTGGCGACGGTTGAGAGGGCATACCCGACGACTGTGATCCACTTGCGCTTACCGAGCTTGTCCGAGAGTGCCCCCGAATAGATTTTCATCAGGCTGGCAGTGGTCTCTGCCAGGCCCTCGATCATGCCGATGACCGCCGTCCCGGCCATGAGCACGTTGGCCAGGAAGAGTGGGATGAGGTAAACAATCATCTCTGATGAGATATCGGTCAGGAATGAGGTGGCGGTTACGATCCAGACGTTGATCGGCAGACTGCGAAGGCCTGTCTTCTTTTTTTCCATGCTTTGCTCCGTTGAGGTGGGATGGACGAATTGTACCCCGTCTTCCTGGTTTGCCGGATGCTTTTCTGCATTACTTCCGGAACCTTATAGATCATCCGTTGTGCTTCCTGTGTGGGATCCAGCGAGGAACGGACTTGCAATATTGCTCATACGCCGCGCCAAAGGTTTTAGGCAAATGTGGTTCCTCGTAGAGGATAACGAAAAGGTGAGAACTGACTGCCACGATGAGCGGGCAAAACAGGATGGCACGCGAGGGATGCCAGAGTACATACCCCAGGAAAATGGCCAGAACGCTGAGATAAATCGGGTTGCGGACATGACGGTACAACCCGTTGACCACCAGGTCCTTGGGTGGATCGGTGGGCGAAGGCGTGCCTCTTCCGCGTACAGTGAAGGCCCAGGCGCACCACAACAGGACTGTCGTCCCGCCAATCCAGAAGGGAATTCCCAGCCAGCGCAGGAGGCCAAAGGAGAACAGAGCTGTGTCGGTCTGGACCAGCCAGATGGGCATCGCCCCCAGCAGCAGACCCGGGACCAGCAGCAAGAAGAGGATGGTTTTAAATGCAGTCAAATTACGGTCTCTTCTCCTGGTGTTTCCCGGACCATTTTTCCAATCCGACCATCGTAAAGAACCCAGCCGCGCCTGCGCTGGCCCACAGAAGGAAATCCGCCAGGACCGGTACGAAGCCTTTTCCCCAAATGATCATTGTCTGGGTCTGGTCGTAGATAGCCGACCCGCCAAAGTCACGCAGGATACCCCATAGCGGGAAAATGATAAGCAGGAAGGCCCCACCGCGCCAGCCGAACCGTTTCCTTACCCACCATCCGACCAGTCCCATGATCCCCGCGCCGTAAAATATCACCGTACCCAGGTAAAAAGTCAGCGGGGCATGGTTTGCATTGGTGAACGGGTAATGCCACCAGCCTTGCGAGTATGCAAGCGTATCCCCTAATAAATTGAGGCTGCCCATCAAGAACCCGGCGATGAAGGAAAGGCCGATCACTTTCCTTGGAGGGCGGATCAATAGCGCCAGCCCGGCGTAAAGGATGGGAGGAAAGATCAGCACAAAGAGTTGGACCAGTTCAAGGGACATGGAGCCTCATGGATCTTATAGCGCCCTTCCGCGCTGCACCGAGGGACCACTACGCAGTCTTCCGGGCTGAACGGCCTCGGGTTATCCCGAAGAAAGCAACCGCTGTCGAGATAGCCATGATCGCGACGATCACTGCAAACGAACCGGTCGTGCTCGTTTGGAGCAGGCCCCAGTTCCCAGCAAAGACCCGAGGCAGCGCGGAGAAGGACAGCCATCCCCAAGCCAGCGTTGCGATCAGCATCACAAGCATTGCCAGAGCCGCGATGACGGCTGGGATGAAGGCGTATTCATACAATGTTATAGATTTTATACGGCCAAAGATTCTGAGCGTGTTCTCTTCTGTCTCGGTTTTGGAAATGGCCTTCCAAACTGCCGCAGTGCTGGCGATTGCCCCCAGCACAAAAACCAGCATGGCGCCGCCAATCAGGAGCCGATTACCAACCGGGAAGTTATCATGCGATACCACAGGCAGGACTCCTGGAATTTGCAGCCGGTTGAGTCCCACAGCAGCCGTGAATCCTGCATACAGGACCAAAACCAGGAAGGCGATGACAGGCACCAACACGAAACGGAGATTCTGGTGTGAAGTAATAAATGAACGGCGAATAATTGCCCATGTAATGGGCAAGCCGCCGATGATAACTGCCAGTAATGCGACCGCTGCACCGGCTTGAACAGTGATCCAGGCGGCGGAAAGCGAGGGGTCCGTCTTCATCAGAGCTGCCATGGGACTGTCATCTGCCAGGCCATAGAGGGCGAAACCTCCGATCACGAAACCAATATAACCGGCGAAGACCAACAGGATCGCCGTACGAAGTTTGTTAACCATATCCATTAACCTCCAGTTCTTTTCATAGGGAAATCCGAGCTGCGCGTCCAGCGCACCGAGGAATATATCCACTATATCCAGGGGGGAATGCAGACATTCCTTGAGCAATGTTTCGAATTCTTCTCCATAGCGTTCCCGCCATGCGAGTGGGTAGAGGTGGACCAGCCAGTTGCGAACGTTCATGCAGCCGCGAGCCTTTTGAGGCCGGTTGTAGCGAGCCGTTGCAAAAGGGACAATTGTTCGTGTAAGGCTGCCGCACCTTTTACTGTCAATTCATAGGGGCGGCGGCGGTCCTCGACCGGGAGGGACTTGATCAGCCCGGCGTTCTCAAGCCGCGTCAATGCCCCGTACAGGGTCCCGGGTCCAAGGTGGATGCCTGCCATGCTTTCAATATCACCGAGCATGCCATAACCGTGTTTGGGACCATCAGCCAGGCTGGAAAGGATGAGCAGGGCGGGATCAGAAAAACGTCCGAAATCGGAAAGATTCATATTACACTCCGCGTTGCAACGTTATACGATATATCGTATAACGTAATAATAATACGGCAAGCAGGATTTGTCAAGGACATTCTTACGAATCCTACCATCCTCACAAAAAAGAGACGTCAGCCTCGAGAAGCGCTTGTTGGCCAGCCTCGATAATCGCTTGCAAATAAAGGATAGTACCGCCAGATAGCGGTACTATTTGCATCTTAATGTGACGGGCGCATTCTTACTAGTATCCTAACTCCTTCATGATCTGTGACTCATCCTTTTTTCCTCCCGTACCGAACAACTCACGCCAGAACTGGTCGTCATAGCGGCGCGACTTCACCGGAAGCGGCATGGGCACGCCCCAGCCCAACAGGAGCACTTCCTCCTTGGGCTGCAGCCGGGCCAGCATGCCGCGGAGCGACTCGCGCCCCGAAAGACCTGACAGCACCGCATGCACATCGTCTTCGTCGCCCAACCAGCCGGAGATGCGCGTGCCCAGTTGCGACATGACCTCGTCGGAGATCTGCGACGGGCGCTGGTCGATAATCAGCAGGGTCACGTAGTATTTGCGCATCTCGCGCGCGATGGTGGCGAAGGTGGTCTGCATGGCCATCTCACGGTTAAGCAGTTTGTGGGCTTCCTCCACGACGATCACCAGTTGGCGGGGTTCACCCTTGCCGGTGGAGCGGAACAGGTTGGTCTTGTTCTCCCAGACCTGCTTGATCTTGCGGGTTAGAAGGTTCGACACCAGTAAATAATCCAGGTCGGTCTCATAGGCTTGCCCGAACGATAGGATGACGTGTTTGCCGTTCTCCAGAGACTTGATCATCTCGGTCAGCGAGTCTGCGGCGGGTTTCTCGACGATATATTCCTTGTCGAACAGGCGGCGCAGCTTGTCGTGCAGGGCCTCGGCAGCCATCACGTTAAC
>Ga0209777_10000753_pt1 | contig 50506 bp, 94 predicted proteins | sample FrelakmetHBP12HB_FD_187147 | JGI IMG/M metagenome (GOLD analysis project Ga0209777, IMG submission 187147) | Freshwater lake sediment microbial communities from the University of Notre Dame, USA, for methane emissions studies -HBP12 HB (SPAdes)... | ecosystem: Environmental > Aquatic >... | reverse complement strand
TTTTTTCGGATATGTTCGATTTTTCTTTCTTGATCGCTGAAGGATAACGGTGGTATCCTTTCGTCGTTGTGTGTTCATACGGAAGGGATCGCCCATGGAAAAGCTGTCCGAGTATGTCGCTTCCTTGAACTCAGGGGCTCATCTCAAGGAGCTCTGTCTGGAAAGGCGCGGCAAGCTGAAGGCGGCATGCGCAAAGGCCCTGGTGCTTCACGGCGCCAAGAAGGTGTTCGACGCCGAGACGGTCTATCAGCTTGCCGGCAAGGAAATCTACGTCCCCGTCGTCGGACGGCTAAGGAGCGTCTGCGGGGGGATCGACGGGGTCGCCGCCTTGGTGTCCTCTGGATTGGCCAGCGACGTCTGGACTCCTCCCTGGACTCCTGCGTTCGTTCACGGGCTGATAGACTCCGGCGGCCTGACGAAGGCGGAGGGGCATCGCGCGACGTGGTTCGTGGAGACAGGCAGGGAGGATCTTCTGGCGTCCCTGGGGAGTCTGGGGGTCAGCGGTCGCCTGGGGGGCTCCGTGCGGGGTCGCCGTCTTCTGCTGGACTTCTGGCTGCCTTATGCGCCTGACGAGCCCCTTGGGGAGCCCAGGCGGCTTGCGGGGGCGATCGCGGGGGGCCGTCCTACCCGGTCGTGCGGGCAGTCCTGGCTGGCTTTCAGTCCCGGTCGCGTAGGAGTCCTGAGGAAGTACGGGATCGTTTTCAACGAGGGCGACCGCTTTGTGCGCCGGGTGCGGGTGGGGAAGAATCTGCTAGTCAGCCCGTTTTATGCGGGGGCGATGTCGGGGCTGATGCCAGTGGAGCTGTCGCGGATGGCTTTGTCGTTCGAGTCCCCTGGGGCGTGCCCCCTGATGCCGTTGTGCTATTGGAAGATGTGCGTGGCGGAGCGTCGGCGGTGCCTGTACGAGCCGTGCGCTGATGTTCTGCCGTACGCAGGGGGCTTGGGGTCGGCCAACAGCGAGGGATGGTCGTCTGAGCTTTTGGGGAGGGCGGCATTGGAGGAGTTCGACATCGGGTGGGTGCATCCTTGTCTGGGCGGGGAGCTGCGGAGGAGGTTTCTGATGTGCGACAGCTGTTCCAGGAAGAAGGGATGTAGGGAATGAACCAGGATGAAATGTGCGACGCCGTGCTTTTCAGGAACGATCCCTTCGACGATTCAGGGGATGCGGAGGCGTACGAGCCGGCGCTTCGGAACCTATGTTGTCGTCCGAAGGGGCATTCCGGGCCTCACGTGTGCCACGGCTTGAGGTTCAGGATGTCTGATGTGATGTCTGGTGTAAGATGCGACATCCGGCAGGCGACTTTGGACGGGGGCTGGGTATGCTACGAAGGGTGTCTGCTGATCGATCCCGAAAGGCATTGACAACCTGACTTGTTTGTGATAGGATAGCGCTGCGTTTTTGGCTGAAGGAAGGAGCTGCGCGATGCCATGCGAGAGGGCGGTCGTCGTTCGCAATCAGGGGGAGCTGGATCAGGCGATCAGCGACGGCTACACTGAGGTCGTTATCGATCCTGAGGACGAGTCCGCTAAGATGGTCGTCAAGAAGGTCAACGTCCCCGTAAGTCAGCGCGCTCCGACATGGGTTTTCAGGGTTTTAGGCGGTCATGTGGAGACGTCGTCGACAGTGACCGTCGTGGCCTCGGGGACGGCTGTGATCGACGCCAAAGGGAACTGCGCGGTCATGGCCCTGGAAAGAAGCCGGGTTAACGCCTATGACGACAGCAGGGTGACGGCCTGCGACGACAGCACCGTGTACGCGCATGACAGAAGCATGGTTCTGACTTTTCACAGCGCGCAGTCCATGTGCTTTGACGTTTCGACGGCGTTCGTCATGGGTCTGGGCGTGCCGACAAAAAGCAGCGTCAGCTGCGCCGTCGTCTTTTTCGCGTCATCGAGGAAGCCAGCCGCGAGTCCGGAGCCCGATAGCGACCCCGTTCCTGCGGTTGTGTTCGACGGCCCTGAGGAGCTGCTGTTCGACGACGCTTAGCGGCGGAAAGGATGTTCGTGAAGATCGACAAGCTGTTCGGCGGAATTCCGACCATGACCCGTTCGGGGTTTGACGACATGCTGAAGAGGCGTTTCTTGTCGGACGGAGGCGACGGGAGCGTTGTGTCGTACGAAACCAGCCAGTCAGGACTATGCGACTGCTGGTGGGCGCATGTCGTTTGGGCTTCCGGGATGAGGACGAGGATTCGCGTCGTCCAGGACGCATATGACGACGCCGACGAGTCCGCTGACGATCTCGGCGCGGATGATGTCCCTGAAGGGATCGCCTTCAACGATCCCGCTGAGGTGCTGTTCGACAAGGACGACATTTGATGAAAGGACTGGCATGAAGGACGTGCGGATGAACAGTTTTTGGGACGACGTTCCCACCATGACCCAATCCGAGTTCGAAGAGTGGCGGAAGAGGTTTTTAGGGGCGGACGGCGGCGTTGTGTCGTACGAAACCGCCTTTTCCAGCAGCGAGGGCTGGCGGGTGTACGTCGAGTGGGTTTCAGGGATGAGGACGATGATTCTGATCGTTCCTGACTTCGATGAGATCCTTGACGGGCAGGAGAAATCTGTCCGCGGGAAAAGCAAGTGGAAGAAGCCGAAAAAGTCCAAGGCGGAGGCGTGCCGGCTAAAGCCGGAGGACGTCCCCGAAGGGATCGCCTTCGACGACCCCGCGGAGGTGCTGTTCGACGAGGCGGATCTTCCGACTTAGGAGAATCTCATGGTTGTCGTTCACAGTCATGAAGAGCTGGCGGCGGCGTTCGCGGCCGACGAAAGGGAAATATCGATTCAGCCCTGGGACTGGGATGAAGGGCGTCCGTTCGAGGTCGGCGAAGAAGGCAAGGGGAACGGATGCTATTTTGAGGCTCGCGGCGACAGCATGGTTCACGTCAAGGGCTACTGTTTTGTAAGAGCCATGGGTCACAGCCGAGTGTGGACCTTGTCGCCTTCCGGGTGCCGCATTGAGGCGCTGAGAGACAGCACAATCTACAATGTGGAGTTCTGCAGGGCTGACCTGTTCGAGAACAGCAGCCTGGACGCCAGCGGCAGAACGGATGCGGCGCATGAGCTGCATGCCCTGCATCCGCAGGCTGTCAGCGATTTCCGTCCAGGGAGCCAGCGTTCCGTTCCGCAACCCGTTCCTCCTTCCGACGGGAACGTCGGAGGCGACCGCTTTTTGCGCATCGAGCCTGGGACGCCGATCAGGTTCTTTTCTTCTTTGCGCATCGAGCCGGGAACGCCGAGCTGGTTCGTTTCTTCCTGGACCGATTACCGCGACAACCCTGTCGTGCAGGCTGCAGGCCGTCATAATCGCGAGGCCTGCTCGGAATTGGGCGTCGAATGCGGCGACGACCACTGCCCGATATGCGATCATTTCAAGGCGAATCCAGTGGAGCGGAAGGAGGCGCCTCCTGTGGTCGTCTTCGACCGTCCTGACGAGATATTCTTCGATGAGGACGACGTTTTATAGCAGGATGACTGGGGCGGCTTTCGGGAGCAGGCGTCGCGGATCCTGTTCCACTGAATGCGGAGGCGCGTTGTGAGCATTGATTTTAGCTTTGTGCCGTACGAGACGACGGTGTCAAGCCAGCACGCGTTGGACGAGGTTCTGGCGCGGGGGGACGAATCCAGGAAGGTGTTCATCCGATCAATCGGTGCAATCGTCATTGACGGCGACTGGCGGGACATTGTGTTCGTGGCGGAGAACGGCAGCAGCGTCGAAGCCAGGGGTCGTTGTCTGGTAGCCGCCTGCGGCCACAGCGTCGTGCGCCCTCACAGGAATGCCTGGGTTATGGCGTTCGACAATTCAGCAGTAGTTCCCGCGGAACGCTGCAGGAGGGTGGTTCTGCGCGACAACAGCAGCGTGCTTGTCTCGCCATCGACCCAGATGCCTACAGAGTTTCTGTCGTCGCTGCTGGACAGGCGCATATCCGACGGAACGATGTCTCCGTGGAACGAGGACGAGGAGCGGGAGCTTTTCAGGGCGGACTTCGACGCCGCGCTCGGCAAGCCGAACGAGAGCGATCCCGCCGCGGCGCCAGCGTTTCCGGTGATCTTCGACGGGCCTGAAGAGATTCTTTTCGACGCCGACGACTTTCCCGTTGACAACCGCTTTTCGTTGTGATAGAGTGTCAGGCATGAATAACGGGTTAGGTGGCAAAGAAGTTGAAAATTGTGTTGCCTGATTGCGCTGTTTGTGGTACTATAGAATCTGTTCTTTGACAAGGTGTGCGGTTATGGCAGGAAACAAGGTTCCTCTGCCATGTAAAACCTAGCGGATCCGAACGGGATAAACTCATTGTCGTACAGACGGAGCATAATCCGTTCAGCTGCAGGCGAACACGCCTGCTTTTCACCATGATCCGCTTTGCGGAGGACGTCGGAAGATGATCCGAAGCGAAGCGGACGTGCGGTAAGGCTGGTCTTCGGGACGTTGTGGCGCCCATTACCAAGCGAAGGCCAGCCGGGCTCGGAACGAGCCACGAGCCCCTGGCGACAGGGGAATACTGGAATCCCTCGGCTTCAGCCGCGGGGAGGTTCAATCAGGACAAGAAAGGTTTCTGACCGTCAACGGCCCACGACTAAAGTCGGGGGCTTGTTCACCGCAGGGGAGCATCTGGATGGCTGATTGACTGCAGCCCAGCTTGGATGTCTTATGGCGTCCAAGTAGTGATGGTGCTGACGCGAATCCCTGCTTAAAAGAACAAAAAAGAAAGGTGGATGCGACAATTTCTCCGACGACTGAAGTCGTCGGTTTCCTTGCCGTAAAGACATCATGAAGACAACCGACTGGAACTCGGCCGACTGGAAGCTTCCCGACTCGGAGATCGCCCGGATGTTCGGGCTGAGCCGCGAGCGGGTCAGGCAGAAGAGGAAGGCCCTGAAGGTGGGCAGGAGCCCCATGTGGCACCGGGTTCTCAGGTGCGCCAAGGCGTCGATCGCGGCGGCGGACTGTTCCGGGATGTCGGCGGTCGAGGTGGCCAGGATGGCTAAGTGCGGCGAGGCGTACGCCGTTCAGGCCCTCAAGGAGCTGGGCAAGCCGTACCTGAAGGGCGCCGACGGGCGGAGAGGAGGCAAGTACCGCTGGTCGTCGATTTCGGAGCCTGAATGGCGGTCGCTGCCGGACCGGAGGATCGCGAGGATGCTGGGCGTCAGGAACGTCGGGGTCGTGTCCCAGTGGAGGATACGGCACGGGCTGATTAAGAGTTCCAGGAAAATGGAGAAGACGACAGCATGAACGGAAGATTCTTTTCCGGATGGTCAGGGGCATTGTCGCAAGAAGCGTGTCCGTCAACCCATCGGACTCATATGGCAGCCGATGGGTTGACGGTTAGTACAGGTAATCGTTTCCCCTTGGTACATCAGACACGGATTGGTATTTTAACGTCACGCGCCGCAAGGCGCGACTGTCGATAACTTCAAGATACACTATCGCATGTCAGCAGTTGGATGCAACTTAAAAAGCGGCGTCACTGAATGGCGCGAGGACAGGCGCGCGGCCGTCGAACGGGATGAATACCTGTTCAGCCACGGGGTAGTCTGTGCGCGCATGGCCATGGCCGAGAGGGGCTACTCCGCGGGAGAACAGATGGATGTGGCGTCCAGGGCGTCCGATTTGCGCAGGAAGTTCTCCTGGGACGAGTTCGACCGCTAGGATCATTTTGAGATGAAGAAGCCTGCAAATTCCGTTTTGCGCAAGGCTGCCGAAGCCAGCCTGCATGTCCGCGGCTACGTCTTTGACCGGGAGGAAAACGGAGTCGCGATATGGAGGAGCGCCGGAATGGCGACCGCGATCGAGGCCAGGGTCAAGCCGGACGGCAAGACGTCCTATCGAGAGGTCCCGCTTACGGAGGACGAGCGCCTTTGAAAACCGCGATCAAGATCATCGCCGTTCTGGCGGCCTGCATCCTGGCGTGCCTGCTGCTGTGCGGATGCGAGGGCATCCGAATCGGCGTCAGACAATATGTCCTCTACGACACGATCTACAGGGACTATTGGGACGGCGACGGCTGGTGGACGCGCGATCATGCCGTCGTCTTCGACCGCGGCGACGCCGAGCGGTGGCTGGACGACTTCAGGACCAACGAACGCGGCGAATACTCGGACACAGGACCCGACGACTATCCCGTCGTCATCAAGGCGGCGAATCCTGCCCCTAAGAGCCGCTCGATCGCGACAGCGGCGGAATCCGTTCCACTGAATGCAGGGCGTCGTGACATGCCTGTGACGTCAAAATGCCAGCATTTTAGATTCGTGCAGTGGAGCAGCAGCCCGCAGTGGCTCCGCCCGGCCCGGTTGGCGTCTCCATCAGCCCGTCCTGTTTAGCAGTCATCAGCCGCGGATCGCTCTTGCACTGAATGGGCGCTTGTGGTAGCGTTGTGCACGAGGAAGGATTCGATCAGAGAATCCGAGAACAAGCAGACGGCAGGCCGACGCGTTTTAAGGAGCGCCAGCTTGGAGAAAAAGCAAGGAGGCGCAGCATGAAAGCCGCACGCACATCCCGAAATAGCCGCGACAGCGGCAACATCCTCGTCATCGTCATATGTCTGGCGGGAATTCTCATGCTCGCCGGCATCTCGCTGACTTGGATGACCGGCAGCCTGGCGACCAGCGCGCGCAAGGTCCATCAAGGCGTGCAGGCGCTCTGTTCCGCCGAGTCCGGCATTGCCAACATGCTGAGCAAGCTGTCGACCAACTACGCCTACTGGCAGAACAACTCGTTCTCCAGCAACCTGCTGTCGGGGACGAACATTGTCGGAAGCTACGCGGTGACGTGCGCGACCAACAGCGGGCACGTCCTGATCAGAAGCGTCGGATACTCGGGGACGAGCAGGCGTTCGACGACTCTGGAGCTTCTGGGCACGAAGCAGGAGCTGTACGCCGACCTGCTGCACATCAAGGGGATCGTGATCGCGGGCGGCGACATCACCCTCGACACCTCCGCGCTGACGATCAACGGCAGCATGCATGCGAACCAGTCCGTGTACAGCACGCAGGGAGGCCCGAACGTGAACGGGAACATCTCGGCCTGCGGCACCGTCGGGATAGATCCGACGCCGCCTGGCCAGGCGGTTCCGGGGGTGCCGGCGGTCGCGGTGCCGACGTACCTGCCGTTCGACGACTGGAAGACGATCGCGCAGCAGGACGGCGCCGCCTGCTTCAAAACGACCAGCTTCTCGTGGTCGGGCGCCAGTCTTAATCCGCCGCACGGCGTGGTCTACGTGTGCGGCGACGCCTCGATCTCCGGCCGTAGCGACATGCGCGGCACGCTCGTGGCGGAGGGAACGATCTCGATCGCCAACCAGTTCACGCAGACTCCGTTCAACACGAACTGGCCGGCGCTGCTCGCGGGCACGGACGTCATCGAGGACAACCGCAACGATGTGTACGGGACTATCTTCGCGGGGCGCGACATCGAGCTGCGCAACAACCGGAGCATTAAAGGAGCTTTGATCGCGCTGAACAACGTCACGGCGAAGAACCGGGTGACCTTGGATCCTCTGCCGCAGACGGCGGACTGCTCGCCCCTGAACGACGACCAGAAGGATCCGCAGATCGTGATCGGCGGCTGGCTGGACTGAACGCGCGGGAGGGCTGGACATGGAATGCGAGAAAGATGACTCCGGATTCTACGACTCCTGCGAGAAGATCGTCGGCCTGATGCCGGCGTCGTCCGAGTGCGACGCCCTGCGCGAGATGACGGACGTCCTCGACTTCAACTGGATCCACGTCTCGGCCCTCGTGACCGGCGTCTGCTCCGCGTCCATGGCCTTCTCGAACGACCGCGAAAACACGTACGACGCCCTCCGCAAGGCTTGGGGAGGAATGGAGACGCTCGGCTTGTACATATCTGGAATGATCCTGGGCTCCGAGAATGATCAGATCAAGCCCGCCGTCGAGAAGGCGATCGCGGGCATCAGCAACGTGCTGCCGCACCTGACGGACATCGGCGCCCTGACCGTGTCCGACTTCATCGAGGACTGCTGCACTGAATGGACGTCGCACATGATCATGATGGCGGGCGTGTGCCTTGTGGCGAAGTCGGTGCTTCCTGCTCCGTCAGGCCAGGAGCTGTCCGAGGCGCTGGCTAAAAGGCAGGCGGACAAGATCAGGGAGCTGAAGCGCGAGGTCGTCAACAAGTCCCTGGGGGAGAACTCCCGCGACTTCCGCGCGGCGGAGGAGTGGTCGAAAGCCATGACCCAGCGCTGGAAGTCCCTGGTCGGATGCGGGATGGAGGAGACGGCCGCCATGGAGATGTGCCTCCTGACCCTCGGGGCGCCGTGGATGGTGGACATCGTCGACGAGCTCGATGACGACGACTGACCGCCGGAAAAACTTTGCGTTGACGGAGGCTCCGTTCTCTGCTATCTTCCAGCTTGATCGTCAACAACACATTCTCAGGAGGTCGCACAATGCCGCAGAAGAAGTCGTCCAAGATCGGGAAAGCAGCGAAGCCAGCGAACGCCAAGAAGAGCGCTAAGCCGGGCAAGGCCAGGAAGACCGACGCCGTTTCCAGGAAGGCTCTTGAGGCGCAGAAGCGCCTCGACGCCAAGCTGGCCGGAGTCCATCCCGTCAGCGACCATCTGACGGAGCCTTCCGTCGACGACCGCGCCCAGAAGGACGCCGAGATACTCAGCCGGGACAAGGACCGCGGCAGCCTGGTCGAGATACTGGAGTACGTCGTCGCTGACGACGACCACTTTACCGTCATGCAGAAGATGTTCGCCGATCCCGACAACCTGTGCATGACCGTCAAGGAGATGCTGACGGCGGCTGTGGAAGCCAGGATCGACGCCTATTCGAACGCGGAAGGGGCCGACGAAAGGCGGATGGACAGGGATGAGGACGACGGTGCGGACGGCGGGGACGACGACGTCCGGTACGGCGAGGAGCTGCTCAGGCTGCTGGAGGACATGGAATGAGGAGGACGACATGAGCCTTTTGAAGGACGCGATCGAAATCGCCAGGGAAAGAGAAGAATTGATGCGCCAGGTTCCGCGCGCATTGTTTGGCGCACCAAGCGCCCAGTCAAGGTCGTCTGCCGCGATCGCATCGACCGGCGGACCGATTCCGCTTACGCGTGAAGCGTTTAATGCGGTAGTGAGGCGCCTTGTACGGCCAGGCCCAGAACAGAACGCAGTGGATGCTGCGCAGATCAACCAGGCACCGCCGAACGCGAACGTTTCGACGGGACCTTCGAACGCCTCTGTCGGACCGACGAACTATGCGGACAGCACGACGTATGCGGACCGCACGGCAGGCCTCGTCGATTACCAGATTTACCCGCAGACGGGAGATACTCCCTTCATCGATGCGTGGCAGCCCGACACAGTGGCTCCGAAAGGCAAGCTGGAGGACGAACTGCTTCGGGCGATGAAGGAGCTGGCGATATGCAGGGCGCGGGAGGACGAGATCGCCAACAAGAAGAGGGAAACCCAGAGAATGCTGGAGGACGCCGCCAGAAAGCTTAGCACCGTGGACGCCGCGATCGCGTCGCTCCATGACGGGCTCAACAAGATCGCCGTCTTCCTGAAGAAGTACGGCGAAATCGAGGCGGGCATGAAGGACGCCGTCAGGAAGATCGACGCCGATCTCAAGACGGCAGGAGAAATAGTCCTCGAAGAAGATGAGAAGCTCTGATGAACGGACGGGAATCAATAACGGGCGAAGCGGAGGAATTATTGCCGCGTGCCGACAGTTTGTCTGCTGCCGCTAGCGTAACCATTGAAAACGTTCCCAGCGAGAACGACGATCCGTTCACCGAACCGGAACGGCTGCCGAACGAAAATGCCGCAGTCTACATAGACGAGCTGGATAAATCCATCCTGAGCCGTCCGCATGCCGAAGGACGGGACATGCGCACAGTCGGCAGCAGCGTATTGCAGGAGGTTAATCTAGATTTCCTGGAAGGAGACCAATCCTATCATGGCGACCTGCTGAATGCGACGCTGAATGAGCTGAAAGCCTACAGGGCTCGCGAGGACGAAATGGCCGCTAGGGAAGCGCGGCTGAAGTGTAATGAGACAATAGCCGAGAATTTCCTGCAATCTCTGCGTGAATGGTCTGCCAAGCTGATGGCCGACAGGAATAAGGTCGCCGAATTCCTGAAGAAGTACGGCGAGATCGAGGAAGGCATGACGGACATCCTGAGGAAAGTCGACGACGACGCCAAGATATCCGGGGATGTTCTCCTTTGCGAATACGAAGAGGATCTATAGATTTTCTGTCCGACACTGATGTCAGGAAAAGGAGACGCGACATGACGAGCACCAATCCGATGGCTATGGCGGAATCGACGGGCCTGGACGAGCGCAGCCGATGCTGCGGGAAGAACGGAGACTTCGCCATCTCCTCGCTGACGGCCCGCTGCAGGGAAGACGGCATGGCGGAGATCAAGTTCGTCTCCAGGGTCCTGAAGCGCGAGCTGAATGCGGGAGCGACGGTCGGCGCGGAGGACCTGGACAGGTTCTGCCGCGCCTGGATGAAGGCCAGAGGCGACGCGTCAGCCCCGAAGGAGATGACCAGGGACGACCGCCTTCGCAGGGCGTCGCAGCTGGCTGCCCAGCTGATGCGAGACCTGAAGGAGATAGAGCCACTGGAACAGCAGGAACAGGATCAGAAGCAACGAGAACAACCGGAGCTGAAGCAATGAGAACATTAACGGAAGCCATATTGGAGTACTTCGAAATATCCAAAAAAGATGCCCGCTACACCGTCAAGGAGATCGTCCTGATGGAAGACGACCGCGCTAAGTGTGTTAAGACAGCTAAGGGATTTTCGATACGCAGTGGTGCCACTAGGCTGGGGTACGCTTCCGCCAAATACGGTTCCGCCGAGGATGCTGCTTGGGAGGACGCCGCTCTCAGGATGCTGTTGATCAAGGTCTGAATCCAGCGATCGCTATCCAGCCAGCACTTGCCTCATTTTACCATTGACTTTCCCTCGATAATGTGATAATCTATTCTCATAAGAAAAAGACAAGAAAGGATTGTAACTATGGACAACAATCTCAATCTTCTGATCGAGGACTTCAAGCGGCTGCCTCGGGTCCTGGCGCGCCGGAAGGAGCTCCGGAAGATCGACGCCGACGGCAAGTACGAGGTCGAATGCTTTAAGTGCCATGCGGTCATGCACATGCCGCGCGACTTCTATGACACCGTCCAAGCCTGCCCCGCCTGCGGCTTCCGGTTCAAGGTTCCTGGACCGACGTCGACGATCCCGAAGCTTTTCAGGTTCCGGTTCACGCCCTACCGCGGTCCCCGCGACTACGACGCCGAGCAGATGTTCTGGCTCTGCCTGGCCCGCGCCATCGACTTCATCGAGGACGCCGTCTGCGTGACCTACTTCTGGTGGGTCAACGGATCGTACCGCAAGGACGAATGGAAGGACAACTGGGAGCACGTGGATTGGTGGATGAAGAAGAACGAGGCGATCACCAAGATCATCACCTTCTGCATCGCCTTCGGCGTCTGCTGGTTCACCTTCGGGTTCTTCTGGCTGGAGCTCTGGCCGCGGGAGCTCACGGACGACGCAGGCAACTGCATCGGCGCCCTGACCACCGCCGACATGATGTTCCGCCGCAAGATCATGACCGTCCTGATGGGCGCCCCCGCCTGGGTCGTCTTCAACGGGATGGCGGCCAGAATCTAGCTTCCGGCGAAGGTTTTGAAGGCTCGTTCGCGGAACACGGAATAGGGAGATGCGGAACATGAACTTCAGCGCGCAATATCGTAACGGCGGAGACGTCAACCTGGCGGAAGCCATGGAGATGACTCTCCTGGTCGACTGCTGGGTGGAGCGCCTGAAGAATGGGTCCTTGGACGTTACCGAACTGGAGCGCGCAGTGGGCGCCGAATACGTTCTCGGACGGTCCTGTTTCGGAGAGAATCCCGACCAGGTTATGGCTTCTATCCGCAAGGCCAGCATGGTGCGTCTTCTCCAGGCCAGCAAAACTCCCAAAATCGGCGCCGATTGACTGGCGTACGGATGCTAAACTATTCTGATACAGCCATTTAATCCTGCTTTTTAGGCCTTCTTCAGACTTTTCGTAGCCATATTTCCTGTGCGGTCGCTTCTGCACTGCCATTCTCAGCTCGACTAATGCTCTACGCCAACGCCCAGCTCGGACTGTCCCGGTGATGCCGGTGCCACTGAATGCCGAATACATGTGTAGGATCCCGCACTGAATGACGCGCGATCGCGCCTAACGGCTTGACTTTTAGCGATGCTTGCTGTATGTTTCTTGACCATGGCGACGGACATATATTGGATCGACAGCCGCATAGGAAGCAGCCAAACTGGAAGGCTAGGCATCGCTGCTCGCCCTCGCGGAGGAGACTGGCTGGACGACGACGTTTCTGATTGGCGAGAATCCGGGGCGGATTCGATTGTGTCCTTGCTGATGCCGGCAGAACACAAGGATCTGCATCTCGACGGCGAGGCATCGGCTTGCCGCAGGCACGGAATGCGGTTCAGATCGCTGCCGATTCCCGACATGGGCGTCCCGCAATCGGCGACCGCTTTGAAGAAGCTGGTCTCCGAAATATCCGGTGAACTGAATTCCGGCAAAACAGTGGTCGTCCATTGCAGGCAGGGGGTCGGAAGATCCTCGATGGTGGCCGCATCAGTTCTGGCATCGTTCGGGGAGGATGCCGATCATGCTTTTCAAAGAGTCGAGCAGTCAAGGGGATGCCCTGTTCCTGGAACCGCTGAACAAGCGAATTGGGTCAGAAAACTGGCGGAAACGGAATATCGTCCGAAAACGGCGTGCCGAGAGGCGTTTGTAACGGACAAATTCGGACCCAGAAGAACCATAAAGTTCGACCCCTGCTACGCCCGCAGGGTCGCCGCCAAGCTGGCTTCAGGAAAGGTGCGCTGGAAGGCCGTCAGGAACGCCAAGCTGTTCACGGACGTCGACGGCAGGCACTGGAGCCTGGCCAGGATCGTACCGCGGATCAAGGCGGCAGGATGGCGCGTCACGTCCTCCCAGGAGGGCGACCGCGTCGGATGCGTCGTCCACCAGCAGAAGCTGTCGTTCGTCTTCTCTTCCGACACATTGGCCAGGTTCGGGGCGCGCGACGACGCCAGGATGGCCCAGGTGCTGTCGTCGGCCATAGGCGGATGGACGGACGAGGTCATGTCGTCATCGCCCCTTCAGGACGCCGCCAGGCTCGTCAAGGACGACAGGAAGCTGGTTCCCGAACAGGAATGGACCCTGAAGCAGGCGGCCTGGATGAGAATCGCCGACAGGCTGTCGGAACTGACGTACAGGCGCATGCTGGTCGAATGCGGCGTCCGCGGGGCGCGTAATCCTGCAGGCAGAAGATCAGTCAGGCTGGGATCGTCGCTTATGGCCGACGGCTGGACTGACGGAAAGTCGTACATCGCGGTCTCCAAGGAGTTCCTCTCTGAGCTGCGCGGGAATCCGTTCTCGGACGCGACCGCGGTCGCCGACTTGATTCTCCACGAGTACTGCCACGGTGACGCCGACACGGGGAAACACAGCCACGACCGCGAGTTCTACAAGGCGTTCCATGACCTGCACCAATGCGCGAACGACGCTGCCGCAGCGGTTTTCAGAAGCATCCCGACCATTCTGAATGGCGGCGAATGATTCTGGGGCAATGATGTTCCCATCACGGGCGAACCCCACCTGCACAGTGTTAACCATCGTTTCCTCCCAGGAAGACGTTCAGACTATCTTTGTTGCGCGACAACGAGTTGCGAAATCCAGTGGCACCAACAGGCACACAGTGAGGCCCCTTCGGGCACACGGGTGACGGTGATGACGCACTATGTCGACGGCGAACTGATGTCGCGGCATGTCTGCAGGAAAACCTTAGCATTTGATGCGTTTTTCGGAATCCCGCCAGCCAGTGGTACGGTTTCGGCCCACACTGTGTGCTCGCACTGTCGATGTGCACTAGCACACTAATTGCACATCGAACATCACCGGAAGATCTTTGTAGTTGACATTTGATCAGCTATCTGATAGCATTGTGTCGTTTTTCAAACCGCCAAAAAGGAGGCAAAAACGATGAAGTACTTGACGATACATCCGCATGCCACAGAACGATTCATGTTCCGCAACCGTTCGGCCTTGACGACAGGCGAAGGCGAAAAGCAGATCGCCGCCCTGTTCGACGGAACCGAGGAGGAAGTTATCATCGCCGACCGCATCACGCGCCATGAGCGAATGCTGGAGTACGACCTTGTCGGCGCCAGATACTTCCATTGCAGGGGCGACCTGCTGGTCGTGGTCATCGACGGCGAGATCAAAACGGCGTACCGCTTCATTCCCGGAAAGTGGGCCAGGGTGGTCAGGATCAACGGCCGTCAGAAGCGGCGCGACTACCTGCCGCCTCTGCCTCCCAAGGTCAGGGATGTTTTTGGCGGTTGACTTTGCTCCAGTTGGGGCGTATGATCCTCAACTATAGCAGTTTCAACTCACTACACCATGGTGTAGGTAGTCATTATACAACAGCGAGGAGGGGAATCGATGAAAAGATGGAAGAATGTCATGCTGTCCGTAGCGGCCCTGTTTTTCTTCGCCTGCGGGGCCGTCGCATCCTACGAGCTGGCATACTGCGTAACGGGACGCGGGATCGACGTCAGCGACCTGCAGTCCGGCATCGTGATCGTCTACGTGTCCGTCGTCTGGCTGCTGATCGGGTACGTGGCGGCGCATTTGGAGCGCGGCTTGTCGTCCGCGCTGGACTCTCCGAACAAGCTGAATCAGTGTCCTGAGTTCCTGAAGACGGCGGACAATCTTCCGCAGGCCAAGTACGCCGGGTACGTCAGGTACGGATTTGAACAGCGCGGCGCCAGTTACGGGTCGCAGAATATAGAACCGAAGGCTGTCCGTGACGTCAACTTCGTCAGATGTCCTCGGGACGGATCCGAGAAAGAGCTGGCGCCGGCGGAAGTTGATGGGGACTGACATGAAAGCAAAAACCCAGAAAGCCCGCATCAAAGCCAGCCTGTTGGCGGTTGAATATGCCGTCGCCAAGATGTTGGGCGAATGCTTCTGCGACGAAGGCCGCAGAGTGGGGCTGCCTGAGTGCGATCATTGCAGGAGACTGCGTGCGGCGTGGGACAACTTGAAATCGGTCATCAACGGAATCTAATGCACTGAATGCGCGAGCATAAAGCGAATCATGCACACTAAAGCGTATCGCTTTAGCGAGCAAAAAACAGTGTAGGGTGCGATGAAAAAGAACAAGGCGGAAATCTCCAAACTGAAGATCAGCGACGGCGACGTCATCATCGTCCGCGGCGCTATCATGGCCGATGATTTTAAGAAACTCCGTGACTGCCTGATCGAACACGGAAAGAAGAACGTCATCCTGCTGAATCTACAAGAAGGCCAGACAATGGAATCTGTCGACAGGAAGAAGCTGGCCGCATCAGGCTGGGTGTTCGTGCGGACGGACCATCTGTCTGAAACCATCCGCTCTCTGTGGCGCGACGCGTTGTCGGCGCCGCCAGGCGAGGACTACAATCGCGGTTACAACCAGGCGCTTGAAGATGCTGCCGGCGTGCTGCTGTCCCACTGAATGGCGCGCGAGAACCATTCTTTTGCCATTGACAATCCATCCTAAATGTGATAGTCTATTCCTGTTTTCAAACGCCGAAAAGGAGGATGCCGCATGACGGAAAATCTTACGAAAGCGTCGCACGATCTCGAATTCGCCCTTGGCGACCTGAAGGCGTGCCTGCGCGACGCGTCCGAAGACGAGAAGTCGCAGCTGACTGTGCTGATCGCCTGCATGGACGTGGCGCTGGCGGAGGTGGAGATTCTGCTGGCCAAGAGGATCGCCAAGAGGATCGCTAAGGAGTAATCACGATGAAGCCGATGCTTACGCCCACCGATGTCGGGGAACTGTACTACTTCGAACTGGCTCTCGTGTCGGACGACAACAAGGGAACCGTGATCCGGGGACCCAATCCGTACATGAAGGGCGACTGCTCGAAGCTGATCGGCGACTGTTCCTACATCAGGGGCGACTGTTCGAACATCAGCGGCGACTGCTCGAAGCTGGAGGGCGACGTTTCCAACATCAGCGGAGAATGCACGCAGCTTTCAGGAAACTGGACCAACCTGAGCGGAGACGTTTCGCATATCGCGCGCGGTTCCGGCAGCTTGGATGCGCGAGGCGACGTCTCCAACTTGAGAGGATCGTTCTCGCTGCAGGGGGATGTTTCCAATCTGCACGGCGACTGCTCCAACCTGCGCGGCGACTGCACGAACATCCAGGGCGACTGCACGAACCTCAAGGGCGACTGCGGAAAGATACGCGGAGACATATCCGGGCTGAGAGGGGACCTCGGAAACGGATGGGACAACCGCCCAAGGCTGGAAGGAGACGTCTCCGGGATGTCGGGCGACTGCACCGGCGTATACGGCGACTGCTCGCTGCTGAAAGGGAATTTCGACGAGTGCGACCTCTCTCCGAAGGACCGGCAGAGGGGCGTCAACGTCAACGATCTGATACGCCGAAGAACGACGGACGATTTGCTGTGAAAACTGAAGCGATGCTGGATTAATACTATTGCGCCAGCAGGAGGTGCGCAGTCAGGCGTTCCAGCATTCTGATCGTGTTGCGCCTGGCTCTCCTTTAACGGACGCGCGGCGAAGTCCGATAACCTCCCACCTCGCCGACAGGGCGGCCGACGATGTCGAGAAGACGTCTCGGCCGCCTGATTTTTTAGCCATCCTGATCTTGACTTTCCGGAAAATTTATGTTACATTTCTTTCGTTCAACAAGACGAGGAAGGAGGCTGCAGCATGAGAGAGAAGAAGCCGATTTTGGAATGGGGCCTGAACGAAGACGATCTCGACGGGATCGACAGCCATCTGGCTTTCGAGGATCTGTGCGACGCCCTGACGGAGCATATGGCGGAAATCAATCCCTCCGGCTGGTGGGAGGCCGACGTGAAGAACTTAGGCTGGCGAAAGCTTGACGGCCACAAGCCCGAGTTCGAGGCGCGCGAAGGATCCGTCCTGCTGCGCGCGATTCTGCCGCGAGCCGAGTGCAGCTTCCGCATATTCCGCGACCGCCGCGGACTGAGGATTCAGAATTATCATCATGATTCCCCGACGGGAGATGAGTGGTATTCTGTGTATCCGCGCAGGACGTCCGTCTGATCTTGACATCAGATAGGATTTTTGATACAGTACTCTGAAACGATCAAGCAAGGAGGCATCATTTTATTGTCGGTCGGCGCGGAAAGCCTCGGCCAGATGGGCAGTCCGTTCCGATAGCGTCGCGATGCGCTAGGCGCCGCGAGCAAGCTGGCAGCAATACGCCGTGAAACTGAAAAGGACCGCGTCGGCCGACAAACAGCAGTTGTAACGCGCAACAATAGGAGTCGCGCCATGAGCAGAACATCCGCCAGGATGCTCGAAGGAGACTGCCTGGAGAGGCTGAAAAGCAGGTACAATTACGCCATCCCGTTTCAACGTCACTGCACCTAATGATGATGCAGACTAATATTATACAACAAACCAGAAAGGAACGCAAAATGAAAAAGAACATCTGTTCTTTCGGCAGTCTAAACGGGCGATTCAAGCCGGCGTGGTGGCCCAAGTTCGTCAGAACGCTGGAACGCAAGTGCAAGCAAAACGGACGACGTCTGTTCAAAGTTGAAATATCCGACACCAGCATCATGAGGGAAAACCAATGCCGGTAGAATTCTGCCCTCGCTGCCGATGCGGACGCAACATGCGGACGACCATCTTCCGCAACACCCGGATCGGGAATGACGGCAAGCCGCAATGGGTCGAGACGCGGTCGTTCCAATGCGAGGCCTGCAGTTCGTTCGTGCGAAGCGATGAAGTCGACGCCGACAGCGGCGCGAAGAAGCTGTACGATAAGATTCTGAAGAGGGCGGACACCGTACTGGAAAAACCCAAGAAGAGAAAGGGGCGATGACGGAAGCGACCGCTTAACGTCAGAAAAGGTGTATCTGTTCCTGACCAGCTCATGCAATATGCGCTGCGCGCATTGCGCCTACTCCGGACTGACCGAAGGGCCGCCTTCGTTCTTCGACCCCAAGAACGTCCCGTTTCTGCTGCAGTGGTATGCGCGATGGGAAGACGTGGGCTGGATACCCAGGCTGCACATCAGCGGCGGAGAGCCGACCTGCCATCCCCAGTTCTGGGAGATTCTGGACCAATGCGTCAAATTTCTTGACAATCACGGGCTTCCTAAGCTGTGGATGGCCACCAACGGCAAACGGACTCTGGATGCGATACGCCTGGCTTCGATGGCGAGAGACGGAGTCATAGCCTGCGGCCTTTCCAGGGATCAGTGGCATGAGCCGATAGACCAGGAAGCGGTCGCTGCCTTCAGGCGCCCAGCAGTCAGGCTGGATGGAGACAGGCGTTTCATCCAAAACATCAACTGGCATGGGGACGGCCCGATCAAGGGAGGCAGAAGCCTGTCTGGAAGGCTGGAATGCCCGTGCAGCGGCAAGCCTTTCGTCACCCCGGACGGAAAGGTCCACCAATGCGGCTGCCTTGGCTCAGGCGTCGTCGGAGACATCTGGGCTGGGTTCCGCCCCCTGAACGACCGCTGGAGCTGTTTTAACGGCCTTCCTAACGGAAATACGCATCAGACAGTAACGGAGTCCATATGGGGCAGAAAAGGCTACGATGGCATCAAAGGCTGACCGACCTTTTGATGCTGCTTCTTGGCAGAGATAACCCGTCCGATCTTCCGCTGTATGCGGGAGCCGTCTCCTGCGTCCGCTGCGGATGGTGCTGCCGGCAGTCAGCCTGCGCCTACGGCCAGTGGGACCGCAAACGGCATCAATGCGAGTTCCTGGCGAAGGACGGCGAGATCGCCTACTCCTGTTCCATCCACGACCAGATCGTCGCTAGGCCAGGCTGGCAGTGGCATATGGATCCAGCTTTCGGGGCAGGATGCTGTTCATCGCTTAACTCGGACAGGAGAAGGATTGTGTCCGCACTGAATAATGCGCGCGGACATAATGTTTCAGGAGCATGATGTTCCAGAAACATGTTGACCGATGCGTTGTGCTCTGATATACTACTCATCATTGAACGGTCAAGAAAGGACGGCGCGATGAGCGACAAGATCGAATTTCTGGCGGTAAAAGGCGTGAAGACCTTCATGGGAACTGACGCACCAGGATACAACGCGACCCTCATGGTCAACGGGAAGAAGGCCGCCGAGTTCGTCAACGACGGCGGAGGCGGAGAGACGCGCTTCCGATGGAGCGACCCCGAGGCCGAGAAGCTGTTCGGCGCCTACGTGGAGTCGCTGCCTCTGGTCGACTACGGGTCGATAGCCGGCTATAATCCGCAGCTGATCAAGCCCAGCGACGACTGCGTCGTCGAGGAGCTGGTCGAGCGCCACCTCGAGCGCAAGAAGATACTTCGCCTGATCGGGCAGCGGAAGCTGGTCTGGAAGACGAACACGTGCAGGGACAGCCAGTACCTTGTCAGCCGCGTTCCGGCGGCGTCGCCCGCCGTCCTGGCCGCGCAGGTGCAGGAGATCAAGGACAACAACGCGGGAGACGACAAGCTGATGGTGGCCAACGAGGACGCCGAGGCGTTCCTGGACGCCTTGGGATTCTTCAGGCATCCGAGAAAGGAGCAGCATGGACTTCAATCTTGACGATCTGATGGGCGACGGAAAAGAAGGCAAGGACGCCGAGGCCGCCCTGTCGGCCACGCTGGAGTCGATGCTGAGGGCGTCTGGCATGATGCTGCTGGCGTCCAGGCTTAACAGCCTCGGACGGATTCCGGACTTCGACAAGGACCGATTGAGCGCCTTCAGGGATTTCGTCGAGAAGTCTAAGACGGCCGCCAAGAACGTCGTCGAGCAGTTCGGCAGCCATTCCCCCGTGCTGGTCCTGATCGGCAACGGAGGCGACATCGCCTACGCCGAAGTGTCCCCGTTCTTCGAGAGCGACAGGACCAAGGAAGTCTTCTCGCGCATCATTTCTGACATGGTGGTGCAGACCCCCACATACGGGCTGATACTGGTCGTGGAGGGGTGGACGACAGCCGTCAAAGACGGCGACCCCGATGCGGCAAGCCTGCTGAGCGGCGAGAAGAGGGTCAGCGACCTGCCCGATGACAAGAGGGACGAAGGGCTGTCTTTCTACTGCGAGACGCGCGAAGGACTGAGAATCAGCACGTTCATATCCTTCGTGCGCAGCGGCGGTGCGGTCATCGCGTTCAAGGACGGCGAGGACAACGAGTTCGCGAAGGACGAGGAGACCGGGGGCCGCCTGCAGAGCTTCTGGAGGCGCGGCAGGAAGACCGCGTTCGGCAGCGCCCTCAACTGACTATCGGAGGCGCGGATTGAAGGCGCTGGGCATTTTAGCGGCGATCGCAGTGGCGCTCGCGGCGCAGGGCTGCGCGTCCCACCAGGTCCTTTCCCGGGGGCAGGACGTGCCGATCGAGAAGAACTTTCTGGCGACCATGTTCCTGCCCTTCGATGGCGTCCACCTGTCCGAAGACTCCTACTGGCGTGTCCCGTCCGACGAGTGGCTGTGGGAAGCCTGGTCCGAGTTCGACGACGTCCAGGCGAGGGCCGGCGCCGGCTGCGACCTGCCGCAATACCACTGCCACGCCGTCGCACTCGGCCTGCTATGGATGGCGCAGGCCAAGTACGCCAAAGAGAGGCGTTCCGATGCCTGCGGCGCCCCCGCCGTAGGCGAGATATGGTACAGAATGTCGAAGGACGGCGTCCGGCATGCGGCGATAGCGGCCGTGGTCGGCCCCGACAGCGAGCTGATGTTTTTCGATCCGAGGACGTTCTCCCGGCTGTTCCTGACACCGAAGGAAGCCGCGTCAATCGAGTTCGTGAGGTTCTAACCTACCTGCGGTTTTTCCAAAATGCCTATTGACATTCCAATTATGATGTGCTATAGTATCCGGAAACAACGGTAAAGGAGGTGACATGAAGAGCGAGACGAAGGATTTGATGGCGGTACGCGACATGCTCGTCGGCGCCGTCCGCCAAAGCGACAATATCCTGACGGCAAAAAGGGCACGCAACACGAAGAACGCACTAAAGGATTTGATGACGATCCGCAACATGGTCGTCGGCGTCATCCGCGCAGCTGACGAGCTGAGATTCAAGCGGGACGATAACGTGCGGGCGTCGCGGCAGTCAGCAACGAAAACCAAAAGCTGAACAGGAGGCTGAAATGAGCAAGGCAAAGACGGCTAAGAGGATGGCGAGCAAAGAGTATCATATTCTTTTATGCTTTCCATAGAAAATATATTCGTTTGATGGAAGGTTTGTGTCCCTGCTGCGATGAAATATACTACGAGATGAAAGACCAAGTCAACAACAAAACGATCATCCGCAGTTCCCAATGCTCCCTTAAGTTCTCAAATTCCGGCAAGATTCGGAAGATCGGAGAGTTCATCGCCGAGTACAGGAAGATCGTCCAGTTCTTCATCGATATCCTTTGGAACACCGAGAAGGTTCCCGTTCTTTTCTCCAAAAACATGACCGACAAGGCCGAAACATGGCTGTCAGCCAGGGCCGTCCAAGCCGCCGCCAAGCAGGCGTCCGCCATCGTCCGAGGCACCAAGGCTAAGCAGCAAAGGCGCCTCTACATGGTCAAGAAGCTGAACAAGGAAGGCAAGTTCAAGCAAGCCAGGAAGCTGGCTAGGATCGCCGAGAAAGCCAAGATGTCCAAGCCTGACGCCGCTTGCATTCAGCCGGAACTGGACGCCAGGTTCGCCAAGCTGGAGCCGAAAAACAGCGGAACTTTCGACATGTGGCTGACTTTAACGTCCTTGGGCGGCAAAATGAAGGTCGTCGCCCCCTTGAAAAGCAACATCCACTTCAACGAAATGAAGGCCGCCGGAGCCATGAAGAAGGGAGTCAGACTGGGAGAAAATTCGGCTACCTTCATGTTCGACCTTCCGAAACCTCCTGAAAAAACCGAAGGAAATCGCCTGGGAATCGACATCGGCATGAAGAAGGTGTTTGCCGCGAGCGACGGCTCCTTCAGCACGCCCGACAGGCACGGATGGACGCTGGAGAAAATTCAGGAAAGGCTTTGCCGCAGGAAGAAGGGCAGCAAAGGATTCGAAAGAACTTCCAGGCACAGAGCCAACCACATCAAATGGGCCTTGAACTCCCTGAACCTAGGCGTAGTCAAGGAGATCGTCCTTGAGAACATCAAACATTTGAGAAGAGGAAAAAGAACGAACAGGAAAATGTCGCACTGGACGTATCCGGTCATCAGAAGGAAGCTGGAATCTCTGGCGGAGGAGGGCGGCGTCCGCATCTCCTTCGTCCAGCCCGGCTACACCAGCCGGAGATGCTCCAAGTGCGGATGGACATGCAAGGCGAACCGTCAGGGAGAGAAGTTCAGGTGCGGCAAGTGTGGTCTTTCATCAGACGCCGATCTGAACGCCTCCTTGAACATCGCCTTGAAGCTGCCTCCGGTCGCGAGATCGAAGGGAGCACGTCCGCATCCGGACAAGTTCTATTGGCCGGAGGCGGGGCAGGAGCCTATAGTCCCTGCGGTTCATGAAAGCCGGTTTCCATGATTTTCCATGGAGAAGGCAACTACTCTGAAGATTTTAACGTCCTGCACCAAAAAATTGCTTCATGGTGCTGGCAATTACGATATCTGACGTTGGGGTAGAATGCAACTTAATAAGGTGATCCATGCACCTGGAACCCATCGAGCCTCTGGGCGGCCCTGCCGGCATGGTCTTCGTCTCCTGTGCGTCGTGCGGGCGCAGGTCGCCGCCGTGGGATGACGCCGGGGAAGAGGGCTGGACAGTGGACACGGAAGTCGGCGTCGTCGGCGGCTGCTACTGCCCGGAATGCCAGCCGAACAATGATGCAGGGAACGCCGACCCGCATCAGGAAACATGTTGTTAGGAGGACTTCCATGAGAATCGTAAAGCTGGAACCGACAGGCGGCGGCGCGGGAACTGTCTCTGTTTATTGCAAAGGCTACGGACGCACATCGCCGGAATGGGACAAAGCAGGAGCCCAAGGGTGGGTAGCCGACCTCGATGGCGAGCCTTACCAGTCATACTACTGCCCCGCATGCAACCCCGCCAACTTCGATATTGTGTCTGGTGTGCAGCACAAGAAGATCAAGCAGAACGACGTCGTCCGCATCAAGCCTGAATGGCAGGACCCAGGAGACGACGAGTTCGTTTGGATCGCGGTCGAGGACGAGGACGGCGGCCGCGTGCTGATCGAGGCGAAGGCTGGACTGCCGATCAATCCCCGTCAGGTCGTTACGACCGACATGCTGGAGTAGCTGGGTGTTTTGATTTACCGTTTGGAAACGCCGTGTTCTTTGCGGAACGCGGCGTTTTTCTTTAGCGCCTGCCTGTACAGCAGTCGACAGTGTGCGCCTGCCAGTGCGGGGGCGGATCTTCGGCGGACGGAACCACTGTTCTTGCCGCTGTCTTTTCCCAAGCAGGCTGGCAGGCAATGCGGGCGAAGGGCCTGTTCCAGTGGCATGAGAAGACGCACATCTTCATCACCCCTGGCGTGCGGATCCTGCAGCCGACAGTGTGTGCGCGGCTTCTGTGTTATGCAGCGGAAAAAGAGATCCGCACACACCGACGCCCAGCTGGACCGCTGGGCGCGCCTGACTCCTGCCACTGCGCGGACGCGGCCGCGCAATGATGTTGACTTTGCTGTTGGGAAATGCTATAGTTATGTCCTGAAGAAAACGGATATGGAGGGCAGCATGAAAACACTTTCATTAGACGGCCAATGCATGACGGCGCTGTATCGCGTGCACAGTTCAGAAGGCGGCTGCATGCTGGAGAAAATGGACACGAGCGCCGAGTGCAAACGCAAGCTGCTGAAGTGCGGGCTCGTCCGGCAGGGCAAGGACGGTAGCGTGACGATGACCGCCAGGGGCAGGGACGCCTTGGTCGCCATGATCATCATCGACGAGAATAGTCCGTCGCCTGCTGAGAGAACGGCTCGGCTGCTCAACGAGATCGGCGTCACATCGCGAGAACTCATCGAGATGAAACAGCGTGAGCCGCTGGTTCGCGTCTTCGAACCGGATGTCAACAGCGCCCTGAACTTTCTGAGCGACATCGAACACAGCGTGACGCCGAAAAAGGCGTGGACCTTTCGGATGCCGATAATCGAGGAGAAATAATTCATGATAGCCTGCATTTGCGGAGGATGCCTGGAAGCCATGCTGGTCGCCGCCGGGCTGGGTTGGATCATCGCCGGGATCAAGAAGCTGGTCGACCGCTGGCACAAGCGGAGAGGATGCCCCTGCGGCTGCCACAAGAAAGACGAAAAGAATAGTTGACTTTTCTTCAACAGCATGATAATATTCTCTCCGGTTCTTGAACAGCAAAAGGAGGACGCCCATGAGCAACTGCTACTCGTTTCTTACCGCCGAGGACAGCATTCCCTGTTCGGACGCCGACTACGCCGAGCTGAAGCCGCTGCTGGACGCGAACGAGAGCGGACTCTGCCACGAATTCCACAAGGACGACGAGTTGGAGAAGGAGAACTTCGGGCAGCTCTACCTGTTCGCGGACGAGAACTTCATCGACTGCGATTTCGAGGCCGACGAGAAGCTGCTCAAGAAGCTCGGCGAGATCATCGGCAATTCCGACCGCCTGTGGCTCGAATTCGGAGTGGCGTGCTTCGACGATCATCAGAAGCCGGGCAGCAGCGGCGGCTACAGGTTCCGTCTGCACAAGGACGGGCATGTCGAGCATCAGGTCGTCAGGTGGCCGCAATCGGAGGAATAGCCGTCATGAAGCTGCAAAACATGTTCGTGGCTTTCATCATCATCCAGATCGCGGCATGGATCGCGGGCCTCGGTCTGATAGGCGCGGGCATATGGGTCGCCTGCCATTTCATCCACAAATTCTGGTGACGAACAGGCGCGGAATCAGCCGAAGGAATAGCATTGACTTTCAATCAGGAACATGATAAAGTACCGTCGCGTTCTTGAACAACAAAGGAGGCCAACATGAGCAAGAAAACGAAGCTAATTCTGACGGTAGAAGTGACCTACGACCTGGGATCGCAGACGGTCGGAGACATGCGTAGGAAGCTGACCGAGGCTGCGCATCTTCTGTACGACGAGGGGCTGCTGACGGGAACGGCGTCGGACGCCACGGTGGAGTCATGGAGCGCGAGAGTCCAGGAGGACCTGCGCAGGACGCTGTAGGCGTTCGCCGAATTCGTACGCAGGAAAACGAAAGGAACAGCCATGAAGGTCAAGTTTCAACTCACTACACCATAGTGTAGGCAGCCATTATACAACAAACCGAGAGAGGAAGGACAACCATGTTTGATGCAACAGAAGCATTTCGGCGCGAACGGCAGGCTGAACTTAACCGACAGGAAGCCGAAAGGAACCAACTGGAAGCAGTCCACGGACAAGTCTGGGACACCAAGGAAATTTCCATCGACTTCGAAGTCCTGGGTTTCATGGCCCCGTATGTCGTCGTCCGGCGCAAGTCCGACGGCAAGAAGGGGTCGCTGGAGTTCCAGCACAGCCCGCGGTTCTATTTTAACTTCCGGGAAGATTGACCATCCTATACACGTTCGACAAACTATTTCAACTCACTACACCCTGGTGTAGGCAACCATTATACAACAAAACCTAGAAAACGAGGCCGCCATTCGGCGGCCTTTTTGTTTAACCGGGCGGCGAACGCTGTCGCCAACCTCGGCGGCCAGGCAGGCGGATGGTGCCACTGGGTTCGGAACGCCCGTCAGCAGCGTCGCCGCGGCGTCCCAGTGGCACCGCGCTGTTTTGCTTGCCGGGATGGGGGCCAAAATTAGGTCACCTAAGAATGTCCGGTTCCGCAATCCGCGCGGCATCGCGTTCAATGAAAACTCCACAATAGAAAATACAAAGACAAAAACGCGCCGCGCCCGGCTCCTGGCATCATCCACAAAGGCATTGACTTTTCGACTTCTTCATGATACTATTGTGCTTTGACATTCGATGAGAAAAGAAAGGAGCAAGTCATGGACTCGCCAATCAGGACGATTAAGTTCGACGAGGTCGGGGTCGAGGTTTTCATCGATGACTTGAAGGAGCTGTTCGACAGGACGCCTTCGGGAACCTTCTGCTGCATCCGCGGCTACATGCCTCAAACCAAGGCCGCAAAAGAAAAGGACGGCGGTTCTCCGAAGCAGGAGATCGCCGACTACTTCGTCCAGCACGGCATCAGCTACGAGTCCGTCAAGGACAAGAGCCGCAAGCAGCTCGCCATGATCGAGTCGGGCGAGAACCGGTTTCAGCTGTCTCTGTCCCACGGCGTCTGGATCGACAAGGACATCCTGTCGAGACTGGGAACGGGAGCCGTCGATCCGGACGGAGTCAGGGTCGAGATCGAATACGAGCCGGAGATCAACGGCGTCCGACTTCCGAAAACCACGAAGACCGTCTCCGTTGACCTGGGAGTGTTCGGCAACCGGAAAAGCAAGGGCGGCAAGTCCGTCCAAGCCAGGATTTCCTATGTCCTCGACAGCATGAGCCCGCAGGTCGCCGACGCCATCGCCAAGATACGCGAGTCCTTCGACCATCCCAGGCCGCAGACGGCCCGCTACAGCGTGCTGGCCAAGGGGCTGCACTCGCTGGAAGTCGAAGAGGAGGAAACGTTCATCGACGAGAACGGCGTCGAACGCAGGAAGCCGAAGCTGTACATCCGCGACTGCCTCGTCATCCATAAGCACGTCAGGCAGAAGGCGGAGCGGGAATTCGAGGCCAGCCTGCCGAAGAACGCGATCGCGGACGCCGTAAGGCGGAAGCTCATGATCGGCAGATACCGCGAGTTCAAGCTGGACAAGGACCATCTGTGGGAGGCGTTCACTCTCGGCGGCCAGTCGGTTATGCTGGGAGTCGAGGCCGACTTCTACTTCGCCTGTCCAGAAGACTACAAGGAGGCCTTCAAGGCTTTCGACAGGGAGAACGCCGTCCTGGAGGATGCAGAAGAACTCGTCGATGCGGCCTCTGAGCCGTCAATGGGCTGACGAACAGGAGGAGCCAGCATGAATCCGTCAAAATGGAAGCAGGGCGAGAAGGAGAGAAAAAGAAGGCGCGAGTACTACGAGTCGCACGAGGACGTCATCGTCCCCAGCACATGCAGGTGGTGCGGAACCGTCCGCGTCGGCAGTTCGGACTATTGCGAATCCTGCAGGCGCAAGCTGGATCCGGACATGGACAAAGGATGCGTAGCGGCGCAGGACGTTTCCGAGTGGCTGGCAAGCGGGTTCGGGCACCGTATCGTAGAGTTTGTCAGGCTGAGCAGCTCGGTCCAGTGGGACCAGCCCGACAACATCCGCGAGGACATCCTGGAGCACCTGAGCAGCGACGAACATCTGAACAGTGACGACAACTAGCGCCTACAAATCAGACAGGAACACAACATGACTCTTCCGCTGAATGCCCGCCCGCGCGAACTGGCCAGGGCCGTCGCCATCGCCAAGCGCGTCAGGACGGCCTGCGAGGCCGTACAAAGGCTCTACCCCCGCCAGTTCGACCCTTCCCTCGGGGGAATGTGCGAGGTCGCTTCCTTGGCCGTCCTGCGGCTGCTTAAGCGGTCAGGAATCAAGGCCCGCGCTGTGCTGGGTGAATACAGGATGTGGCCGCACCTTTGGGTCGAAGCCGCAGGGCATGTCATCGACGTCACCGCCACCCAGTTCAAGGAGATCGCCAGGAACGATAAGGTCCACGTGGAGCCGATCCCGAACAGGCGCTACTTCAAGGGCAAGCGCTACTTCAGGACGTGTCACTGCAAGGACTGGGCGACCCCAGACGTCGACAAGGCAGTGGAAGACGTCATGCGTCGCGCCCTACGGGCATCCAGTCTCTCCCTCCGCAAGGCCGCCTGAACCGCCCCGATTTCAACGTCGTTTTCATCGAAAAGCATCTTGACATTGGATGAAAAATATGAGAGAATGACGTCATCGGGAGAAAAGATGAGAGACACGTTTTTCAATCAGGAGGAATGCGACCGCTGCCGTAATCCGCTCAGGGGCGTTCGGACGATGAGCTGGTTCACAGATCAGACCATCTGCATGGACTGCTCCGACAGGGAGACGCAGGCCAAGCTGAAGCTGCGCAGCCTCGGAAAGAATCCCGCCGACTACGAAGGCGACGGCAGGATCCCCGAGGAGGTCCGCGAGATCGTGCTGGGTCACAAATGAACAAGCGAGAGCATATCGAAGCCGAGCAGAAGCGCCTGCTATGGGACGCAAGGCGCAGGAACGACCCCGTACTGGTCAGGGCCGGGGACGAACTTTGCCGCCTGCTGAAGCGTCCTGAATGCGCGGCCATCCTGAAGGACCTGGGAGTCAATGGATGGAGCCGAGGAGGCTGCATAGTGCTGGCCAAGGCCCTCAAGACGGTGTTCGGAAAGGACGCCCAGATCATCAGCCTGGTCGAACTTCACGAGTCGGGAGACCTTCAGCATCACGCCGCAGTGGAGTTCAAGGGCATGGCGTGGGACGAGAACGGCGCCTGCGACATGAGGACGTGGCTGAAGTGGTGGCATCTTGAGCTGGAGAAAGGCTGGCCTGCCTGGAGCGCGGAAAACGTGATGGCGCAGCCATTCGACTTCGACCGCTGCGAGATGCTGGACGATCCCGAGGCGTCAAGCAGGCTGGCCGGCTTGTTCGCCACGCTGGCGCCGGAAGCCGAACGGCGCCCTTCTCGACCACTGAATGCACGCCGCGCGCGGGAGAATCGGCCATGAACCGCGTCATCGACAGGCTGTTCAAGCTGACTGCGGCGGCCGCCGGAGTCGCCGACGGGCTGGCGTCGCTGCTGTCGCTGGCCTCATGGAACCCCGGTCTTTCCCGCCGCGCCGCAGGATGGCATTGGCGCTGGCTGGCAAGGACGCGACGCCGCAGGCTCGAAGCCGAGGCAAGGCGCGAGAGGTCGGAGTCGTGGCGCAGGAGCGTCGCGGAGTCCGCGGCCAGGATGGGCGCGCCGCGTCCCGCAGGCGAGGCGATCCGCATGCCGGCATGGAACGCCCCGCGCGGCGGCAAGGACGCCTTGCGGTTCAGAATAAGGGGTTGACTTTTAATCGGCGATGTGATATTCTACTTCTGTCTTTGAACGGCGGAAAGGAGCGCGGCATGAACGACGAGGAAGCCAGGAAGATCAAGGAGCTGCAGTCTGCGGAAAACGAAGCCGCCGAGAAGTACGTCGCGTTGCGGCACCAGTTCGACAAGGAACAGCAGGCCGGCATGAAGCAAGTCAACGACGCCCTGCACGCCAAGTACGGGTCGGAGCTCGACCGTCTCATGCGCGAACACAATGCGGCGAACGACGCGCTGCGAGCCGAACAGGAAAGGATCAAAGTCGCGGAAGCCAATCCTCCTTGGCCTGTCGGAACGCAGGTGTTTGAATGGTTCAAGCATCAAAGCGGGGCATTCGTCAACCCCCCTTGGACCGCATCCAAGCGGACGGGAGTCGTCGAGATCGTCACGCCCGAATCCAAGTTCCCGTCCAATTTGAGATGGCGCCGCCCCCGCGTCGGCGACGTGATCGTGCGGCTGCCGAAAGCGGACGGCTCGCCGTCCATGGCGTTCGACCGTTTCGGAGGCTACGGAACAAAGTGGCTGCCCGAAGGCGTCGATCCGAACCAGGAGAAGCAACAATGAAACGCGATGCCGACCGGAATTTCCACAAGATCGAAGTCAACCATGACATGTGGTCGTACGAACTGGAACCCGTACACTGTACGTCCGTCTACGACCCCGAGGGCGACTTGGTGGTGCAGCTGCAGTGGTCTGCGTCGGCTAAAGAGGTCGAGGCCGCTGTCCTGGGATTCATTGACGGCGTCCGCTGCGGACGCAAGGCGGGCGAGGACAACAAGCTGCGCGAGATACAGCAAGCCCTTGGCATTCCGCATGGTCGCGCCACTGAATGACGCGCACGAGGGACACAACGATGAGAACTGAACATTCCGACGAGGCGAAGGAGTCGTTCTACGAGGCCAATCCGAACCTGTTCCAGGGGCAGCTTTGGGAACGGTGCAGGTGCGGCCGCGAGCCAGTCAACATGCCGTCCCATCTCTGCATCGACTGCCTGATGGACAGGCAGGATCATCCGAGGATCCAGACGGGCAATGTGCCGCACGATTCCGTTGAGCCGAACGGCGCCCGATAGTTACGCCACTGAATGACGCGCGAGGATGAAGCATGAAGCGATTTTTATTGATTTTTGTTTTGTGCTTTGTGGTCACCATGCTACTGGGAACGGTGGCCCATATCATACGACCATCTTTCGGAATGGATTTGGTGCTGGCCCTCTCTGTGGGGGTCGGGATAGGGAACGGATTATGGAACCCCGTCATGAGAAGATAGGCTTGACATTCCATCCAATTTGTGCTACAGTCCCAAACATGAAATCAAGAAAGCCATCAAAGCGGTCGCCAATCACCGGGCGTGCGGACGCCGCTAAATCCGTGCCCGACATTTTGTCCTTGCAAGGCATTTGGGAACATCTGCCGAAACGGGTGCTCAAGGAACTGATGAAGAAGACGTACTGAAAGGAAGGGATACATCATGGCGCTCCGATCGAAAATGCGGGTAGGGGACTTGGTCTACGAATCGTACAGGCCGCAACTTCCCGGAATTATCTTGTCCGTCAGGGAAGACAACGATAGCAACTCGGCTCCGTCTATTCCGAAAAAAGTCTACAAGATCAGGTGGCTGGATGGGACAATCTCGGAAAAGCGGATGGACTGGCATGCAGACTGGCTCGCCGACTTCGAAGAACTCGCCAGCGAACACCGCAGGAAGGCCGACAAGTTCGACGATCAGATCAGGCTGCTGAAGGTAGCACAACATTACCGAACCGACTAAGATCGAACAGGCAGTGGCTTTGCTACAGGCCGAACTGGCCGCCGTAAGGACGACCGAAGACCTGCGCGTCCTTCTCAATCGCGGCTTGGAGGTTCTGAAGGACGAGCATGTCAGCTACGGCTGCCATTGCGACCTCGAATCCGGTCAGAAGCCGGACGGGTGCGTCATCAGCAGCGGCAGGCCGCAGGACTGCATCTATGCTGAGAAGCTGAGCAAGCAAGGGAAAGGCCAGTGGTCGTGCAAGTATTGGATGCCTTTCCACTCGGACAAAAACGAGTGGTCGTGCGAGTACGAGAAGCCGATCCAGCCTGGCGCAGGAGACCAATGAAAATCCCCAAGATACACTACGAAGACCGCTGCAAGCATTGCGGCCGCAGCCCGCGGGACAACGAACGTCCGTGCATCATCTTCTCCAAGGCCAGAGCCCAGTGGCTGGAACATGCGGCTCACCAGCTGGCTACCCAGTACGAGGGCGACGACGAATGGGCGGACTGGATGGATGAAGGCGAACGGCTGTCGAAAGCCGGGGAGTAGGATCGTCCGCTTTCCACTGAATGCGTCCGCGCCCGCCATGCACGTCACGGAATGCGCGCGAGGAAGCCGCGTTCTTTTCATGAAACGCCTCTTGACAGACAGCAAATAATTTGATATAGTATCCTCAGACGATAGGGAAAGAAAGGAGCTGCGGCATGAAGACGAAGAAGGCAGGCAAGCGGACGGCGAAGGGCTGCACGGTCATTCTGGCGACGATCCAGTTCGACGACGACGACGCTGTGTTCGTCTGCGAAAATACAGACGAGTCGGTCGAGCGCGCGCTGTACGGCTACGTCAAGGACAACTGGGCTGTCGCGGACATCGACGACCCACTGCCGAAAGACAGGCAGGAAGCGATCCAGCAGTATCTCAGCCTGACCAACGCGACCCTGAGGGTCGTCGGAGGGCTGAAAGTCCTGTAAAGTTTACTCTTGATATTCCCCCTCTGACGTGATATACTGTCCGCAGACGATGGGGAAAGGAAGGAGCGTGCCATGAGCGCAAGAATGCAGATGAATCTTTGCGGGCTGCCTGTCGGAAGAATCGCGCTGCACCTGCTGGCGCTGGCCAAGGACGGCCATTTCAAATGGCATCTTTCGGGAATCGCAAGGGAACTCAGGAAGTAAGAAAGGAGACCGGCATGAAGTTCAGAGTGTCGGTGGAAAAAAGGATGTACTGCACGGGAACCGTCACGGTCAACTGCGGCGACGCGGATCAGGCCGTCAGGCTCGTCAAGAACCGGATCGACCTCGGACAGCTTCAGGCGACCGCCGTCGAATGGGACGACCCCCGGTACGAGGACTTCTCTTTCGACGCCACGGGAGACGTGGACGAGGAGGGCGTCCGATGAAGAATACAGACATCCATAAGATCAAGGCGCGGCTCTATTACTTGCGCGGGCAGATCGAAGCCGATCGGATAAGCTGGAGCGAAGTTGCGGAACTGCAAGGCTTGGCCGACCACATCGCGCCAGATGACACACTGCTTCTGGAATGGGCAGGCGTCCCCGAAGGCCCTGCGCCGAACGCGACCCGAAAGCGTCAACGCTGGTGCCGCCACATCACCTTCAACCACTACAACAAGGTCTGGCATATTCATTTCGGCAGAGGCGAAGGCGGCGATAAGGAATGGAACACGGTGCCCCGCACATGGAAAGTGTGCCCCATTTGCAAGCAACCACGGCCGATCAACCAGAAAGGGAAACCGTCATGAAGAAGATACCCATGAAGACCGACAAGGATGGAGTGCTGCTGGAACCGATCAACGTTCAAGGAATGAAGGGCAGGATAATCAGCGCCAATTTCGGGATCGATTTCAACGACCTTCTCGGCATCGGAATCGAAGGGTTGAACGACATCGCCGACGAGAAGGTTGTCGCAAACGGAGTCCTGACCGACATCGTCTACAACGCAGTGGCTGTCAGAGACGGACAAATCGTCATCCAGGTATCAGGAGTCGTCGACGAGTACTGAAAGGAGACGCGCATGGACAGGAGCTTCAAGCCGACCGCAGTGGAATGCGCGACCCGCTGGGAATGCCCGAGATGCGGCAACGTCTTCGACACGAAGTCGGGAACAGGCGTCCCGAAAGTCGAAAATCCTCTTTGCGCCGAATGCGGCTGCGAAGCGGAGTATCAGGGAACGGTCATGCGGAACATGAAAGGAGCCAAGCCATGAGACGATGCAAGCAATGCGGAGCGAAGCTGTCGGCCTGGAACCCCGCGGACATCTGTTTCTGCCATCCGCGGCATCCGAGATACAACCCGCTGGAGCGCCCGCCTCTCCTTCCCGCGCTGGGAACCAACCTGCTGAACTATGCGGCGGCTAACGACGAATGCCAAGGGCTGCATGGGGCGCGACCGCGCCTGACGGCTCAGCATCTCGACGAAGGCGATCCCCTGCGCTCGTCATGGCCGTCCAAGAGCGCCGACTAGAACCGCCAGCCTGATGACGAAGCCGGGCGCGGCAGGAACGCCCGCGCCGGCCGCGGACCCACTGAATGCGCCCGCACGCAGTGGGCTGATCATCCCAAGGCCGACCGCCATGATGCGCCCTCATCTCGTCCGCTGCTCTCCGCCGCCGCGCCGCGTACGCCCGGTACGCCTGGCGATCCCCGGGGCCGTCGGTTCCACTGAATGCGCGCGGACGCCGAAGCCCACCCCGGTTTCGCGCTTCGGAACGGACCGATTTTTCCGCGCTTTTGTTCTTGCAATAAAACTTCCGATATGATATGCTTCTGACAATGAGTTCTTCAACAGGAAAGGAGCGGAACATGAAGCTGCTGGGATATATGGCGAGAGGAAACAAGGGAACAACGCATCATCTCTGCAATCCGAATCTGCATCCGCGCGGCCAGCTTCTCAAGGCGTGCGGACGCAGCCATGCCGACAAAATGTACGCGGATTCCGTCGGCGGCGGATCGAAGCACATCGGCTACATCGTCGGCGGCGAATGGTTCAACGTCTACGAAGTCCATGCGTGGAACGGCGACGTGAAACAGAACGCGAACGCGAATTGAACGGATGCAAAGGATGACAGGATGCTGACCATAGAGCAAAGCGGGTTCTTCAACGGAGACAGGGTCGAGCTCGACGACGTTCCCGGCTATTTCACAGTCGAGAACATGAGAAGAATGTTCCCCGGCGAATGCGACGACCTGACGCAGGCCGAGTGCGACGAATGCGCGGAAGAGGCGCGGAGCATGATCGAGGAGCGCAACGCGGAGGAAGACTGCGAGCCCGATGACGAAACCGATGCAGTGTGCCCGTGCGGAGACCCGGACTGCAGCCGCACCTGGGGACACGCCGAAGAATAGTCGAAAGGAGAAGCGCCATGTCAAAATACGCCTACAGGCCGTGCGGAGCGATGCACGGGATCGCCGTCACGCAGAACGAGCTGTCTCGCTTTGCCAAGCGGATCGGACGCGAGTTCATTGACGAGTACATCCCTCTGCCGAACGCCGACCGCGCCAAGCAGGAGGCCTGCGCGACGGGAGCCGCAACGTGCCCCGCTCGCTGCGACGACGATCCCGCCCCCGACGCGAACCCGACGGAAGGCTGGGAATACTGGGAAACCGACAAGGGCGACCACGGCTGGTGCTGCGGAACCTGCGGCAAAGTCCATCAGTGGGGCTGAAAGGAGAAACATGAAGCAGGTCGAAGGAGGAACCGTCAGGGACGGGATAACCAAGCCGAAGCGCAGGCGCATGGAAGCAGTGCTGTGGCGCCTCGAAAAGTACGACCCGTCCAACCCCGAAATAGACATCCTGCGAAGGAAGCTAGGAATCGTCCGCTGAACGTTCCGCCAAGCCGTCAGCCAAGGCCGAAGGAAGAACACAATGTTCCTTCGGCCTTTTTCTTTTCGAAGGACGCACATGAAGATCCTCTCCCGGCGCCCGGCCCCTGGTCCGCGGATTCGGCGCCGACCAAGCCACTGGATGTCGGCGACCAAGAAAAGCCCTGAAAACAAGGCTTCGCAAGTTCCAGTGGCTTCCGCCGTCGTCCTCGAGGATCCCCGGAGCCCGGGAGATCTGCAGCCGAGGATCCTCGAGAGCCGTCCTCCGCATCGCCCCCGCACGACGCCCCGCCGCAATCCGATCGACGGGAGGATAGGCCCCTCCGACTGCCGATCAGCCCAAGGCTGTCCCTGACGCGCGCAGCAGGCTGTAAAAGCATCTACCCCTGACTCGCAACCGCCTGAGAACGGATGCGCGAACCCGAAGGCCGCCACCGAGGATCCTCGAGGCCATCCCGGGGGCCGTCCCGGCCCCGTCGGAGCCACTGCGAACGCGGCAATCCTGACGCCTTCAACAATATGGCGCAGCGGCGGCAAAGCTTGTCTTCCGCCCTGCAGGTTCTGCATCGTCGACCGCGCGCAGATCAAGGAGGCCGCATCTCCAGGACCTCTCCAGGACCTCGTCATCGCCCGCTAAAGAAGCCACTGCGGACGAATCCGTCGGAAAATCCCTGTCCTGCCCCCTTCATGAAGCGTAGAAAGGAGCAGCCATGAAGAACTATTACGTCAGCCAGCAGGGGCTCTTCATCAGCATCGTCAGGAGATCGGAAATCGACAGGCTGAGAAGCAGGGTAGGGAACGGCTACGTCCCGAACGACACGCCGACTGAGGATCAGGAGACCGTCATCCGCAACGGATGCCCCGAGCCGCACGACGCAGGGACTCTGGCCGAACACGCCGAGTTCTACGCGACCGACGACGGCGAACAGGGATGGTGCTGCGGCTTCTGCGGCATGATTCTCGACATCCGAAGGATCATGGGACGCCGAAGGAGACGCTCCCCGGGAGGCCCCCGCGCCTGAAGGCCGAGCCGCTGCGCCCCCGCAGTGGCCCCGTCCCCGCGCCGCGCTCCCCGGCGCGAGCATCTTCTTCCCCGAAGCCGCCTCGGAAAAACATCCCGAATGCCCTTGACTGCGACATATGATTCATGATATATTGTCCGCAAATCGAAGGGGAAAGGAAGGCTCCATGAAGTTCAACTGCGGCAGCTGCGGAAAGATCGACGAGGCAGTGTTCGACGGATATCTTTTCGGAGACAGGCTTCTGGAAGGCGTCAAGTTCGCGGCCAGGAAGAACGACGACGGCTCCTGCGAAGTCCGGCTCATGGAACCCGGAACGCTTGCCGTCCCGGATGAAAAGCACTGGATGAGCCTTGCCAAGAAGTTCGCCGAGCAGAACGATGTCTTAGAATGCCCGGCATGCTATGGACAAGCCGTTCCCGACGACATGCTGGCATAGCGGGCGCCAAAACATCCGAAAGACTCTTGACAGCATGCCATAGTTAATGATACATTATCAGGAAATCGTTAGGGAAAGAAGGAGGCGAACATGCGGCGCTATTATGTCGGACTGAAGGACGGAGGCAAGCGGGAAACGTTCAGGTCAGCCGAAACGCCCACCGAGGGCTCGCACGGCCGTCTGTATCTCGCCGTCATCGGGCCTTTCAAAACCAGGCGCGGCGCGGAGTTCATGGCGGAATACGGTGGAGGAAACCCGCATCTGCAATGCGTGGACGACGCGGAACGGATAGCCAGACGGCGCGCCGCGGAATGACGGACAAGAACCCCCCCGAAAAAACATCCGAAAGGCTCTTGACAGAACAACAAGATTCTGATATATTATCAGGAAATCAGCATGGAAAGGATACAGCCATGAAGACATCCAAGAGGATCATAGACGATCTGAAGGAGCGCGGGCTCGTCGCCGCCAAGAAGGGACAGGAATCGTTCGCCCTTTGGGCGTGCGTCAACATTCATTGCCTGGAACACGGACATGCCCTTGTCGGCCACGACTACTACGCGGAGAACGGAACGCCCGTCTGCGTCGAATGCGACCGCGAAATGGAGTTCGTCAGGGAGTACCGCAAGCGGTAAGTCCCGCGAAAGGAGAAAGGATCAGCCATGAAAGTTTCGTCCGTCAGAATGCCCGATTTTATCGCCGCCGCGTCGGCCCACATGGGTCCCGACAGCGACGAAAGCCGGAAAGCCCAAGCCGCGGAAGTCGATGAGATGCTTGCCTTGGTTGATTCCGTCATGAAGGAGGACAAGCTGGCCGCGAAACAAGACGGCTTCAAGGAAAGCCGCGACCGCTCGACATGCAGGCATTGCGGGCTCCCCGTCCGCATCAGCAAGGAAGGATGCTGGGTTCACGACGTCGCCGACGAAGACCCGAACGACCCCGACTACGGATGGATCAGGTGCAGCAGATCGTCCACGGTAGCCGAGCCGAAAACCTACAGGAAGACAGCGCAGCGAAAGGAGACGCCATGAAGCTGAACGGCAGCGTCAGAGTCGTGTTCGAGTTCAACTACGGAGACCGCGAGGACGCCGAGCCCTTCAGCGAGGACGCCGCCCTCAGGCAGGCCGAAGTCCACATCCACGACGTCGTCGAACAGGAGCCGAACGTCCTCGACTGCGCGGCCGTCGAAGTGCAGGACGAGAACGGGAACTGGCACGCCGTCAGAGCCGAATAACGGCCGAACAGAAAGGAAGCCCGTGAAGACGAAAGACCCCAAGAAGCTGTCGTGGTACAAGAAGATGCGCCGCAAGAACCCGTCCGTCAAGGACGCGGCGCTGCTGACGCAATGGAACGCCAAGAACGCCAAGGCGTAGGAAGACAGCCTTACGGCAGCCAAGGAAGGCCCGCTGGAACTCCCGCGGGCCTTCCGACTTTAAGAAGCAAGCGGCTAAAGCGGCCACGATGAGGCCCGAAGCCCGGCCTCCCCGGAGACCATCGCCATCCGGCAGATGCCACTGCCAATCCGGCAGCCGATTCGGCAGCCAATGACAGGACCAGCCAGCGCCTTCAGCCTCGGCAGCTGTCTCTTGAGCCTCCCGGGAGCTCTCTGGGGCCTCCCGGCGGCAGCCCGATGCCACTGCCGCCGTCAAGTCAGCGACCCCTGACGGCATCCGTCCAGTGGAACATTCCCCTCTCCGGGACGACCTGTACCCCCGACTGGTAAAAAAGCCCACGTAGACCGCAATCGCCAATGGAATCAGGCACTCCGCAAGATCCGCACATGCAACCCCGTCATCGGCGACCCCTGGTTCGGACGGAACGCCATCCGCAATGCCACTGGACATTCCAATGCTCCCGCTGCAAGAATCTGCTTCAGTGGCATCTTATCAGCCAGCTTGGACCCCCTGGGACGACCCCTGGGGGCACCATCGGCAGGAGCCATCGCGCGACCAGCCAGACCTTGCCAGTGACTCGGGCGTCTCGACGGACTAAGCAGCGCGCTGACGTCTTGTCCTCCGTCCGTCACTCCCAAGGGAACGTCCATGACATGCCGACAGGCAGGCCAATGCGGCGACCCCGACCCGCAGGCCAGGCATGGCCGCCATAAGGCCGCAGGCATGCTGGACGTATCCAGACTCCACCCGACGTACCCGCTGATCGTGGGGCATCCTTGACGCCCGCAAGCAGGCCGCAAGACGGACGGCTAAGCCAGCCAAGGATGGCGGAACATAGGCGCGACCGCTGCCAGAGGAACTGGAGGTTCTCCCCGGCTGAGGGAAAGAAGCGGTGCCACTGGCAGTCGGGAACGCGGGAGCCCTATGCCATAGGCCCCCCGAGACAAAATCGATTCCTATTCTCGGGGGGCACCCCACGGCTATGTGAAGAAGGGGACGCTCTCTCAGGGGGGTCCCCAGGCGGGGCCGTGAACAAAATTCTGCGGGCAAGGGATTCCTTAGCCGCCCCGTGAAACAAATTTCCGCCAGCAAGGGGTCCCCTGGACTGGCCAGTTAACAAAAAACTTGCCGATACAGGTCCCCTAGGGCGACACACGAACAAAATCGCTATCGAAGGGGTTCCCTGGGCCGACCGAAGAATAATTGTCCAAAGGAGCCGCGCAACATGCGAATCTTAAAGCTGTCCGCCATGGACGATGAAGCGGTCGAAACGTCGATCTCCGACTATGAGGGCTTCGGGGACGCCAGTCTTGTTGAGTCGGCCCGCGCCATCAGGCGGACGGGGCTGAAGAACGTTCTGGACGCCAAAGGCAGGAACGAGGGTTTCAGGAGCGGGATCGATTACTTGGTCTGTTCCATGTTTCCCGATTTGAAGGGCAAGTGCGCCCGGTTCTACGCTGACGACGGATTCCGTCTGGACTTCGTAATTTCCGCTCCCTTCTGGCGGCGGTAGACAGGAAGGTTTCCGAGGCGATCGGCATCATGGGATACACTCTGGCCAGGCAGCGCAGGGACGCCGAGGCGGCCGCGGCTAAGGAGCGGAACAGGCGTCTCAGGACGGAGATGAATCGTCGGGAGATCGCGAACTGGACCGAACGCGCCCGCGCGGGCAGGACGTGGCTGGACTATCCGGCGAGGCAGACAGCCTAGGGTCGCCGTCCGCGGCCTGGACGTTGTTCGATCGCGGATGGGGTGGCAAGGCTGTTGGAAACGAGGTCGGCTACCGCATCCGGCTGCGGTCGAGCCAGGTCGGCGGCATGTAGGCTCCGCCTTTCGGTTCCGGATATTGCAGATGTTCTTGTCCGACCATGGCTTCGTCGCCATGCTTTCTGGGCTTCCTGGCTTTGGCGTCGTCGCGCAAGGAGCGCAGGAAGATTCTCAGGGACGGGTCGGTGATGCGTTCCGCCTTTTGGGCGGCTCTGATGGACTGTCTGATGTAGTTCGCGTCGGGGTGCTGCAGGAGCAGCCGGTTGATTTCGACTATGAGTTCGTGGCGGGTCATGCGGTCGACGTCCCTTTCCGCCTGGCCTTGGAGTTCGGAGATCAGGGAAGCGATCTCTTCGTCGACGGTCGGGGATGCGGTTTTCAGCCATCCGGTTTCGGAACCTGTTTTCTCCCGCGGTATTTTGGTGGTCCGCGATGCGGCGATCTCCGTTTGCTTAGTTTGGATGTCCCTGATCAGCTTGCGGCGCATCCACCTGGCCAGCTTAGCGAGCTGCTGGGTGATCGTGATGATCTGCGGATTGGACACTGCCATGTCCTTCAGCGATTCTGGGGACGTTAAAATCTCCTTATTGGCGCGTCGGACAGAAGCCTCGGTCTGGTCCAATATGTCTTTGGCTTCCTGAAAATCCGATTTTCGAAGAGCGTGCAAGAAGTCGAGCCTGATTTGAACCACTTCTTCCGCCATGGATTCGTCGAATTCCTCATCCTCCTGGAGGTGCCTGATATATTGCCAAGCATAGTCGTTTTTGGTGGCCGGCATTTCGGGTTGTGCTGCTGGTGTGACGGATGCTGCGACTTCGAACTGCTTTGAACGGGCTTCATCCAGTTGTTCGCGCATCCACAGGGCGAGTTTTGAGTACTGTTTGGATATCGCTTTCGATACGCGCGGGGTGGACTTCACGTCATCGTGGTGGAACTCGAACGCGAGGCTGGGGTTGCGGGCGGCCGATTCGACGGCCTGCAGTATGCGTTGTGCCACTTGCGGCCTTCCAGACAAGATGTGATGCAGAAAAGCAGACCAGATATATGCGATGGTTGATGTTATTGTGGCATTGACTTCTTCCGGGCTTGATCTGTATTGATGCATGCGCTGATTGCCATCGACGGACTTTTCAGATGGCGCAGCTGGTTGAGCAAGATGCGCGGCATAGCCTGGAGAGTTTGCGGGTTCCTCCCCAAGCAGTTTCCGCAACACATTTGAAATTACTGGTGTTAACGGAGCCTGATTATGTTCTTTGTGCGTTTCGTAGAGCGGTTTAGCGTAGCGCTTAAGGACGAGGGGGTCGCAAAGATGTGCTAATTCATGGCGTAATGTCGTCAAAATACGATCGCGAATCTGTCCCCAAAAGTCGGAGTTCTGGATGATGTTCGGATCAAACATGTTTTTAGGAATCCATCTTTCTGGAGACAAGCTGATATAAATTGTTCCCAGCAGCATGTTGTCGGATATGCCGTAAAAGTATGCAAAACCGTTTGGGTCGCCCAACCTGCCCCTGCGGCTGTGGATGATGACATTGATCCCGACTCCGTCAAAGTACGGATGATCAAAGATCATTTTCCTTTCTGTGGCAATCGGTTCTGGTTCGATGCCGATGTGCTCCGGTTTTTTATATCCGGGCAGCACTTCGCGGCTGAATTTCCAGCGCACATGTTTCATGATGTCGTTCGCGATGTCGATCGCCACATACATCGCATCTTCAGGCACGCGGACGACTCCGGCCTCTTTCGTTGTGCGGCTCAGCTTGACGATTCTCAACTGAATTCTCCCTACAAACTGAGGTACAGCCCCGTGGCCGCCTCGATGACTCCTTTCAGGTCTTCGACGTAGATGTCGTTGTTTGCCTTGACTTTTTCTGAAGGTTTTCCCAATATGAAGCCCTGCCTTCCGGGGATCTTCCAGAACTCGACGTCGTACAGGTCCTTGCTGTTCAGACGGACGATGATCTTGTTGATTCCGTTTTTGGCTCCCCTGACATCGAAAGCTAGGCTGTCGTGATTGCCGGCCTTGTGGCGGGTGCCCATCATGAGGAAGGCTTGGGGTCCGATTTGGCGGGAGATCTCGTTGGCGACCGCGAGGGGGTCTTCCGGCGCGTCGTTGGAAGGGGTCGTTTCGGGGGCTTCTTCGGCGATCCTGTTCATCCAGGTTGTTTTCCGCCAGCTTTTGACGGGGGCTTCCTGCGGGCTGCTGGGATCGTAGACCAGGTCGCCGCTGAAGCGGTGCCCGTTGGGACATTTCAGTCCGTGTCCGTTTTTCAGGTCTTCCAGGGTGTGGTGGCTGCAGCGGCAGCTGCTGACGGCGTGCTGGTGGCAGATGGGGCAGCCGCTGTCGCGGTAGGGGTTGTCCTTGGTTGTCGTCACGGCTGATCTCCTTGTCGTTCGCGTACGGGTGATAGTTCCGCCGTCTGGCGGAAGGTTCCTGTCAGTTGCTGACGATCAGTTCCTTCATCGTCCTGTTGTGCGCGCTGCGTATGTAGGCTTTCCCGGCTTGGAATCCGCAGGCTAAGGCTGTCGAACGGATTTCATCGGTATCCTCGCACGTCATCAGGAAGCGTCCGCGGACGGAGCGGCATTCCAGCAGGAGCGCGTTGTGGTCGACCTCGTGGTGGCTGTAGAGCCTTCTGCCGGCGCTTTTTCCTCCCGTCGCGTACGGAGGGTCGAGAAAGAAGACGACATCGGTGTCGCTGCAGTGGCGGCGGACGGCGTTCATGCCGTCCTCGCGGCGGAAGATGATGTGGCTTCTGGCGTCGTGGATGGCCCGAAAGCGCCTGGCGATGGTTTCAGGATACCATCGTGACGCGACGCCCCTGTCGTTCTCGCCCCTGCACATCATGCGGGATCCTTCAGCGATGATGCCGCCCCTGAAGGTGCGGTTTTTGATGATGGTCCTGAAGGCGCGGTCGAGGACGGATGTTGGCTCTTTTTCCAGCTCCTTGGTCACCGATTGCGGCGTGGGCTTGAACTGCATGATGCGCTTGGAGAGTTCCAGGGAGTGGCCGTCGACGACGGCCTGCCAGACGGCGGCGACATCGTCGTCGATTTCGGAAAGTTCGGCGGTTTCGGCGAGGTTTTCCAAGATGGATGTCAGGGAAATGGTGGCTCCTCCGGCGAACGGCTCGATGACGGCTTGCGGGCGGAACGGAAGCTGTCTGATCCACTGGCGGAAACAGGGGACGAGCCAGGTTTTTCCGCCCGGATAGCGGAAGGGGCTGGGATAGCGCAGCGGACTGGTTGCCTGCGGTTCAGTCATGCAGGAATTCCTTCGGCATGTCGACGCCGAACTGTTCCTTGATCTCGTCAAGGATGTCTTGTTCGGTGTATTCCCCCGTGAACAGTTCCTTGAAGCTGTTCTCGTATATCTTGCCGATGAACTTTTCAAGGCCCTTGTGTTCGCTGAAGAATCGCCTTTTACCCTGTTCTCTGGAACGCAGCTTTTCCTTGCCTCCCTGAAACCTGTACCACATGGCCTTGTGTGCTTTCTGCTTCGTTTTGTAGCCGTAGCCGTCGGCGTCGTCGATGATCTTGCCGTCGTCGTCCGCGATGGAGAAGCGGTCGGAATTCGGTTTAGGGATGACTTTCACGATTGGGTTCCAATAGGTCGCTGTTGGATAAGGCTTGGGAATGCCTCGCTGACGATCCTTATTGCCGCTCTCAGGCGTTCGATCTCTTCCGCGGCGTCGCGGATGTCGACAGCCATCTGCCGCTGTTCGTCGACGGTTCTGTCCGGGGGGTTGTATCCTCGCAGTCGTTCCAGGATGTCGACGCTGGCTGGATACTTATCGGGATAAGGGATCGGTCCGTTCCACTCGCCAGGTTCGTGTCGATTATTGAGACATCCTTTGCCCATGAATCCCCTGTCTCGCGTGCTGCTAATGTGCCGACCACCATCTGGGTCATACCAAACATAGACAATGTGCGGGTCTTCGATCGGTTCCCCATTATCGGGTTTAAACCAGTACCAGCCATCGACTTGAGGAATTGATCTTGTCCAGGACATATGTTACTCCCCGTTTTGACGACGTTGCCATTCTTTTGCGTCCGTCGTCCACTCTCCAGACGCGATCAGCATGGTGCGGCGTTCGTTGGCGATTTTGACGGCATGCTGTTCGTCTTCGGCCCACATCAAGAAAAGGACATCCTGTGTGTCATTAGGTTCCCATTCGTAGCTGCTGTCGTCTATCCCGCCCGGCTCGATGATTTTAACCTCCGACGTGTTCCCGTTCTTGTCCATGACGACGCATCAACGCAGCATCCCGTGCGGGTGTTCCGGCAGGGCGTCGATTTCTATTTCTTGCACGTCGTTGGCGGCGCCGTACAGCCTTTTCGCGTAGGCGGCATTTTCGGGTGTCGAACAGATTCCGCAGACGCGGTAGTCGCTATATTCTCCGTCGGTGATCATGTGGACTTTCGTCAGCTTCTGCTGGGGCTAAAGCCCCGCAGATTGCAGGCCCAAGGCACCCACAATCGGCCGGCTGACACGGCCTGCCCATAAGGTCTGCCGCCCCCGCAAGGGGGCAACGGAGGATACAGGGAGATGCGACGTTCTCGACCATTGCTGCGCGATGTTGATCGCGGCGTTATGGTCGGCGTCCAATTGGACGCCGTCACTGGCGTAGTACCTGCATCCTCGCCGGACGCCTCGGGCGATTCCTCTGGAATCGTCCTGCGACGTGTAGGCGGGGTTAACCGTCTCCACCCTCCTGCCGAGGGCTCGTGCCTTGTAGGTCAACATTGTTTTGAACGAGAAAAATGGAATCTGCGAAAGCATGTTGTTATGGCGCCTGCCTTGGCGGGACGTATGCTTCTTGATCTTAGACAGGTCTTCGAGAACCAGAACGTCGGCCTTCGTCGTCGAGAGAACGGCGTTGGCGAGAAGATGCATCCCGTTCTTGGAGAAGTTCCGCTCCTTCCTTCGCATGGCCTTCAGCTTCCTTCTGGCGGAATGCGAGATCGCCTTATGGTGCTGCATCATCCGCTTGTTGTATCGAATGCGCCTTTTGACGCGGAGGAAGGCGTCCGACTTGAACATCACGCCTTCGCTGGTCACGGCCAGCCTGCGCTGGCCGAGATCGATTCCCGCGCATAGAGAGGACTCATGATCAAGGCAGGGGATCTCGAAGCTCATCGCCAACCAGAACGTTCCTCCCCGCTCGAAAACGAGGGGATCCAGCATGACGTGCCTGGACATCATCTCGGACAGCCGAGGATACGTCTCGATTCTGAACTTCTCCATCTTGCCGCCGAGCACGGATATCTTGGCGACGTTTCCTGGAAGCGTCCTGAAGATGCGGCAGTCAAGGCGCATCGCGAGGTTCTTCATAGACGGGACTTCCTCGACGGACTCTTTCCACTTCTTCCCTTCGTTGCTTCTGATCGCCTTCCAAGCGGACAAGGCCGCCTGTCGTGCCTTGATGGCGACCTGGGATTTCATTCCTGGAATCCTCATGCATTCCTTGTAGGTCCTGGAGTGGACGATCTTCTGGTCGAGGACCTTCCTGTCGTCCAGATGCTCGAAGATGTATTGGCTGACGATTCCGAAAGCCTGACTGTGGGCCGCGAGGGTCTCGTGAAGCTTGGCTTCTACGGGCTTGTCCTCGGCTTCGATTCTGGCCACCCACGTTCTGATGCCTGTCTGCATATTATGTTCATTCTTCAGCATTCGACGGATTCCCTTCTTAATTCGGAAGATTTTTCAGATATTGTTAATCGGAAAACACCCAACAAAAACGGAAGCGCGGCAATTCCTCTGCTGGGGTTGAAGCCCCGCAGTATCCTTGCCGTTTTGTGATGATGTTTTCCTCTGTGTTTCTATTGCTGATTCCATTGGCTGGCGATTTGGTCGACACCACCATCCCATCCCATTCTATTGTCGTGCCCTTTCGCGTTTTAACATGCCGGCCTTCGTGTCCCGCAGGCATTCCGCAGCATATGATGTACCTGTAGTTATCATCACCGAACGGATCCGTAATGTCCAATTTTGCGGTGCACAACGCAGTGTGGTGTCCTGCTTTCTGCCATGCGTCATACGAACGCTTTTCCGCTTCGGTTATCATCGGTGGTTATCTCGTTTGCTGGGCATTACGCTGCGAAAAGCACGGTGTGCGTCCGCATAAAACTGGGCGTCTTGGTCGCGCAATGCCGTTAGCATCTCTTTGGGTGCCGTGTCGATATGTGCCGATTCTGAAATTCGGATGCACCGTGCACATCGGTGTTCGGGCATTAGTTTCCATGTCCGTTCGGAATCGCATCGCGGATAACGGGAACGGGAACCGCAGATTGGTTGTCCTTCCCGAAACAGATGTACCTTTCTTGGATCTCTGCATCTGGCGCTCAATCCATGCATTGATGCCCCCTTTTTAACAGCAGCATGTTCTGCATGGCGATGATGCTGTCGCGTAGCTGAGTCGGAACGACGATGGTGTAGTGCGACCCGTCCTCGGACCACTCCCCTATGATGACGTCTGGACGGCTGTCGGGACGCCACGGGGACGCCATAAGCGGCGCCAAGATTTCTGCCGTCAATTTCTCGCGGTTTGGCTTCCATCCTTCCTGGTGTGCGGACGGATCGGAAGTGTTCAGTCCGTTTTGATGTGCTGACGGATCAGACGTGTTGAGTTCGTTCATGGCTTGTTTCCCTGGATGTCAGTTTCGTGTTCGTTCAGACCTGCTGGCATAGATTCTTCCTGAACAATCTGCTTGGCAAGCCTTTTCGAACGGTCGATTAGACATGCCGTTTGGTGATACCTGCTGGACATCCCGTCGCCCTCGTAAGCTCCGCAGTAAACGCATTTTCCGAAGTCCCCGAAATATGCCCATCCTCCGTCGGCGACGACGGACTGCAATATCTGGCGCATTGTGCTTAACGCAGCAGGCATATTCTTGCCATAGCGCTCGATGCGTGACGGCAGGCGGCAGTCGCATTTGGATGCGCGTCCGATTCCCCAGTAACCGCAGGCCGGGAGATGCCCCATCTCGTGGACGAGTGCCCAAGCCTTGGCTGAAAGCCGGTCGCGGCGGGATTGTTTCTTGAGGGTTGTCATTGCGGACGCTTTTTCGGTTCTTGCCGAACATGACGTCGTCCACCTCTGATCGGGCTGATATGGCTTCTCCAGCCCAATTGTCAGTTCGGAACCGCAGTGGGGGCAGTCCAGGACTATTCCTCCTGCGATGGCGCCATCCCGGACGGACATGACGGAACCGTCCTTGTGGGACAGCTGCCACCCGAACAAGCCTCGGAGCATTTCTCCGCACGCGGCGCAGGGGCAGTCATCGTCGTTGCCGTGCCTGATTAAGGTTCGCATTCGATCTTCCCAATTCTATCTGAAATCGTTTTTATCCCATCTCCTTCGAAATCCAACATGCACGATCCAAAGGCACAATGCCGCATACATGTAGCCGTCGTACGGCAGCTTGAACGCCGCGAAACATCTCCGTTCCCGAGGCGGCAGCCACCAGAAGGATATTCTCCAGCTAAAGAGGCGGTGTATGGCGGAGATAATCTTGCTATTTTTCATGGCTGCACTTCGTGTTCGTTCCAGAAGACTTTCCTGATCTGGATAGTGCCTTTGAAAATGCTTCCCGTCACGGACGCGATGAAGGACAGCCTGTTGTCGTCCTTGTGGTAGGCGTTCAGTTCGCATTCTCCTCGCGCGATGCCGGCCCACAGCAGGTAGCAGTTGCAGCGGATCTCCGCGGCGATCAATTTGAGAATGCGCTTGATGGATCGTTTCGGCATCATGGCTCACCGTCATTGTTTGACAATGATCGTTGCTGTCCGGCGATGATTCTGGCAATTTTTGGGCGTCTCATAGAAAGAAGCTTTGCAATCTTGTAGGCCCCCATTCCGTGTTCAACGTGCAGATGCAAGACCATCATCCGATCGGCATATTCGCGTGCCGACTTGCCAGCACTACGCGCAGCGGAATCTGCGCGTTCGTACGCATCAGATATTGTCATGTCGCATCCCGATTCGGTTCTGCCGCGTTGTCGCGCTTGATGGTCGTTTCGCAGGCGCAGCAGGCGTACTCTTCGGCTTCCAGATTGTAGAACTCGCATTTGCGGCATTCGTCGGGAAGGCGCGGTCCGCGGCAATGCCATTCCTTAGTGGCATTTGCCGGCAATGAAGTGCGGCGCTTGAACGGTTTTGTCAAGGCGCGCAAGGGGGATTCGGCGACGAGCCTCTTGAAATCGCCTTCGTAGTGCCATGCGTTCTTTCTGCCGCGCGGCATGCCTTCGATGGTCGCCGTTGAATATGTGGAAGGCCATCCGTCATGCGGCCCGTCCACTTTATTGATGATCCCGAATCCTCCGTCCTTGAATTCCACGACGTCGCCGATGACGTAGTGGGGCTGGCTGCTGGACTGCAGAGACGCCCATTCCATGTCGGTAATGCCGCGGCGATGCTTGGGGACAAACTTGGAATGCCAAAAGCTTTCCTGTTTGCGCGACGCCTTGGACAGAGCCGATTTGCGAATTGCTTGTGGTTTTTTCATCGGTTTTCTACTCGCGGCTGCGGGATGACCATTCTGTCCGCCTTAAGGCACAACTGCCGATAGTCCTCGTGGCGCTGTTTGGCGATGCGAATTTGTTCGGCGTCGCCTGATTTCTCCGCCTTCGCCTGTTCGCGGGCGAGGCGCAGCAATGTCGAAAAGAACGTTACTGTTTCCATGTTGTCCTCCCTATGGCACTACGAAATCGATGTGGTATTTGACGTTGTTGGAGTCGGTTCCGTAGACGGACACCCAGCTTCCGCTTTCCGACGCGTCGTAGATCTTCCTGACCATGTCCCTGAACCCGGCGGAGCTTGTTTCCCTTCCGGTGGCCTCCCTGGCTTCCTTCCAGCGGTACAGGCACGAATCGTACAAGGGGCAATGGCTGGAGTCGCCCCAGTAAGTCATCAGCCAGCTGTGGCCCATTTCATGGGTCAGCACCTTGCCGGATATGGCGCCGGTCTTCGGGTCGCAGGCGACCTTGATGGCGTAGCCGTAGCAGAGTCCGCAAACCCACATGCCGTTCCACTCCTCCGACTGCCAGGCCCATTCGCCTCCGAACTTCTGGACGCCTGGAACCTTGGCAACCTGGCAGTTCAGCGTTTCCGGCAGGTGCTGCTTGGCGTGCGAGTCGATGCATTGCTTGGCCTGCGCCGCCGAAGCCAGGCATGTCGGCCTGATGTCGTCAGGGCAGACGATGCCTTTCGGCGTGCTGCTGTGCGTGGAGTGGCATCCGACCAGCAATGCGGACGAAAGCAGGACGGCGATCGTGGCGAGTTTCTTCATGACGTCTCCTTGTTGCTGGTTTTTGAAACACTAGATTGATCGTTGTCCACGTCGGGCAGGCGCAGTTCGTCCACGGTTCCGAATCCGAACATGGATCCAAGTCCGAATCGGCTGTTCAGGATGCGGTACGCCATTTCGCCTTTGCCGCCGAAATCGGAGTTTTGGAACGTCTTCGAATGAATCAATGTCCTGACGTTCTTTTCGAACGTTCCCAACCCGTTCATGCTCATTTTTTTCTCCTGGATTTGGCGTCGAGATTTAATATCCCGATCTCTCATGCTTTTTCCACTGTTTGACGGCCTTGTTCCAGCGCTTGGAAAACTCGTCCATCTGGATTCCAGTTTCGATCTCCGTCTTGCCCAGCAGGAGGATGTCGTGGAAGTCCTCTCGGGCATATTCCCCGCACCCTGGCTTGACGACTCGTCCGCCGCTGGTCAGCCAGAGTCCGTCCCGCAACATCAGCTTAGGGTCGTCGCGTCCGCCGACGAGATGTCGGCTTGCTTTTTTCGTCTGCATGTGATTTTTCCTCCTTGCCGTGTTTCGCCAAGAACGCCTTCCTGCTCTGCATCAGGCGCAGGGCTTCTTTGGTTTTTGCGATGAGCCGGTCCAGCAGTTCTGGTTCGTCGTCCTCTTCTCCGATATGGATTTCAATATACTCTTTCCCTGGCCCGCATACAAGATCGTAGTCCCACACAATTTCCGCCTTCGTGGAAGTTTCTTGAAGCAGTTTCTTGCTGAATTCGGAATCCACCCCGCTGAAGCGATTGTTGTAGACGACATATGCGGAGACGCTATCGCCGATTCCGTCAAAGAAGCTATCGCGCTCCTCGGTTGTCCCGTCCTTGGTTAACGAAAAATGTTCAGGCCTGGTCCAGTCCATCTGTATGTCCGTTTTCATAAGGATCGTCTTACACATGTGGCTGATTCTCCTGATTAAAAATAGCATTCCATGCAGGATTATTCCCTTGTTTCTCGGAACAATTAATCGTATACTGCATTAAGGAGTTCGAATGCGACGAGCCTGCAAGCTGACCCTGAAGTTCGCCACCGAGAGCAAGCGACGGAAAGTCCGCAGCCTGATCGAGGCCTATCGGGGAGGCGTGAACTTCTTCTGCAGATCCTTGTGGAAGGACAGGGGCAAGCTGGACGCCGCTACCTTGTCCAGGCTGAAGAAAACAAGGCTGTCCGAAAGGTACAAAAGCCAGTCCCTGAAGCAGGCCATCGAGACCGTTGTCTTCACGAAGCGCTCCGCGAAGGTGCTGGGAAGGCCGGCATCCAGGCCGATATTCGAAGGTTCCCCTATTCTCGACTCCAAGTTCGTATCGATAGAAACAGGCAAGAAGTCCTTCGACGTGGTCGTTAGGCTCTCGACGCTCAAGAAGGGCGACAGAATCTGCATCCCGACCAGGGGCACCAAGATGCTGAGGAAATGGCTGTCCAAGCCCGGAGCGAAGATCGTTCCCGGGTGCTGCCTGACCGCCGACTATGCGATCGTATGGGTTGACGTTCCCGATGCGCCTCTTCGCATAAAAGGCAGCGTGGCAGGCATCGATCTGGGTATCAACAAGCTGATCGCCACCAGCGACGGGCTGTTCTTCGGCGATAGCATCAAGAGGATTCTGGAGAAGATCCGCAGGAAGATGCCCGGCGGCAAGGCCGCCGCCAGGGCCAGGGAGGAGCGGAAGAACTACATCAACAGGACAATCAACTCCCTGCCTTGGGACAGCTGGCAGGCCGTCGGAGTGGAAGACTTGAGAGGAATCAAGCATGGTAAAAAGAAGAACAGAGGCAAAAGCTTCAGGAAAGCCGTGTCTCCGTGGGTACAAAGGCAAGTGCTGGATCGGATCAGGACGAAGGCGGAGGAGAACCGTGTTCTCGTCGTAGCCGTTCCTGCCCGGTACACCTCCCGGACGTGCCCCGACTGCGGGACGGAG
>Ga0209777_10000752_pt1 | contig 50520 bp, 39 predicted proteins | sample FrelakmetHBP12HB_FD_187147 | JGI IMG/M metagenome (GOLD analysis project Ga0209777, IMG submission 187147) | Freshwater lake sediment microbial communities from the University of Notre Dame, USA, for methane emissions studies -HBP12 HB (SPAdes)... | ecosystem: Environmental > Aquatic >... | reverse complement strand
TGACCTCGGGAACGGCCGACTGCGTGTCCGGAAGCTCCTCCGGGGCAGGAACAGGCGCTGGCGCAGCCGGAGAAGGCTCCGGGGAGATTTCCCGAATCGGAACCGACGGGGTGACGTGCATCCTCGTGATGTGGGTCTTCAGCCCCTTCTCGGCGTCGAAGCCTTTCTGACACGTCGGGCAAACGAACTTCTTCTCCATGATGGAGTTCTTCCTTTCCCGGACCACGAAAAGGGCCCGGCGCAGAACCGCCAGTGCGGTGTTGTCGATGGATGCGGTGAGTGTGCGAGCAGCGCCCAAATATGACCTCATATCAACCCTCCTGCGACCCTTTTAGCATATCGCAAGAGGCTCTGTCAATATAAAAAGCTACACGGTCGGGGTCGTCGTCTCCGCAGGCTTCAGCGGGGCTTCGGCAGCCGCAACGGCACCACGAACCGCCGCCGAGTTCTTCCACTCCTCCAGGTAGGACACGTAGTCCTCGGCGCGCTTCAGCGGATCGAGACTCTGGAGCCCGAGCGCGACCATGTTGCGGACGAACTTCACGCGGCTCATCCCGGCGGCCTTCGAGAGATTCGTGCAGCGTTCGTACATGGCCTTGGGGAGGGGCAGGAGCATCCTGATGGGGAACTCCTCCTTGTACTTCCTCGGGGTCCGCGACCACCAGCTATAGCCGCGAGAGCGGATCATTTCGAGCATCCCCTGGTTTCTCAGGATGCGGAAGTTGTTCCCTAGCTGATGCAGAGAGGGGGCCTCACCATACTTCATCTCGATGCACTTCTGGACCATCTCGGCCGAGATCCGCGTCGTCTTCATGCTGATCTGGAGCGCGTCGAACGCCTCCATGATGCGGCGGCGCAGCGTGATGACGTCCTCTAGCTCGCGGGCCTTGTACTGTGGGGCGATGTCACTGGTGACGGGGGCAGCTTCTGTCTCACTCATCTTGTCCTCCGAAAAGACCTCATGCTGGTAATATACCAGAAGAGGGGTCCTATCGAGATACATACCCTGGCGGGATTATCTTGTCAATATCAAAAGACTAGGACCCGTAGCGGACGCAGCGGACGGCGTAGTTCTTGGGGTAGGTCTCCTCGATCACCGCTCCCGTGGAGAAATCTACGATGAACACCCAGCCCAGGCTCTGCCCACGAGCAGACCACGTCTGGTAAATCGTCACCCCCGCCGCCTGTGGAAACTTCAACGCGGAATCGTAGGAAACGAGGGCGCACGCCCCACAACCGTTGTTCAAGCACTCAGGCTGCATGCAGCCAGGATCGTAGACCATCTCGCAGTGATGCGATCCCTCCAACGGACAGTTGACCAAGTCGATCACGTCCTGGATCTTGGGCTCGACCCAGTCATCATGCCCGCACAAGACCAAGCTGTCACAGGGCGGATTCAGCCAGACCTTCTTGTAGCGGGCCTGGGTCTCCCACATGAAGCCGGTCGCCGGATCGGTCCAACAGCCATTCGAGGCCGTGTCCGTATCTCCGTCAGCGTCTCCGTCCGAATCTCCATCGGAGTCTCCATCCGAATCCCCGTCAGAATCCGAATCCGAGTCGTTGTCGGAGTCGGAATCCGAATCTCCGTCGGAATCTCCGTCCGAATCCCCGCCGGAATCGCTAACCGTGTCCGTGTCGGACATCGAACCCGTCTCCGAGCCCGTGTCCACGGCCGTATCCGTGCCGCCGTCCACGGTTCCCGTGTCGGTCACGCTGTCGGTCGGAAGACCCCCGGAATCGGGGGCCGCGTCCTCGCCACCGGAAGCCTGTCCCGAGCACGCGGACAGGAACACCACCAAAAACATCGAGTTTCGTATCATTGAGCGCCTCCTTTCAGCTTCAGTATGCACCAAAATGGAGGGGCTGTCAATATATAAAGGCTACCACCAGTCCCCGCTGACCCAACCGTCCTTGTAGTTCCCCAGATTCGAAGACGAGGGGTTCTGATAGGCAGCATAGACATTCGGACCATGCACCGTCGTGTTGTTCCAGTACACGAATAGCTGATTGCCGTCCAGGAGCACCTGAGCATTTTTCGCATGCACGAGCGCCCCGGGGAAGGGAAGAGCGCCGAACCAGTTCACGAAAAAGTCATATGGATAGTTCGCAGGAAGAGCCACAGGAGGATTCACCGGCACCGTGGGCGGGCCCCCTGCACCGACCACCTCTTCGTTGAACATGCCTGCGCCGAGGACAGTGCAATCTGTTCCGCAATGGATCACGTTGCCGAACACGGAAACCCGGATAAAGTCCGTGTTGCAATTCCACGCCGCATCGCGGTCGATGAAGAGGCCGTTTACCGCCGCAAGGGCTCCACCAGAATTCTTGTACCTGTAGTCGTTGTAGATCTCGTTGTTCCTGAACGAAGCCTGCACAGGAGAACCGGGAACCACCGCCTTCGCGCGGAAGTAGATTCCGTAAGCCTGCTTTCCGACTGCCGGGGCAGCCACCGTGTCCGCATCGACTTCAGTGCGGCTACCATCCACGCTGAAGCGATAGCCCCCCTGGATCTTGATGCAGGCGCTGTTCTCGGGGATGTCCAAGGCCCCCATAGCGCCCACACCGACCAGATGACAGGTGTTGTTCTCGAACGAGAAGTCAGACTCGTTGTCCGAAATCGCGATACAGTGTGTGCCCGGCCCCGCCCCGATACCGATAAAAGGGTTCTCGCTGAAAGCATAAGAGACGACACGGTTTCCCAGCAGCTTCGAATGCTGGAATACTCGGACAAAGATGCCCTCTCCGTAGCTCCAGACCTGATTGTTGGCCACGATAGCGAAAAAGGCGCAGACGTAGATTCCGGAAGACGCCTCGACGTTGACCTCGTTGTCGCTGACATTGAGTCGTGTAGACACCTGGAATGGATATCCGATGCAGATACCGATTCCGATGGAGTTCGTGCCGCCGGACATGATGTGGACCACGTTGTCATCCACGACAGCACTATCCAAGCTCTTGTTGATCGCGATGCCGCTGACGAAGTTCAACGTCGATGCCGTGGAGAGCACGATGGAGTTCTGGCAGGCGGAGAAGTGCTGGAGATTGTTCGTACCTGCGGCGGTCCCGAAAATGTAAATGCCGACATTCGAGTGTGTGGCCCCCATGAAGCCCGTCATGATGTTCCCATCGAGCTTGAAGGATTCCTGCGTAGTGGCCGCCGTAGTGTTGATCTCGATGGAGACACCGCGAAGACCGCCCGAGGCGCTCCCGAAGGCCCCCATGGCGTTGCGACAGATGGAGACCCCGGTCACCCCGAACGCGCCGCTGGAAAGCGAGGAGAGATCGACCTCCACCCCGATCAGGTTCGCGTCGAAGAGCGCGCCAGGATCGGACCCCTTGGCGAAAAGGAACATATCGTTGTCCTCGACGCGCAAGCCGTAGACCACACCGAGCGGGTAGGAAGAGACCGTCGCCCTGACACCCCGGTGCAAGCAGCCGACGAACTTGTTCCGGTAGATCTCGATGTCGTAGAAGTAGTCCCCGACGTGGACGCCCACCCCCATGAGGTTGAGACGGTTGTCGTGGACGGAGATGTTCGAGCAGCCTGCGAGGTGGATGCCCGTGATGACCGGAGAGGTCGGGGCCACCGCGAGAGACGGATAGATCGAGTTCCCGGACACCGAGCAGAAGATGGTGTTGTAGAGCAGGATCCCGACCGGAGCGACCGCCTGGGTCAGGGTCTTGTTGTTCGTGGCGATGACGTTGTCCCGAATGGAGACATCCCGCGTCTGGAAGGGCGGAATACTGCCCACCTGGATGCCGGGAGCCTGTGTATCGTTGGTGTTGATCACCTCGATGATGTTCTTGGAGATATCGACTCCCGCGCACGAAGTCATCCAGATGGCCGCGTAGGAAGATCCATCCCGCACGGTGACGTGGTTTCCGGTGATGCTGAAGTCGATGTAGCCGCCAGCCGCCGGAAGGGTGTTTCCGATCATGCAAGCGTTCGTGGTCACGATGTTGTCCCGGATCCGGACACCGTTCTTCGCGGGAGAGCCCGAACCGTCGTGCAGCGCGATGAGCGCATCCGTGATGGGCAGCGGCGCTGCGGTATAGAGACACCGCTCGATGACCACGTTGTTGTCGAGGCGGAACACAGCCCCGCTCACCCACATGTCGATGGTCAGGTCGTGGACCTGACAGCCAGCGGAAAGCGCCCAGGTGCCGTTCGCCAAGGTATGGAACACATCGACCCGCGCGAGGGTCGTGGAGGCCCCCCGCGTCCCCGACACGTTCACGTTCATCGGCTGCACGATCTCGCTGTCGATGAAGGTAGAGCCCGTGACGTGGATTTCGATGCTCGCCGTCCGGTAGGGTCCCAGGCCCGCTCCACTGCCGAGCATCTCGTACTTCGCGTACTCGAACGCGGCGAAGAGAGAGTCGAAAGCCGCCTGGGTCGGGTAGTAGGCGAAAAACCCGCTGCGAGAGCCTACAGACCAGGGATCATCAACCTGATTCACGTTCCGCGTGAACTCCTTGGTCCGGGTCAAGTTGGCGGGATCGGACTCCGCGTACCAGAGAATGACCCCCCGCTCAGGAGGATCGATGTTGTCGTTGTGGTGGTAGACGTTCGTGTTCGGGGGCACCGACGTCGGGGAGCCGAGGATGTACTTCATAGCGGACGTGATGTTGCCTCCGAAGGACGCGGTCACGTTCATGACATGGATGACACCCGTGTAGTCTGCCCACACCAGAGACTTGCAGTTGGGGGCGAAGGCAACCGTCGTGACATCCTGGATATCGAGCCTCTTCCCCCGGCAGTAGTAGGACCCACCGCTGATGTCGGCGTTGAGGCCCGTACCTCCGTAGGTGAAGCGGAACTCCGACCACGGACCGTTGCGCCGAAGAAGAACCCCCGACCGCCCCAGTTCGTTGTTGGGGGCGTGAGCCATGTACTCCAGCGCAGCGTCCGCCATGTTGGAGATGCAAGTGGTGCCCCACGTCCGCTGGTCGATGGTAAACCTGCTGACCGAGGTGGGCGGGTAACCTGCGAACCACTTCAGGGAGGCAGGGTCATAGCGGAAACTCGTCGAAGCGATCCGCATATTCTGACCAGAATCGAGAGAAGCGTTGATGGTGATGAGATCGGTGTAGTTTCCCGCACCGGGCAGCGTCTCGTCAGGAGTGCCGCCGCTGAAGTTCACGTAGAGGTCGATCCAGTGGAAGGAATCCGCCGCGTAGAGTCGAATGATCTGGGAATCGCCCGCCCCGGGGTTAGAAATCAGCACCGAAGTCCCGAGTGCCCAGGTAAAGGTGTAGTCATTCACCACACGGCTCAGTTGCAGGTTGGCGGACCCGAAGGGATAGTCGGGACTCATGGCCACGATCCACGTCCCGGTGATGGTTCTCGGGTTCGGGTACGCAGCCTTCTGGGTGTACTCCACCGTGCCCTCGTCCGACACGTAGATCTCGTAGAGGTACGCATTCGGCCCCAGAGGAGGAACGGGGGGAGTTGCGAACGCGAGGGTCGTCACATCGATCTTGCTGTTCTTCACACCGTTGACGTAGTAGAGGTCCCCCGCCACCGGACCGACGATGTTGATCGCATCCGCCACTGGCAGGTTGTTGACAGCAGTGGAGAGATAGAGAGCGTTCGATCCCTTCCAGATGCCGTTGCAGTGCTCGATATCCTGATGCTCGTTCAGCAGGGTGAGCGTCGGCCCCGCGATGTCGTCCAGAGAGAGCGCGTGAGGGTTCTGGGGTGTCAGGACGCCCGTACCCAGGAAGTTCCTGTGCAACCAGTCCTCCGCCGTCAGACGCGGGATGTCCTGGTAGTACAGGTTGATGATGGTGACGGTCTCCGTGATGGGGAAGGTCCCCGAGACGGGAAGGGAGGAGAAGCCGATCAGGACCCTGATGTACTCCCCGGCACCGTCGGTGATGTTGTAGATGCCGTCCGCCGTCGGATTCACAACGGCACCCGCCCCGTTCGAAGTCGTCCACTGGAGGCTGTAGGTGCCGAGAACGAAGTTGTACGTGAGCGTCCCGTTTCCGACCGGAGACTTGGGAGAAACTCCGATGATCTCCACGCCCGGCAGGTTCGTAAACGTCCTCGGGTTCGCGTAGAGGATGTTCTGGAACGAAGTGGGACTCTGAATTGAGGCCGACGTGATCGCGACACCGACGCCGTTCGCCGTGACCTTGGCGAGCACGAGACAGCGGTCCCGTGCATCGTTGGCGAGGTTCGAATCCGTGCTCGGCAGAGCGGCGTACTGCGCCGCCGAGAAGATGCGGAGACGACGGGAGGCATCCGCCCTGGTCGGATAAGTCACCCCTCGGGTTTCGTGGGGCTGCTTCTGCGTCTCGACTTCGGTGTAGACCGCGACGACGAGGTTCACCGCGCCCAGCGCGTAATCCGCGAGAGGGAGGTTGTAGTAGTCATAGGGCACGTCCACGAACTCGCCGTTCGGTGCGAAGCCCGCGAACTGCTTCACGTCGATGTTCAGGTTGGGCACGCTCGTCGTGTTGACGGTGACCTCCCCGCCGACGTACAGCCCGCGCGAGGTCCAGTCCACGCGCCCACGAAGAATCTCTGCCGCTTTCGTCTGCTCGGTGCGCCGAAGAGCGACACGATCAACCGTACATCCATCCGGATAAAGAGACCCTTGCATCGTTTCCTCCTCAGAGATTCGTCAGTCCGGGCACGTTGGCACCGGGTCCGTACATGTGGAGCCCCTTCAGAACGAGGGACCTGATCCTGAAATCCTTCACGCTCCTGATGTTGCTGATGGAGAGTCGCAACTGGTGGAATTGGTGACCGCCACCGATCTGGTTGACGTCCACGTCCTCACACCGCTCGACCGAAGTCCACGAAGCCGCCAAACACGCCGCAGCATTCACCCCCGAGCGATGCTCGAAGATGACGTGAAGCTGGCTCTGGTTGTAGAGGCGAACCTCCTCGTGCTGCAAGTAATACTGAGCCCCGTCAGCGAACTGGGAGGAGTTCATCTCCACTGTCGTGGGATCGATGAAACGCCACGAGGAGGTCGAGACCTCCCGTGTCTCCACAGCGTCTTGCAGGTAGAGCACCGCAGTCGTCATGTCCATCGAAGAACGGTTCGAGAGCGTTGCTCGTCCCGTGTTCGGATTGAAGAAGAGGGGCACAGTGACGATGCGGCCGATCACGTTCTGCTCCGTCCGGTCCCACAACAGGTGGTCCACCAGCCAGAGATAGTCCTGGAAGGAAGATCCCAGGTCCTGAACCGGGATGGTGACCCGATAAAGGGGGTTGTAGGAGAACGTGTACTTGGCCGCCGCGTTGAAGATGGTATCCGCGATCTGGATCTGGCTCATCGAGTTGAAAGTCCACTGGTCGTTCGGAACGAGGATGCCGTCCTCGAACAGCATCGCGATATCCTGGTCCTGATCGGAGTCGTAGAGCAGGGACGCCGTGTGCGGAGAGAACATGGCCACCGTGAGCGTCTCCTCCTCGACGTAATCGAGCGTCGGGAAAAGGTATGAAAACTGGAAGGGGCTCGACGGGTGGATGTCGAGGTTGATGAGATCGCACACCGAGAAGTCCGGCTCCGTGACCGCGCCTTTCAAGTTGATGGGCATATCGTTGACGTCGTACTCGGTCACGTCGAACACGTCGATAGAGGAGTGCGAGGGGGCGATACGGCGCAAGTGCCCCTGGTTCACCGTGGTGTCCGAAATCGTCACCGCCTTGCTCACCGAAGTGGCAGGAGGTGTCCCGCTCAGGATGGAGAGCAGCGTGTAGGTGACCTGCACGGAGATCGTGGAGCCGTCCAGAGAAGGCAGGGTGTAGGGGCCGGAACTAACGACCGCCACCCAGCCCAGACCGGGGGCCCAAGACCCCGCGAACGAACTCCAGCGCAAGCGGTGCGTGTCCCCGACACTGTTGTACTCGTAGTCCAGCGTTCCCTTGCCCGCAGGAGTGTCCATCGAGATGTGCGTGATCTCGACACCGGAGAGAGGCACGTTCAGGTCGGGCTTCTTGTACGGCACGCCCAGGTATTCCTTCTCCGTCAGGGAGAGCGGGGAGGGCGACCAGATCCAGGCAAGCTCGCCGTAGTACTGGCGATGGCGCGTCCGGGGCACCGTCACGCTCCCGAGGCAACGCGAAGTGATGCGCTCAACGTCCACCCGCAACGTGTCGAGCATGACGGAGATGAAGCCGCTCTTGTCCCCGATGCTCGCCTTGACCAGGATGCCGTTGTCCGTGAGACCCGCCGGAATGATGGTGGAGAACTCCAGGTACGTCGGAATCTCCACCCAGCCCCCGCCGGGATCCTGCGCGATGGGTGTCACGGGTCCGGAAACCCAGGTCACCCCGTTGTCGAAGGAGAAGGAGAGGGAGACGGCCGTGGGCCCTCCCGTGGAGGACAGGAACCAACCGGACATCTTCGCGGTGTACCCCTCGTAGTCGTAGAAGAGCCCAGGACTCTGCTGGGGGTAGTTCTTGCCCCTCGGGCCAGGACGGGGCATGGGCCACTGGAGGACGTGCGAGACGACCTCGTGGAAGCCCGTGGTGGCATCCTGGAGAATGAGGCGGAAGGCGGGAGCGGGATCGAGAGGCGCTCCCCGGTCCATCGTCACCCTGGACTCCAGGATCTGCGTCATCGTGGCCGGAGTGGGCGACACGAGCCACCAGTAGTCGGGAAGCTCGGTCCCGTTTGGGGGCAGCACGTTGACGTCGTCCACCACGGTCACCGGAACGAGGGTGTACGCCGGAGGCAGAGACGGGGGATCGACGACGACCCAGCACCCCATCGTCTCCAGGATCTGCTCCCCCCTGCGCTGGAAGCCCACGCTGAAGAGGGTGGGGGTAACAGTCAGGACCGAAAAAACGTCCATGTCCCCCAAGACGCAGTACAGGTTCAAGCGGAAGCCCAAGCTGTCCGTCAAGGTGACGGGGCCATCCCCCGTCAAGAGCGTCCACGGGGACACCACGGAACCCGGAGACTGCCACCGAAGCTCGTATGTGGGCGGAGACGCCGTGGGGTCGTAGCGATACTCCAGCAGGGAACTGGTCAGGATGTCGATGGGATCCTCGATGCTGACGATCTCGACGCCGTTCATCACCGGATTCCCGAAGGTGAGATCCCCAGGATGCACACCGAAGATATCGACTGCCGCGTTCCGGGGACCGTGACCCACGGTGACCGTGGGGTTCACGGACGCCAGGGCGATCTCCCCGTTGTAGGGGATGGCCAAGGGATAACCAAAACCTGTGAGAGGGGCGTTGATGTCGGCAATGACGTCGGCCACGGTCGGGTTCGGCATGCCGGTCGTGAGGACTATCGCGAGGCTCGTAGCTCCGTCGTCGATGTAGAGAGTGTCCTTCACCAGAGCGGTGAGCGCGAATGGACCCGCAAGGCTCAGGATGTAAGCCGGAATCGGAGAAGGCGGCCCCGGGAGAAAGACCGCTCCCGACACCACGGGAACAAAAGCCCCTAGCAGGAAGAGGGTTCCCCACCGCAGGGTCTTCAGGGCCGGATCGTACTCGATGAGCATGGCGGGAGCGCCCGAGACCACGTCGGCCTCGACGCGGGAGAGGGAAACCCCGCTGATGCCAGCGCCCGTGTAGAAGACGGAGTGCGACCGCTCCTTGAACCGGCAGTTCTGAAGCATGGCCTGATCGAGCACCCAGTTCGGCCCCCACAGGCGGCGGCTGTAGCCGAACGGGGGGACCTGGGTGAAGGCCCCGGCGGCCTGATCGAACCCCTGGAACTTGCCTCCGTAGACGCGGTACGCGAGCCGAAGCTCGTGAAGCTGCTTCCGGCAGTCATCCAGGCTCAGGCCCAGGTTGTTGTAGGTCTGGATGGCGCGACCGAACCTGTCGTCGATGCCATTGACCGTCACCGTGTCGATGAAGAGGTCGTCGTAGACCTCATCGATCTCCGCGTCGAGCTTGTCGAACACCTCGGCCCAGGCGGCATGCCAGAGCGCGTACTCGCGAATGGTGACGTAGGTCTTCAGCCTGTCGCCCGTGGTCAAGTTCACCAGAACGATCTCGACCTCGCCCCGGTCGAAGTGCTGGGAGAACACGATGTTGCCCACCGGGTCCGAGGTCACCGTGCCGGAGTAGGCCCCGTTCAGGTACAGGCTGTAGGACGTGGAGGGGTGCGGGGTTTCGAGCCTGATCTCCGTCGTCCCGAATCGGTACGGCAGGATGATGCCCTTGGCCGCGTAGAAGGGTCCGTCGATGACGCCCTTGATCAACTCCCCGTAGCGATTGACATTGGTCGTGAGCGCCATCTCAGTATCCTCCCCCCAGGCCCTTCTGCTCGCCCGTCGGGGTCACCAGTTGGTCGTCATCGATGACCGACAACCGGATATCGGTCTGCGCGCTGTTGAGGAGCTTCAACCCGTTGATGTAGTAGTACTCGTAGATATCCTTCTTCCCGAGCGTGCCGCTGGCACCCACGACGTACACGTTGACGAGCCCCTGGTAGGCCGCGTCCTTCCGCCTCTCATCCCTGCTCGGGGGGATGACACCGCGCATCCTGGTATCGGACACGACGACGGTATCGTGGATGGGCTGCTCCTGCCACACCGCGAAGGGGCGGAAGTAGAACCATTCGATCCGCACGCCCTGAAGGTTGTAGACCGTGCCGGGATTCGACATCCAGATCCTGAACTTCGCGGCGTCGAGGATGAAGCGCACGCTGTCGAAGATGACCTCGCCGTTGGCGATGAAGAGCACCTCGTCCCGCCACCGGAGGATCTTCAGCATGGCGAGCCCCGTCGTCCATGAGAACGGCTTCACAAGCTCGTCCACGAGGGAGCCGCCGACGTAGACGTCACAGCGAAGCTGGAGCGCACCTGCGCTGCCGAGTTCGAGCCTCATCTCCGCGTAGTTGTTCGCGTCCACGTACAGCGTCAGCGCGGAAACGATCACCACTGCGGGATACGTGGGGTATCCGGGAAGAGGGGGGAGGATGAGGCGGATCTCTCCCTGCGTGTCACCCCAGGCGTAGACCGATTCGACACCGCTCACGGAACCCGAAACAACGCCAGTCTCCATCTGGAGGTGGAAGGGGCCCGTGGTCACGAAGCCCGAGCCCGCAGAAATGTTCAGCCACTTCGGGTCGAGCACCGGGGCCATGAACAGGTCATCCCAGGAGCGCGGGTCCAGGCCGGACCCCGCGATGGTGAAGGCGTTTCCCCCGGGGCTCGGTCCGCGCAGAGGATCCAGCGTATCGAAGACGGTGGTCCAACCGTACAGGATTCCGGTTCCGTACTTGAAGAGCGAGAACTTCATCGCGCCACCTCGCTAGATCAGGTTGATGACCAGATCCGCCGCCGCGATCCTGGCATATTCGTAAGGGCCAATCGCGATGTCCCCAACCCCGGTCCCGCCCTTCACCGCCAGCGTCGTGTAGATCCAGTTGTCCACCCCGAACACCTTGGCGACCTCGGCATCGATGTCGAACTCCTCCACGACCTGACCCAGGAGCAGTCCGTTGATGTAGTCGAGGATCTGCGTCCGCACGAGGTCGAGCACCGTAGCGGGATTCCCGGATTTGATCTTCAACTGGGCCTCGATCTCGATGTTCTTCGCCTGGGACCAGCGGAACAGGACGTCGCTGCCCATGACGTAGCTGTAGTTCTGCTTGTAGTACGCGGTGAGAAGGGGGATCAGCGTGTTGTACGAATACCGGATCGTGATGGGTGCGTTCAGCACGGGATGCGCTCCGGTGGAGAGGAAGCGGATACCGTCCTGCCCACGGTCGCTGTAGGAGAAGATGCTGTTGCCCTTCACGACCTCGTAGTCCGTTCCCTGGATGTAGGTCGTGCCGATGTCGGAGACGGAGAAGACCTCCATGACAGGCTGCCTGTCGAGCACGATCAGCGTCTCGATGCCCGTGTAAGAGGTGACGTAGGTGAAAGTCGCCGGAGACGCCCCGAGAATCCAGCAATCCACCGCGCCCGCGTCGTCCACCTCGCGGGTCATGTCAGTGCTTTCCCCGTACACCACGTAGGCGTCGAGGGCTCCGCTGAAGTTGTCGAGCACGAAACGCTGGAGCCCGAGCGCGGTGCCGATCTGCGAGCCCTCAACCTGCATGAAGTAGCGCCGCGCAAGCTCCGTGTTCGTCTCCAAACCTCGTCCGCTCGTGGTCGCCAGCTTGTTGTAGACGTAGTTGAACTCAGGAAAGGCACGACGCATCTGCGTGATCGTGTAGGCACCCACGCCCGTGGTGATGCCCTTGACCACACTGGCAACCGCCACGTCGATCTCGTACCGCTGGGTGTCCGCGTTGTAGTACGCACTCGCGGAAACGGTGAGCGGACCGTACATGGTCTTCGACTCGATGGTCTTGAACTGCACGATCTGCCCCGTCGCGGGATCCTGCACGGTCGCGAGGGGGAAGTTGACGGGAATCAGGATGTCCGCCGACGGCGGCTGGACACGAGCGAAGGTGACGATGGCCAGAGACGGCGCACCGTCCCAGCGCACGAGGCCCTCGTTGAACACGAAGGCGTCCAGATCGTCAGGGTAGAACTGATCGGCATTCTGGAGCGAAGTGAGTTGCGACAGGTACACGATGTTGTCGTTCTGGGACTTGAACACATTCGCGGGAGGCTTGATGAAGAGGTCCCGTATCGATCCGATACGCGTGTCGATGGAGGGGTCCCGCGACTCGATACCCTGCGCGATCATGGTGGCAAAATCGGATTCGGTCTGTCTCTGGATCGTCATGTTCTACCTCACCAACCCGCCCAAGGCGAACGCGATGGCGGGCGCATTCCCGAGCGAGTAGAAGTCAACGCGCCACCGGAAGTTTCGAGGATCTTCCGTCGCCCACACCTGCACCGGGGAGAAGTCGTCCAGCATCTCTTTCGGGGTTCTCCTTCCGATCAAGTAGGTCCTCTGGTTATAACGCAGAAGGCTTAGGCTATTTTGAACCATGCGCTGAAAATCGAACATGGCCGGGGTGCCGTAAGCGATCTCGGGCTCGTTCTCGATGTGGGAGCCCAGGATACGCCCCAGACCGGAACCCAGGCCGGTGTCGTCGTCGCGAGTGGCGGTCTGAAGAATGTTGACGCAATCCTGCTTCAGCTTGTCCTTGTCCGTCACACGCTCGTAGCCGGTGTTTCCGTGGTTCCTGACAACGTCCCCGGCCACGATCTTGAATTCGTAGCTCATCTCGGCCTCCTACGGCGTCCCCGCCGCAGCCTTGCGAGCGGCCTCGGCCAGCGCCAACAGAATGGCGTCTTCCAGAATCATGACCGTGTCCGTCAGATCCTGCTTGATCGCCGTCCAGTAGTCGAAAAGGTCGTTCACCTCATCCATGAAAGAGAGCACGTTCTTGTACTTCTCACGATACACCGTCACGAAGGCCACGGCGGTATCAAAGTACTGAAGAGCGGGGTCCAGGAACATCTGGTAGAACTCCGGGCACAGCGCCGCCAGGGGACCTTCGGGGAAGTTCAGCAACTGGTTCCGGATCTCCTCCACGAGAGCCTGAAAAACCGACCACGCTGCCTGCTCAAGCTGGGAAACAATGTCCAGGATCGCAAGCTGCGCCTTCAACCACAGGATGAAAGCGTCCGCTGCTGCGATCAGAGCCAGAAGGATGGCCTTCAGCATCTCCAGGACCTGGACCACCTGCTGATAGATCCAGTCGAGGATGCAGGCGACGAGAACTCCGGTCGGAATCGCTACCATTTTTACACCGTCTTCGACACTGTCGAAAGCAGTGCCGCTCCTTGCCCTGCCAGAACCCCCGCTGCGGTCGCGACCGCAGTGAAGAACGGGGAAAGAACCGAGAGACCGAGAGGCCCGAGAGGCGGCGCATTGCAGGCCGCAGCGATGGCTCCCATCTGGACGGAAAGACCTGCGGCCCCGGTCAGGAAATCGGTAAACGCCGCCATGAAGCTCGTCCCCAGGACCAGGGACTCCACCGCGCCTGTGCCGCCTAGAGACACCGAAGCCGAATTCAGAAGCAGCGAAGTCGCGGTCAGCCCGATCACAGTGCCTGCATTGAGGTTCAGGCTTGCGCCCGCCGTGAAGCCGAAATCATAGACAGAACTCATGGTGAAGGAAGTCCCTGCGGTAATGCTGACCGCTGCTCCTGCGGTGACGTTGAGATTGGCACCCGCCGTGGCGCTGAGGTCGGCGCCTGCCGTGAGCCCCAAAGTGGTTCCTGCTGTGGCGCTGAACGTGCCGCTGGCCAGGAGACTCGCGGTCGCCGCCACGAGCGTGTAGCCCGCGCCGACGATGACATCGTGCTTCGCCGTCGAGGTCAGCGAGGTGCTCAAGTTCATGATCGTCCACGCCGCGAGAGGAGTATTCCACATGAAGCCTGTCGCGAGCTTCGCGGAGACACCGTGGTTTCCCAAGTTGTCCGTGATCTCCGCGTACTGATCGATCATCCCCGTGAGGTCGTCCTTCACCAGTTTCAGGGAGCGCACCCCGGAACCCACGAGGGCGGGAACCAGATCCGCGCAAGTGGCCGAAGCAGCGGGAACCATGACCATACGTGTAAGGTCATCGATGACCTCGCCGAAGGACTCTTGCACCATCAACGCCTGGAAAGTGGGGGGTACAGTCAACGATCCCCGGCGAACGTAGTTCGTATGCTCCTGAGCTATCGTTCCGAACGCCCCGTAAAGGTCTTGTTCCACGGTGTCCGTGGGCAGCAAGAGACGACGAGCCGCGCCTGCACGAACCTCTGCGCACTCCCCATACCGCTGATGCACGAGGCAGGACTGGAGTGTGATCTCGTTCGTGGCTTGCGACTGCTCCATCCGGATCGCGTGTGAGCCGCACGACAGGCTGACACGGTCGCTCAGGTAGAGGAAGGAACCGCCCGCGCTCTTGAAGCTCCAGTCCCCCGCCTTCAGGCGCTTCCCGCTCGCGTCCGCCCACCCGATGCCACCGCGCTCCTCGTTGGCGTTGTCGGCGCTCTTCATCGCGGGGTAGTTCGCGTAGCTGTACCCGAGGCAGTGCGCGTTCCCGATAGCGTCGAAGGCGAGGATAACGATGTCGTTCACCTGCGGGATGTAGACGCCCCAGGACGTGCGGCGGTAGTTCTTGTCGGTCGGAGTCTTCTGAGGAGGAAAAGAAAAGCCCAGCAGCGGAATCGGGATGCTGCGCGGGAAGTCCCCCGCGTCGAGGATGTTCACGTTGCAGGTGCCCATCTCGATGTTGACATCGGTGACGCGAGAGCGGTGGACACTGTTGTAGTACGCGGCCAGCATCCTGCGATGCTGACCGACATGAGACTCTGTCGTCCTCGCCCTTCCCATCTCAGCTACCCTTCTTCCTGAAAACAATCTGTGAGAGATTGAACGGATCAATCGTAGTGCTGAAGTGGCTGAACTGCTCCTGCTTCTCCGGGTTCATGGAACCCGTCCAGCCACGAGCACGGTTCAGGTTGATCGTTGTGGAGCAGTCGGAGAACCAAGAAATAGCGTGCTGCACGCTGACGATGTTGGCCAGATAGTTACGCTGCTTCCAGTAGATCGGACGGTTCACCATGAGACCGAAGTGGGGGAGAATCTGTACGCTCAAGTTACGCGCCTCCGCGTTGGCCTTCTTCAGATTCAACGCGGCCCACAAGCGAGCAGCCTCGTCCGTGTCGGTGAAGCCCCAGGGGTTGCTGTCCGCGATCCTGAGACCCAAAATAGAGGCCAATTCAGGAGCAGCCACGTAGACGTAGTTTCGAGACGCATCGGAGTCCGTGCCCGGCTGAAGGGCGACGTTGTGCCGCATGGCTCGGTAAGCCGTCAGCATGCCGTGGTCGTTCATGGAGTTGCTGTAGTTCAGAGTCTCGTGCTTCCAGATGGTGAAGTGATCAAGATAGCTGAAGTGCCACTTCGAGGTATTCTCAAGATCGAAACCCGCGCTGAGAAGCTCCGCCTCCGAGGTGAGCCCCATCATCACCGCGATGTCCGCGTCGTTGTACCCCGTCAGGGACGTTCTGCCCTGCCGCGCTTGAATCTCTTTAAGGAGGCTCGTCACGTTGGCCTGGGTCACGGTGGAGTTCGGGCGCTTGTTCTTGAAGTCGAACATCCAGGGATCGAAGTCGAAGAAGGGCATCTCGAACACCATGTCGCCCTTCGGGGTAGCGTAGCAGCAGAAGTCGATGGCCTCCGCGAGGTCGTAGAGGAAGGACAGCCTGTCCTTGAAGTCCGAGTGGGACGCGCACGACCCATTCGCAGTACTGTCCAGGACGCCCTTTTCGATCTCCGTCCCCAACGTGGCCGGGGTCACGTAGAACACACGCCCACCCCCCACGGGATAGGTGTTCGGATGAGTCCCGATCTCGGTGATGATCTGCTCGGGAACGTAGAGAGAGGACGCAGACGCGGGCACGGTATGATCCGGGAGAACCATGTCCTGAAGATCGGAGGAGCGCACTCGCGAGTGCAGCACGTCGTTCAGGGTCCGCAAGCTGTCCATGGTGATCAGATCGCCGTAGTTATCCAGAGGATCCTTGACGTCACCCACGAAGTAGGCGTGCGTCCCGAAGCTCCCGTCCTTGCGCTTGAACCCGACACCCTGCGGAGTCTGCACCGGAGGCACGTTCGAGTTGGCAAACTTGGTCAGGGTCGCGTTGCGAAACTTGACAACCTCTGCACGTAGGGCCGGTGGAGACTGATCCTTCATGGCATCGACGCTCGACTGTCCCGCATTCTGGATCAGGTAGGTCCGCAACTCCTCGGGGTTCAACTGGCTGACAAGCTCCGCTGTCGTCGTCAAGAGCGCGGCCTTGAACGCGTCCAGGCCGAAGAAGAGGAACTCCAGAACCTCGAAGATGGTGAGCCCTGCAAAGATCTGTCCGGTGAAGGAGAACGCCGTGGCAGAGGCGGATCCAGGAATCGGCAGGTCGGGAAAAACCTGCGTAAGGGTTTCACGGTCGAGAACGCTATACAACTGGATGTAGGAGTAGCGCAGCATCTTGGACACGTCCGTGCCCGTGATGGTGATCGTGCTCTCCTGGTTCACGCCGACGTTTTCGGTCGCGGAGTCCACGAAGCCCGCGAACATCCAGTACCAGACCACGGGGTCGAACGGATCCCGGAACGCGATGCGGATGGGGTCATTCGGGTGGAAAATGCAGTCCCCCTCCTGGAACTGGTACACGTACTGGATGTTGTTCGCACCCTGGTCCATGTCGTCGTTGGAAGGCCCGAAGATGACCTTGGCAAGCTCCTTGTTCCTCTGGCACTGGTCCCAGATCTTCTGCCGGTTCGAAGAGATCTGTGTCGCCTTCACCGAGAGGACGTCCCACTTGATGTAGCCCGGGACCTTGCCCTCCTCCCAGGACTCCTGATAGTACTTCCCCGCCATCTTCAACTGGTTGTAGATGTCCTGGATGTCGTTCGTGATCCCCGCGTACTTTTCGGGAGAACTCGAATACTGCTGCAAGAACGCCGCGAGCACCGTCGTGTCGAGCCCCGCCGAACTCAGAATCTGCGACCCGGAGTCCAGCGCAGCGGTGTAGTTGCTGAAAAGCTGCTTAACCAGCGCATCCCGGGAAGTGCCCAGGGCGATCATGTCGTTGTGGTCCAGGATGTACTTGTCCCCCTTGTTCGCCAACGTGAAGGAGCAGGTTCCGGGCGCGCGATCCTGGCTCCCGCCCGCCTGATTCACGCGGACGTCGATCACGTCCCCCGAAACCTCCTTGCCATAGACGAAGATCCGGAAGGCGGGAAAAGCCGCCCTGTAGATGCCTTCTGTGGCGAGAAGTCCGCTCTTTTGAATGGCGTCCATGCCTACTCTCCGGGAGCAAGCTCGGGGAAGTACTGTCTTCCCAGAGATGCTGACAGGTACTTGTAGATGTCGTCCATGGACGGAATCGACGCAGACGCCACGAAGCTGAAGCTGTACGAAGGATTGAAGGGATTGCTCGCGTCCTCGGAGAAGTCCATGACCTTGTCGTAGTGGCCCACGAAATCGATCATCGCGTTGCCCAGCAAGGGGCTGCTATACATGATGTGAAACTGGTTCACCATCCCGCTGACCGGGTCCAGCATGGGCTCCCGCGTCAGGTTGTAGAGACTCCAGAACGACATGAGGTGCGCTGCGCCGGAGATGGTCGCAACCTCCAAGCCCTCCTGCTTCGTGACAGACCTCACCCAGTCCTGGAACTGGAGCAGTTCGTTGGAGAGCCAGTTCGCGCGCTTGGCCCCCGTCCGCAGGTTGATATTGCCTGTTTGACCCTCGAACGCGATGTTGATGACGTCGTTGTTGCGCCCCTTCGCATTCGTCCAGTGGAAGAACACGGCCCCGCTCTGTGTATCCTTTCGCGTGATGCGCTTCGCCTGCGTGAAGTGAACCGAGGAGGGGTTCACCTTCAAACGCACCGGAGGAATCTTGTTCTTCCCCCGGAGGTCGGACGTGAACATGAAGGGAACCCGGTACGAGATATCCTCATAGGGATTCAGGATGCGGTCCAGAACGCGCTCCATACTCCCCTGATTGAACTCGCTGAGGAAGGTATCCGAGAACCAAGTACCGACTGCGTTTGACATCAAATCACCTCAATGTTCCGTGCACTCTCACTTGAACAACTTCCCCAGACCCAGGGGGTCAGGATCTTGCCAAAACTTTACAAGTGCGTTCCGATCATCCTCTTTCTTCTCCCCTTGCGCAGCAGGAGCAGCAGACGCCAAGGCTCCTACGGGCTTCGCAGCCGCAGGCTTCGCAGCCGCAGGCTTCGCCGGAGCGGGTGTAGTGGCTTTCGGAGGTGCCGCCGCAGGCTTTGGCGCTGCCGCGACGACAGGGGGCGCTGCCGTACTCGCGCCGCCACCCGCGTCCCCGCCGGTCCCGCCAAAAGTAGCGAGTTGCTGCCCGCCACCCACATCCATGACCGTGCTGGGACTCTTGCCCTTGAAGCCCCCTGGGCGATTCTCGGCCTTCGTGCCCTTGGCCTCATGACGGAACTGCTGCGCCCCTCCGGTAGGATCTGCCCCCGGGCTGGCAAGAAGGCTTGCAGCCTCCGCCGAGGACTCTGGGGTGGCTTCCTGCCGCGTAGAATAGGGACGTAGCGTCTTACCCTTATCCTCCCCCGGGCGCTTCTCTCTCTGACCGTAGCCAAAGCCTTCGTCCCCGGTGATAACGTCGTAATAATCCTTCTTGCCCCCGCTCGCAGCTATGCGGTTCTTCGCAGTCCAGAAAATTCTACGCGCCTCTTCATCATAGCCTTTGTCACCTTTGTGAAGTTTCTGCTCCGACTGAAGCATGCGCGCCACGGCTTCCTGACTCAGAGCCTTCTTGTCCCTGAACTTCTTACGAACATCTGCATCACTCATCACCGTATAAGCAGAATCGTCGTCCGCACCACCGAAGACGAATCCGCAGCGGGGACAATTTCCGCTGATCCTCAGATGGATGTTTCCCTGAACGTCTACACCCTGCAACGTGATCCCCACGTCTCCGCCAGCCCACCCCCCGGACCACCCCTGAGCGCCTGCGTCCGTCTTGGCGGTAGGCAAGCTCATGCTGACGGTCTGCCCCCCTCTGAGTTGAGACATGGGGATGGAAATACTCGGAGCAACGCCGCCTCCGCCGCCACCACCGCCGAAACCTCCACCACCGCCGCCGCCCGAGGAACCTGGGCCCCTCGGCGCATCCGACATTGCGATCTCCAGGGAGTTCAGAGAAGAACTCAAAACGTCGGCCCCGATGTTCTTCAGAACACCGCCCATGTGCAAAAAGCTCTTCTTCAGCGCCTCGATGTGCGGCCCCTCCGCCGCCTTGAACTTGTTGATTTGCTCACGAACTGCCTGTGCCTGCGCTTTCTCACTCTTCGTCAGGATGTTCTGAAGAAGGGGTATGTGTGAGTAGGCGTCCATGAACATGAGAGGCAGGTTTCTGAAGTACGTGACCAGCATGGCCAAGAAATTCGCAGCCATACCGATCAAGCTCAGGCCCACGTCTTTGACACTGAGCATCCAGTCGTTCATGTTGCGCTCGTAGACGCTCTGCTTCTCCCGAGCGATCCCGAACGTATGATTCAGGGTATCGATATTCTTCTCGGCTGCCTTCGCTGCCTCTACGATGTTTCCCGCCTTGATGTTCTTCCACATCATCGAGGAGAGGCGTGCGCCCTCGTACCCGAGACCCATGGTGTCCGAAGCGTAAACGCGGGCCTTGTCGATGTCCCCGCCCGTGGCGTCCAAGGCGATCTGGAACGTGTTCGCGATCATTCGCGCGTAGTCGTTCCAGTTCTTCTTCTTCTGCATCTCCAGGAAGCCGTCGAGCATCTTCTGGACCCCGGAAACGTCGCGGCGATAACCCATCTTCTCCGCGAGCAGCATCTTGAAGTCCATCCGGAGACCGGCCATACCCGCAGAAATCTGCTGAACTCCGAGAGCAGCTTGCCGACCGGAGAACTGCCGGGGAACCTTGCCCGAGATGTCGTTGTAGGCCTTCTCGGCCCAGTGCATCACGTCCGTGACCTTGTCCACGTCGATGCCGAACATCCGTACCTGCTCACCCGCGCTCTGGACGTTCTTCGCGAACTGCACGGCACCCTGTCCAGACTCCTTGCCAAGGAGGTACATCCGGGTCAGGGACTCTCGGGCATCGTCGATGTTCTTGGAGTACAGGCCCATCAGATCGACCTGCTCCTTGGCCGCTGTGCCCGAGCCGAGATGAAACAGCTTGTCGATAGCGAGCGCGGCAACGATGGAAGACGTGCGCAGATGCTGAAAGCTGAAGTCCAGCTTCCTGTCTGCGTCACGAACATCCACACCACCGTCTACAAAGGCCGCAGCGACCGCCTGGACCTCCTGGCGATTGATTCCATAGAACTGGTCCAGCTTGAGTTGGAGCGCGCCCAGATGCGCCGTGGCAGTGTTCACCGCGCCCTTCACGCCAGCGTCTGTAGCGGCGATCAGAATGTTCTTCATCTCTCCGGTCTGGGCGCGGATCTCGGCGTTCCTCTTGTAGCCGTAGGTCATGATCTCGAAGAGTCCCCCCAAGATGTGCCCGGGAAGAGGAATCTTCAGAGCATTCGCCATTCCGACGACCTTGTTGACAACGGTCATGGCTTCGGACTTGATGAGCTTGACCGGAAGGGAATCCTTCTTCTTCGGCTTCTCACCCAAAGTCTGCTGCACCTGCGACAGGAGATCTCCCAGCATGATCGCCATGACGGGAAAATCCTTCTCTGCGTGCTTGACCGTGTCCTCTAGCTGCACGAACAGGTGGTCCAGCTTGCGGGCCACCTTCTCGAAGTTCTTCTCGTAGGTATCGTAACGACGAAAGGACTCGACCTGCTGTGCCGCATTCTTGAACGCACCCCCGCTCATGACCTCTTCGAGAGGACCACGAAAAGAGGTACGAACGCCTTCAGCGGCACCGTGAAGCACCTCACGATTCTGCTGCGCAAGATGCTCCATCGCCTTGCCAAGCTCAGTGATTTTGACCCTGGTGAGGTCGAGATGCTCCTTGCTGATGATTTCTGTGGTCATGGAGACGCCTGCTCATCCCCAAGATGTTGCGCAGCCGGAATAGCGTCTCCCCAACTCAGATTGCTGTCGGAGGGCTCGATGAGAACACCTCTGCTTGCCTGGACTCCCTCCGACTCCGTACCAGGAGTCTGAATGAATTTAGCATCGGGAATACGCATCTGACGCGAAACAGGATCCCACTTGTAGCCCCGCTTCTCCAGCATGAGGTTGAATTTTCGAAGCATCTGCTGTGCCTCGGGGCTCTGTGCAAAGCTCTTCGCGGTCTCCGCAGCATCCTCCTCCCTTTTGGTTTCCCAGTAGTAGGCCATGAGTCGCCCCACGAGATCTTCAGGCATCGCAGCAGCGAAACCTACCTTCTCCCCTACGTGAAGGCCCAGCTTGAGGAGTGCCTTCAGGGTGAGTTCCGATCCCGCAGCAGCCCCGAGAGTTCCGATCACGCTGGCAATGGTGGCCAGAGTCTCCATGTCGGTCATCGTGCGTTCGAATTGCAAGAACGCGGGATCATGCCGCAACTCCGCCGCCTTCTTGCCCCACTCCTCTCCGTACAGCACATCCACGAAGCCCAGGCCCACATCTGACAGCTTCAAGTGCGCGTTCTTCCCCTTCAGAATGTCGATAACAGGCTGATAGACGTGCCTGAACTCCGCGCCCAGCGCATTCCCCACCTTGTCGATCCCGTCGGCAATCGAGTCCAGAGAGAAGCCCATGCGGTCCACGAGCTTACGATTCGTGTCCCCGATGAAGGTCAGGGTCTCGTCCAAATTGCCGGATTCAAGACCCTGCCACAGCATCGGCAAGCTGCGAAGACCGAAGATGGCGGCTGCCACGAGATTCGTGAGCAGCGCGAGCAGCCCCTGCCCGATTTCAGACATGCCGGTGATGAGGCTGCGCCGCGTCTTTTCCAGGGAGTTGACAGACCTGCTCTCGATGTCGGTGGCGCGCTTGAGTTGATCCCAGATCTTGTCCCCGTCCGCCTTCAGGTGATCACCCTTGAAAAGGGTGTCTCCATAGTCCTGCAACATCACGGCGGGCTGGTTCTGGATTCCCAGGATCTGCTGGTGCATCCGCACCATCTCGGAACGCTTGCGCCGCCCTTGCTGCTCTCCCACCATGGCGAGATAGGTCTCCACGAGACGACGAAACTTCGTCTCGCCCTCAGCCGTGCCAGCAGAGCGCAGCGCATCGTTGAAACGGTTCTGCAACGTGTACGGACTGGAGGTGGTGTCATTGTCCATCCGGCGCATCAACTCGACCTGCATGGCCTTGCTGACATTCATGAAAGCGGCGGCGAGGTCCTCCGCGACACCGATTGCCTGCTTGCCCGCGTAGTGCCGGTCCAGCCCCATGCTCTGGTATGCCTTCGAGATGTTGCTCATCATGACAGCCACGTTCTCAAGGTTTCCACCAAACTGGGAGAGAACGCGACCGCTCGACATGGTGGCCCGGATGAACGCCTCTCCGCCCATCCCGCTATTCTGGCCCTCCGCCGCCATCTTCATGAAGAGGTCCCCCGCGTCGTGCAACTGCATCCCGTGGTCCCTCACCAGGGAGACGATGTCCTTCATCGCGGTGCCGGTCTGGGTGTTGAAGTGCTTGTCCACGGCGATGGAGGCGACCACGATGTTCTTTCCGAGGTCGCCCATGCGAGAGTCGAAATGCTCTTGAATCTGTTCGACCGTGAAGCTGGTATCCACCATCGTACCGACGGTCTTTTGCACCTCTTCACGACCAACGCCGTAGTACCACTGCGCGTGCTCCGCCCACCGGCCGAACCAGCCCACGGCCTTCCTCGTCGCGGGGGCGAGGATCGAGTCCACACCGGAAGCGAAGGTGTTGGCCATCTCGCCCATCTGGGCGCGCTTGCGATCCATTTCCGTGTAGCTCAGGGATATCGAGCCCAGGACCCCCGCCATGAAGCCCCCCTCCCAGCCTCCGGGAATCCCCCCAAGAACACCGCTCAGGAACTGCATGGTGTTCTTGAGTCTCTCCAGAATGAAGTCCCATGCTGCAACGACAAGAGCGGGAAAGATCTTGTTCTGCTCATCCAGCTTTCCGAAGACCTCCTCCTCGCCGCGCTCCGCAGTTTGAAGCTGCTTCTCCATCTCCGCAGATCGCGGCACGGAGACCTCACGCATCCTATCCATTCCAGGAACCACTCGAACGGCACCCGCGCTCTTCCCGATATCCCGAAACACGGAAGCGAACTCTTTTCCCCTGCGATCCCACTCGGAGATGGTGTGCTCCGAGAGCGAGGCCTCCCCCGAGAGGTCCACGGGCTGCACCTGCATGGTTCCGACGATGTCGTCAGAGATGGAGGAAACTGTCTCCGCCTCTTGCGACAGCGAAGACGCCACGGCCTGGATGGCCTTGCCGAAATCCGTATAGACCTGCTTCGTGCTACCCAGATTCTTGTCCAGGTTCGGAATATCGACAGTAAGTAGGGCTTCGAGTGTCATTGGCTATGGTGCGGCGGATGCGCCTTCTCCTTCGCTGCCATGATCGCAGCCTGCACATCCTGAACAGGAACAGTGATCTGCCTGCCCCCGCGCGTGAAGGAGACATCGGACAGTACACGCGATCCCGAGGATTTGTCTTCGGGAACGTCGGGTGCCTCCGGCTTCTGAAATTTAAGAACAGTCCCCGCGCCTGCATTTGTATCGGAGCTACGCGTGAGCTTGTTCAGCCCCTGCAAGACGTCGGGAAGAGGCTTCGTCTCCTTTAGCTCGGCATCGAGAGCGGCCTTCGGAGTACCGTGCAGCGGCCCGGTCCCCTTGGGTTTTCCCGCCCGCAGCGCGTCTAGGATGGGGTCGATGGTCTTCCCGGCCTCGGCCCCCAGGGCCTCCTTAAAACCAACCAAGCCCTTCCAGAGATCGTCCTTGCCCCCCTCGACCAGCGCGAAGAGCTTCTCCTGCCGATCCGCAGTCGCGTACAGCAGGTCCAGGCCCTCGCGAGCATGCCCCGGCTGCACCATCTTCCAGATGGCCCCGATCACGTCCGGGATGGAGCGAAATCCGTTGATCAGCACGCCCAGGATACCGACCAGAATCTTCATCAGCCCGGTCCCGATGTCCTTGATGCTCATTTCGAGCTTCCACTCGGTCTTCTCCAGGCTGTTGATCTTCGTGCTCTCCGTGTCGAAAGCGCCGCGCAGGAGCGAGATCTTCTCGTGCCCCAGCTTCGTGATGTCGTTGTGCTTCTTCAGTTCCGGGAGCGCGTCGATGATGACGGTCGCAAGCTGGTTGCTCATGCCCGTGCCCGTCGTCAACCTGAGGATCGCCTGCGTCCGGTTGCCCCGAGAGGTCTCCATGGCTTCCTCGCCCATGGCGACGATGGACTTCTGGACGAAGTTCTCCCGATCCTCTCCCCGCCCCACGCGCGCCGTGCCCTCGCGCCACTTCTGGATCGCGTCCTGCGTGTCGAGTTCGGGGTAGATGCGCCGCGCCACGATGGCCACGTAGCTGTCGGGAAGGTTGGTCATCGTCCCCGCAGCCTCGCCGATCATCTTGGCTGCCTGGGCACCCGAGAACTGCGTGGACAACCCCATGCTCTCGTAGTGCTTCTGAATGTTCAGCATCGTGTTGGCGACATCCTTCACGTCCACGCCGTACTGCTGCATGGCAGACGCCCCAGCCATCGTCGCGTTCACGAACCTCTCCACGCCCATGCCGGTCCCCTGCGCCGCCAGAGCGATGTCCGCGTACTTGTGTGTCGCCACCGCCAGCGAGTCTCCAAGCTCGGTCGTGATGGTCGTGATGTTCTTGATCGCGGTCCCCGTCGCCTGATTGAAGTGCTTGTCGAGCGCAACAGACGCGAGGATCAGGTTGTTGTGCGCCCCCCGGATCTTCTCGTTGTAGGACCCCATGAGGTCATCGCTCTTGTAGCCCACGTCAACAAGAGTCTTCAGGACCCCTTGGGACTCCGCCAAGCTGATCCCGTACATGGCGCGAGCGGTCTCCTGGAAGGAGGAGAAGAAGTTGATGGCCTTCCGAGCGGGCTTGCCCCACAGTTGCTCACCGCTGGCTTCGATGACGTTTGCAACCTGACCCTGCTGGGCCGTGAGACGCGCGTTCGTCTTGTAGCCCGAGATCAGAGCCTGAATCAGGCCCCCGATGAAGCCATGCCCAAAAAGATCCCCCGGAACATTGGAAAGGACACCGCCGACCGCCCCCTTCAGCCCCTCCCATTCCGTGGCGGGGAGGTTCTTGATCGCCTCCACCGCCTTCTTGAACATGCTCTTGTTCTCTTCGGCTTTCTGTATCGAAGCGCGCACGAGAGCGTCAGCGACCTGCGCGACGGAGAGAACGTAATCCGCCTTCTCCTGTGTCTCCTCCAGGGCAGCCATGTCCTTGCCCTGACCGCCCCCGAAAACCTTTTGGAGATCCACTCCGGTCAGGGCCTTCATCTCCTTGGCAACCTGACCGCCGTACTTGGACATGTCCTCCAGGCCACGGCCCGTGCTCGCAAACTGTGCTCGCGTATCTCGAAAGGCCTGCTGCACCTGGGGAGAAGCCGCAGCGATGGAAGCTGACGCCCCCGCCGCCTGCTGCTGTAGCGTCGTCGCGTCCTCTGCAACGGATCCCAGGACGGCGCGAACTGTGGAGCCAAAGTCCGTGAAAGCCCTCGAAGCCTCCGAGAGTTCGTTCTCGAACTCCCGGAGGTCGAAGCGCAGAACGTAATCTTTGGCAGTGAGTGGCACGCTACACGTCCTTCAGAACGATCTTGATTCGATCTTGCTGGACAGGAGTTTCGTCGGGAGGAGAGTCGGACACGAGCTTCACCGACATCAGATCCCCTGCTGGAGGTTGGAACTGCTGCATGAGGTCCCGACGGGCCTTACCGATGGTCCTCGCGGACTTCTGCTCCAGCGGATCCGCCTGATCCACGTCTTCCTTGGCCAGCACGAGGTTCTCCAGAAGAAGCTGGTTCGTCTTGCTGCCCCACGACATGAGCTTCTTCAACTCTTCCGGAGTGTTTCCGGATTCCGCGTCCCCCTGCATGAACTTCTCAAGCTCTTCAGGACTCATTTCCTCCGCGCCATCCTGAACCCCGGCACCGGACGCCATCTGGGAGCGAACTTCTTCCTGAGTCGCGAACTCCTGCCTCTTCTCCAGCAGCATCTTGACGAAGTCTTCTCTACCGGCAGCGATGAGGAAGGGCACATACTCCCCTCGCTCGGGCCTACGGAGAAGGTGCGTCTCGGAGTCCTCGATGGGCATCAGATCGATCCCCAAGGCCCGAGCCACGCGTCCCTCCACCACTTCGACCATCGCTTCCATCTCCTTGAACCGCTCCTCGTCCTGCTTGTTCATCGACCACAGTTCGAACGCCCACTGGGTATCGTTCATGTCCCGCAGCCGAGGATCTCCTACAGGCAAGTTCCTCCGAGTGAGGATCTTCGCCTTTACCTGGAGGCGGGAGACGAGCCTTCGCCAGACGGGGAAAGTTCGGTCCCACTGCTCTTCGTATCCTTCTCCGAACTCTCCCCAGAGGATTTTTTTATGGCACCCGACGCCTCCTCACGTCGGGCTTCGAGCTTCTGGTACTCCGCGTACAGGTCTTCCAGAGGCTCCGGGGGGAACTGCGACAGGAACTGCATCAGGTACTCCGCCGCGAAGTACTTCAGCGTGTACTTGCCCTTGCCCTCGATGACCGCCAGAGCCTGCCTCGTCGCCTCGGTGGCCTCCCACTCGGGGCGGAAGAACTCGGGCACGGGAACGCTGTTGATCTCGCGAATGCCGATGGCGAGCGTCGGGAGCCTCCAGGACGTGACCGTGGAGAGCTTCGTCCCCATGTTGATGAAGCCGTTGCGCCAGTTGCTCTCCTCCTCGTTGAGGAGGCACATCTTGAAGGTGAAGTTCTTGTAGGAGACGACGGTCTCCAACTGATCACCCCCCAGTTCACGGGAGAGGTCCATGAGAATCTGTCGCGGGTTCGGAACTGTCGGTGTCATGAGCTTTCGCTCCTTTCTCCCGCATCGCGGGGTTAAACCGACACACGGTTACATGGGACGTACCTTCTTGAAGTTCAAAGTCGCGTTGACCATCACGATTCTGTTTCCCTCGGCGGAAAGCTGGCGGCCAAGCTGGCTGAAGTAGCAGCCACTGTACCACAACTTCTCCACGGTGACATTAGCCGCGTCTCCGACCTTAATGCCCTCAAGCGGGTCTGCATTGGGCAGCCCCAGCCCGCCGAGGATGGAGCCCGCAGCTTGCCGACCATAGTCCGCGCCCCAGGTGGGCGTAAGACCCTGCTTCATGTTATCGTTCGCGTACTTTCCGAGAACAGGGATGTCCGCTATCCCGGGGATCCAGCTATCGTTCTTACTGCCCCCCATCGTGATCTTGACCCACTTCTCCTCGACGTCGATGGGATTCCACTGATCCGTCAGCATCCAGAAGGGCTTTGGCGTCCCCCAGACCTCCTCCATCTTGGAGGTGTAGAGATCGTAACGGCCCACCTGGATGGTGCAGTTGGACATGACCCCGGGAACCTGCTCGAAGATCTCTCCCGTCGTGGTCGCGCTGATCTCGTAGAATGGAGTCACGGCGCGAGACTGCGAAGAGCCCCACTGCTGGATCTGACCGATAGTCTGCCCGCCCACGCGGATGGAGACGGCATGACTGGTTCGGATTTGAGTCGCGGGAACCGGCATCGGATCCCTTGCTGCCGACTACATCGGCGTGATCTTGACGTAGCTCAACGTGGCATTGACCATCACGATGCGGTCGCCCTGGGCAGAGAGGTTGCGGCCAAGCTGCGAGAACCAGCACCCGTCATACGACAGCGTCTCGGAACCCCCCGGCCACGCCCACTTCTCGTAGACCTGGAAGGAGTTCAACTGATCCCCAATCATCTTGAGAAATCCGCCAGACCCACTGGGCCCGATGCGACCCCAGACCTCTTCCATCTTCGACTTGAAGAGATCATAGCGGGCCACCTGGATGGTCAGGCCGGACTCGTTTCCGGGGACGTTCTCGGTGACCTTCCCGCTCGTATCGGACTTGAGTTCGTAAGCGGGTGTGATGGTGCGTGACTGGTTCGGAGCCCAGGTCTGGATCTGCCCAACCGCGTGGGTGCCAATCATGATCGACACCGCATGACTGGTGCGGATATTGGTGTTCGGAACCGGCATTTTTCATCTCCTCCCTTCAGATCTCTACGCCGTCGGCGCGAAGAAGGGGTTGTCAACCGAGTACTCTCCGAAGAACCTCTTCGCCGGGTACTTCAAGTTGAACCAGTACTTGAAGTAGAACGTCCGGGGGTCCGTACTGCTCTGGTACACCTGGATGTCCGACGTCGCGTCGATGTCTCTCGGGAAGCCCGCCGAGTTGCGGTACGGTCCGATGGTCCCCGCGTTGATGTGGGCCAGGATGCCCAGCATGATCCACTTCTTCACGTCCGTGATGAAGTCCGAGAGGTCGTCCGGCACCACGCCCACCACGTTGCCCGAGAGCAGGGTGTCGATGGTGAGGGTGACCGCGTCCTTCTGAGCCGAAGCCGAGGGCTCTTCGAACTGGACGACCTTCGCGCCACCGGCCTCGGTGGTGAGGGGGTCGATGAGGACGAGGCGGCCAGCATCGAGCGTGACCACCGTGACGCCCTTGTCCGCCAGCGTGTACCGCTCACCGCGCAAGTAGGTCCCGAAGCCCTCGGTGTTGAAGCCCGTGACGAACTTGCCCATGAGCGTCGAGGACGGGCTCGGGAGGGCCGTGAACATGGCCGCGACGGCACCCGCGAGGTACGAGCCGTCGAGGTTCACGGTGACTTCCTGTCCCGTGTCCAGCGTCAGGGTGCGGGCCACATCGCCGGGGGCGACCAGCAGCAGGCGGCCACGACCGGGGGACGTGGTGCCCGGCTGGAGGGTGCGCGCCGAGCGGTAGACGAAGGTGTCCGGCGTGTCGGGATCGCCCACATCCGTGCCCCGCGCCATGCCGAACCAGCCACGCCTGTAGTGCTTCTCCAGGAGCGAGGACTGGTCCGAGACGTGCTGCATCGTGTAGACCGCCGTGTCGAGCGCGGTGTCGATGACCACGACCTCGGTGATGCCCGCCTTCTCCTTGCAGACGTCGATGGCGTGCTTGATCTGCGTCTGGGTCGGAGTGCCGGGAGTCGTGGAGTCGTTGATCTGCACGAGCCAGATGCTGTTCGCCTGATTCTCGAAGGCGATCTCACCCGCGATGCAGAGCTTGTTCGTGGTGTAGTTCTCCAGGGTGAGTTGCGTCGTGTACTCGTAGAGCGCGTCGGGATCGAACACGCGCCACGCGGTTTCGTAGTCCGTCGCGGGCCGCGTGTAATCGTAGGTGACGAAGTACGTGACACCGAACGAAGGCCGCGTCCCCACGCCGTACACGGTGTACGGAAGCGTGATTGTCCCGAAGATCGTTGCGAAGGCGCTCGCCGCCACGTTGAGGAACTCGATCCTCGTCGCAGTGCCCACCTCGACCGGGTAGTTGTCGAAAGAGTTGAGGGGCTGGAGGATGACCGCGCCGCTGGGGGCCGAAGCCGTGAAGGCGTAGGCCGGTCCGTAGAGCGGAGAGGTGTTCAGATAGGCGTTGATGTCCGCCGCGACGGTCGCGGCGGAAACCGCCGGACCATTCGTGAGCGGGATGTTGACGAAGCCCCTGCCGTTGATGTTCACTCGGAGAACGTCGTTCGCGGGTCCGATGGCGAAGCCCGTCGCCGCCGAACCTGTGACGCTGAGAGGCGCGAGAATTCCGAGCGCCGCGAGCGTTCCCGCAGGAGAGGGGGCCGTGAAGGCGAGGGTGGAGAGGATGCCCGTGGTCGGAGAGGTCACCGTGAAGTCGCCCGCCAGATTGGCCACTGTCGAACCCGGCCAAGCGATGTTGATGATGTTCCGCACCTCGATGTTCGAGACCGCCGTGATGTCCTGCACGTTGCCGCCGCCCGAGTAGATGCCCGGCGTCTGCCCGATGAGCGCCGCGAGATCGAACCCCGGAGGGCCCGCGATGATCTGGACCTTGGAGCCGAGACCTCTCTTGTCGGAACGGATGTCCACGCTGACACCGGCACCGATCACGATGGCAGAGCCGCCGAACACGGAGCCGTTGATCAGGTTGGCGACGTCGTAGGCCGATGTCTCAGCGCCCAGCGTGGTCACGGTCTGCGGGAGACCACCATCGATCACGATGTCCATGCTCAGTCCGGGAGCGAGGGGGCCGATGGGGAACGGCGGGGCCACGCCAACGGATACGGCCGCCGTCGCAAGGAACGTAACCGCCGCAGGACCGCCGCCATCGACGTCGAGGTTGAACGTCGCGCCCGGGGTCAGGAAGTACGGACCAACTCCGCCCGTCTTGACAGCCGGAAGGGCGACACCGCTGCCGAGGATGCCCGTGATCGAGGCATTCGCCCAGGTGCCGAAGCCGGGACCCCACTCGATCTCGTTGGGCGGAGCGACGGACTTCCGGTAGTCCGCGTCCTTCGTGTAGGTCGTGCCCCCGGGGTACGCGCCCACGTTGACGATCTTGGAGAGCGGTGTCGAGGTGGAGGCGTTCGCCAGCACGTCGAGGGTGAGGTCCACCGAGAGGTAGTCCAGCTTGTAGGTCGCGGCCGAGGAGAAGGCCTCGTCGCGGATCTGGATCCGCGTCTGCGCCTGCACACCCGCCGTCGGGGACGGAGACCAGAACCCGCCGGAGATGGCGGCAGCGCCGTCGCCGCCCAGGGAACGCAGCACCTTGACGTCGGACGCCGAGGTCGTGTCCACCGAGGTCAGGGTCAGGGTGTCGTCCGCGAGGGTGGTCGTGGAGGTCGAAGCAGTCGCCGCATAGCTCGCTCCGTAGTTCGGAGACGCCGCGAGGGCCGCGTTGATCTGGTTCGCAATCGAGCCCGCGAGCGAAGCGGGACCGAGCGGGGTTGCCCCGGCAGGGAACGTGATCGTGAGAGGGGCCCGCCCGTCCAGGGAGACGGTGAACTTGTCGTTTCCTCCACCGACGATGACGACGGGCAGAATCAGAACCGCCGAGCCCACCAGGGCCGCCGAGAGGATCGACCAATCCCCGATCCCCAGCGCGTTGTCGTTCATGTAGAGGGTCGCGTTGTTGCGGTTCCTGTCCGCCGTGTTCACCAGGGTCGCGGTGTGCGGGCTGGAAGGAGCAACCGTCAGGGTCTCGTTGTAGATCTTGCCCCTGACCACGCCCTCGTTCCGCGACCTGCGGGTACGGGGGGCGATTGCCACATAGGCGGCAATCCGCTCCGAAGAGACGGAAACTGCGCCGGGGGCAATCACTTCCTGGATGTAAACGCCGGGATCGACGTACCGCGAAATGTTGATGGTCATGGACAGACCTCCTCTGCTCCAGACGATTATACCGAGGTTCGCGTCGGGTTCTTAAAGCAGGAAGACGAGATCAGCGACCGAGGGTCAAGTAGTTCACTCCGAAGTAATCCCCGGAGGGTAGGGCCTCGTTATACTTCACGTCCGGGGACTGAAGCCAAGTCGCGTCACCCCTGTCCACAGGGCGGTTGATGAAGTCCACGGAGATGACCGGAACCGAACCTCGAATGGAGTAGATCTTCTGCTTCTGCTCGCCGCCCGCCCGGTCTGTGACGTACTCCCCCGCCCAGGAGAACTCGCCTTTCATGATGATCTGGAACCATTCCTCGGGGCTGAGACCCTCCTCGAAGTAGGACCGACCGAGGAACTGGAAATAGTGCCGCTCCATGTAGAACGTGAAGAAGGCGTACACGAGGTCGGCAAGCTCGGTACGCACGTTCAGATCGTCCGCCACCACGTCGATGTTGATGACGGTCTCCCCGGCGATCCACATCCGCTTCTGCGGCGGGGTGCTCAGGTCGATGTAGGTCGCCTTCTGGCCCACCACGAGCCCCAGGGCCTCCAGGCACGCGGGAGTGCCGCCGATGACCTCCAGGCTGTTGGGTACGCCCTGGGCGCAGGGACCGCCTGCCACGACCCGCAGGAGCCCGTCCGAGGTCACCAGGGCGCGGGTGTAGAGGGCTTGCATGTTCCAAGCAGCAGCCACGTCATCCGTGGTCGCGTTGTGAATGTCGCTGAAGATGACGGGAGCGAACAGGATGGTCGAGATGGCCTCCGGCTGCGCCGTCCCCAAGGGAGTCGTCTTGACCTGGATAGTCCAGCCGTCCTGGAGGTCGAAGGGGCCCGCGTTCGCGGCCTTGACGCTCGGAGGTGCCTGACCCATGACCGACAGGTTGTGCCCCAAGCCTAGCCGCTTCTCCCGCAGCGATGCGGAAGTGATGGCGACCATGGGGAAGCGATCCGGCGTGTCTCCGTAGCTCTGGATCAGGTTCATCACTGACTCCATGGACTTCTCCACGGAGCCCACGCCCATGTGGGCAAATTTCTGGATATTGATGAGTTCTCCCGCCTTTGCTCGCATATCCGAAGATCGGAGATAAAAGAAGCGCCGAAGTTCAGATGCAAAAGCGTCCTTCGCGGTCTCGATCAACTGCCCAAAGCGTGGAGGATCGTTAGGATCAAAAGGCTCCGTAGCTTGGTACGAACGCGGGCCGGTAAAAGTATTCTCAACCATTTCAACACACGGCGCTAACGCTGCCTGAATGAGAAAAAATCGCGCCGTCCTCCTCTTTTTTGTTGATATCTTCCAAGTTATATGAAAGAATTTTCATATGAGACGCAACATCACCCTCATGCTTGAGCCCACGGAAAGACAGGTCTCGCTCCTCCAGGAAACAGACAGATTGTTTACCGAAGTTTTTAATATCATCTGTAAGGGGGGGTGGGAACATTCGGATAAAAACGGAGTACACCTGCACCACGAGTTCTACTACCCGCTTCGCGAAAAATATCCAAATCTTCCCAGCGATCTCCACATCCAGGCACGAATGCGCGCCACAGAAGCCATACAAAAAGGGCTGACATTGAAGAAGAAGGGAGCGCGCACCTCCCTGCCACAGTCGGCCTTCTGCCCCCCTAGATACACAGCAAACACCTACAAAATAGACTGGGAGGCCAGGGTAGTCCGCATATCCTCGGTTGAAGGTAGACAAACAATCAGATTTCGAATAAGCCCTCACGCGGAAAAATTCATTCAATACCAGATACACACAGCAGAGTTGATTCCCCTGCGGGGTTCCTGGACATTGCATGTTACGGTATCGACGACCGCTCCTCAAATTTCTCACAAAAGTGACGTCGTTGGCGCGGACTTGGGTCTTGCACAGCCCGCCGTCACTTCGAACAACCTGTTCCTGGGGAAGAAGTCCTGGAAGGACAGGGAGAACCGGATCTTCAAGCTGAAGAGAGCGCTTCAGTCCCGAGGGACCAAGAGCGCCAAGAGGCACCTCAAAAAGATCTGCAAGACCCAGGCGCGGTTCCGCCGAGATTGCGATCACGTTCTTTCGAAGAAGATCGTTCAGGCGGTTCCTGCCGGTGGAACCATTGTCCTGGAAAACCTGACCGGCATTCAAAAGAGCGTAAAGAGGAGGAAAAAAACAAAAGAAAAAAGAAACCTGCACAGTTGGTCGTTCGCACAGATCCGAAGATTCATAGAGTACAAAGCCGAGGAACGGGGTTGTATGGTGGTCGGGATTGATCCCAGACACACCTCGCAACAGTGCTCTCGCTGTGGACACACAGCGAAGAACAACCGCCGTTCCCGCGCAGTTTTCAGGTGTCGTGCGTGCGGGTTCACCTTGCACGCGGACTTGAACGCTGCGCGAAACATCGCGGCAAAGTACCGTGCTCAAGTCGGCATGCCTGACTTGGGCGGGCAGCCTGTCAACCTGCCTATCGTGGGAGTGGATGAACTCGTTCATTCAGCTACCTGCAAGCCGCCTGATTCGTCAGGATGCTGTTGACGACCGTTTCCATTACAAAGATCTACCACGCCAATCCCGGACGGTAGAAGTCCTCTCCCAGGTACTCGTCAATGTCCTTCGTGTCCAACGTGTTCTCGGCGGGAACCACCCCCTCGACGATCACATCCTCAGGATTCGGGACAACGATCACCGTGCTACGACCCGCAGGATGAACCTCGGCCTTCTCAGCGGAAACGGTTCCGTACAGAATGCCCCCGCCGGGGGAAGCGTAAGACATGGCGTCATAGGGGTGATCGTAGAAGTAGATCCCCGGTCCGTACACACCGTCTTCGGAAGATCGCAAATCCTGCGCGCCTCGCGCGCCAACTCCGCGAAACACACGCAAAAGACCTGCCCGAAGACGCCGAGACACCCTCCGCGCCGCCGCCCCTCGCGTCTTGTCAAGATGCTCTTTCAAGGCAGCGCCCTCGTCGGTCAGCATGCCCCAGTCCAGTTGAGAGTAGTCGATTTCCTCCTTGCGGAGAAGTTCCTGAATCAGCGCCGCCGCGACACCCTTGCTCCGGTACTCTGGGAGGACCTCGATCATCTTGATGCTGTACTCGCCTCGCCAGTACGTGTAGTTCACGTAGCCCAGCCCCGCGCCAGCAGAGTCGCGGGCGACGATCCACATATCCATCTGGTCGCCGTTCGCGTCACTGCCCGACTCGAAGCTGAGAGGCAGCGCCTGCGCGACTCGCCGCACCGCCGCGTCTGTGAGCCCGAGCTTCATTCCTCTTCCTCGAAGCCCTCAAAGCCAGGAGGAAGCCGCCGGAAGGGGTGCTCATCGCGGAAAGGTTGCTTTGCGGGGACATCCTTTCGCGGAGGACGATCACCCTTGAACTTTTGCGAAGGATCAGCCTCGACAAAAGGTTCATCGTCCTCTACCACTTCTAGGGTATCCTCGTTCACACTCTGCGGGCCAAGACGAACCCACTGAGCGATTCGCTGAAAGCCTTTGTCGCCAATGCCAAATTTTCGCATCTTGAGTCTCCTACCACACCAAGGACAGCGGGCCCACGGGGTCCACGATCCGAATCTGGAACGTCTGCGACACCAGGATGAAACCGAACGGGTCGCTGTTCTGCCACTGCACCGACAGGTAGCGGTTCCCGATGCGGGCCCCATCCATGATCTCGATGAAGGTGTCCGGACCCTTGATGAGTTCCTGCTGGCTCCCGTAGGCGATGCTGGGATCGAAGAAGGCCAGCCCCGCCGTCCAGAAGGAGAGCCCCTCCTCCATCGGAATGTCGCCGTACTCGTACTTGCGCTGTCGCGTCTGCGGCGGCCCGCGCATGACGAGCAGCCACGGGCCCATCCGGTAGAAGTTGCCCTCGGGGCGGGTCAGCGGGATGGTCGCGTAGCGCGCTCGGACGATTTCGAAGTAAGGGCTCAAGGCCTCCGGCTCATCCCGGCGAAGCGTTGCCTTGAAGCGGATGACCCCCGACGCGGGGTTCGCCGTCGTGAGGTCCGCGATGTCCCGCCAAGTCTCGCCGGAGTCGAGCGAGTACTCGACCGTCACCGAGGTCATCGGCTCATCGAGCAGGAAGAACTTGGCCTGGGCCTCCCACGCGGAGCCGAGCACGGTCCGGCTGAAGGGCTTGTCGCCGCTCTCGATGGTGCCCACGATCTTGCCGTCCTCCAGCACCATCTTCGCACTCCGGAACTCGGACTTCTTCACACCCTTCAAGGTCACGTCGGGATCGAACCCCGTCATCCAGAGGGTGTTGTAGCCGAACTTCAGGTAGCCGGGGACATAGCTGACACCGTGGCACGCCCCGCACTTGCGGTCCGCCTGCTGGTTGGACTCCTTGTAGCAGGCGCAGCGCGTCCCGCTCACCGCGCCCTGCCAGAACGCGGCGCGAATCGACCCCATGAGGATCTGATCGGTCAGAAGGGCGCGCTCCTTGGCAAGCTGTTGGTCCGCAAAGACCTTGGCGTAGCCGTCCCCGCCCCAGTACCCGACCGCCATGTGGTTGCCGGGGACCTTGCAGCCGATGTCTGGGCTCTTGAAGCCGCAGCCGCCGTTGTTGGTGTCGTCTGCCATGCCCGTTCTAATCCCTGCGATTCAGAAGCTCTTCGACAAGCTCTTCGAGAGTTTTCTCACCGTCGCCTTTGCCATACTCTCGAATCAGGCGCTGCCAGCGCGCAGGATCGAGAAAATTGGCAAATTGACGGTTGCCTTTTCGATTCTCGTCGAACAGATCAACCTTGATCTCCTCGGTGGTCATGCGGCCACCTGCGCGTCCTCAGCAAGAACAGCCGTGTAGAGAGCGCGGAGGGTCTGCGGAGTGAGAAGCTGGTGCGAGAAGAAGGGCGTCCTCGCGTCCCGCGACTTCTTCTCCTGATTCTCGAACCACCACATCGGCTGAAGGTTCGTGAAGTGGCAGGCGGCCTTCAACTGCTCAGGATCTGTTAGGTCGAAAGCAGCGAGAGGAACGACGTGGTCGATGTGCCAGCCCTTCGAGGTGTGGTTCGCCCAGGTCATCTCCTCCCCTGTGAGAGGGTGCGGGTAGAACTGGGCCTCCAGGTATTCACGAAGCTGCTCCACAGAACAGCCGAGATCACGAACGGCGGAGCCGGAGCGAACCTCGCCGCGAACGGCTTTCGAAAGGCGGGTGCGAAGAACGCGGCAAACATGTGCGTTCGGATCTGTGCGCCCCTTCTCGCGCGCGTACTCATTCCTGCGCTGCGTGTACGGCTTCTTCTCGCGCGGCATACGAACCGGAACAGGCTTCTGTGGGGCGCTTGCCCGCTTCTCGGCGCGAAGACGCCGAGCCTCGGCAGTATTGTAGTCCGGATGCGCGGCACGCCATTCGGCCTGTTTTTGACGCGCGTATTCTTGGTTTTTCTCTCGCCACGCCTTGTTCCGTGCGGCAATCTGCTCCCTGCGTATCGCGCAACCTGCGCGCTGCTGAAGAAGAATCTTCTCTCGGTTCTTCTTGTAGTTCTCCGCACGACGACGCGCGTACTCCTCTTCACCAAGAGACTCCCTCCATTTCCTAGCGCCTTCTGCATTCCTGAAAGACAACTCCTCGTCGCTAAGTTTTGGAGGACGCCGTGACCTGTCCGCGTTGTTCTTGAGATAGAGGCGGCGAGCCTTCTTCCTCCTGCACTCCTTGCAGATAGAAGAGATCCCGTTATGTCCGCGAGGATGCTTGTCGAAATCTGTAGCAGGGTCTTTTTCCTGCTTGCATTTCGTACAAGTCTTTATGTCCTTCGTGCCCATGATCACATCAGCCCGGAGAAGTTCCTCCGGCCCATAGATTACGAAAAAGTGAACCATTTGGGGCACTTGCGAGCAGCATACTAAAGGCCATGTCGAGCCTCACCTCGGCACCGAGCGTCCCGCTGTTCACAAAATGCCTCTTGAAGTTCGGGATGGCCGCATCCAGTTCCTGCTTGAGGTGCGACAGGTACGCAGCCAGAGGATTCGCGTGCTGAAGAACGAAGGAGTGGCCCTGATCCGAGAACTGCGGGACATCGGTATCCACGGCGAACAGAAGCTGACTCGTCACTCCCTCGTAGATCGCCGACTTGATCAAGATGTCCGAAAACATCTCGATGGGGAAGGCGTCGAGATTGACGAACGTCGGATAGGGCTGCGCTTGGTTGATGAGGCTCAAACCAAGCTCCAGGTACAGGATGAGCATCCCGTCGGTGTAGCCGAGGAAGCACATCTTCTGGGGCCAGTTAGGCTTCACAACCTTGTCGAGCATCAGCCGCAGACGCGGCAAGAGCGACAAGACTCGTGGAGAAATGATCTCCATGACCTGGGTCCGGTAGACGTCCTCGGAGGACTCGTTCTGGCGGGAGTGCCAGTTGAACAGGTACGTCCCAGGGCACGCGGTCTCGTGCCCTTCACCCCAGGTGAGGTCGTAGAGCCCAGTGCCCCTGTGGGTGATGCGGGGGTTCACCGGGGGAGGATCCGGAAAGAAGGCCTCGGTGTAGATGGGGTAGCCCCCGACGTTCGTCACCTGGAGGTCGAACTCCCCGCGCGCGGAGCCGTCGGCAGCCTGGGTGGCGTCGATGTCCACGAGACTGCCCGACTCGTCACGAAGCTCGACGTTGACCCGGCGCTTGCCCCCCATGCGGGCAAGCTCGATCATGTTCGCCACCGAGGGCTGTTCTGTACCGGGCTGGATGATCATGCGTCAGTCTCCGAGGAACAGCGCGTACCCCTTCACGTCGAGGATGCCCGCCGTGATCTCCAGGCCGGTGATGCCCTGGCCCTTCAGAATGACGTAGCCGTCCTTCGCCAGGGTGAAGACCTGGGACCCGCCGTTCAGCTTGTAGGTGCAGTCGTTGTCTGCACCGAGGTACACGAACGCGGCGCTCGACACGGTCCCGAGATCGAGGGCCTTGGTCGCCCCGGCCAGGATCTTGAACTCGTGCTCGGCCTTCTCGTTGTAGTCCACCAGCGAGCCCGCCGCCGACGTAGCCGGGGTCACCAAAGGCGTCCCGATGAGCACCGGAGTCGTGGAACCTCCGGGGCTGTTCGGGAACGTCATCTTGCCTGTCACGCTGAGTTGTGCCGACATGTTCAGCCCTTTCCGTCATCCGACCCGCCACTCATGAGGCGGTCGGCGTTCACCAGATGTTCAAGGTCTCTGTGAGCAACCGCGAGCATGAAGTTCGCGGCGCGAATCTGCGCGTTCAAGGAGCGGATCCGACTCAGAAGGATGACCACGCCAGAGTCCGTAGAGGCGTGCACCTCGGCCTTGAGATTGCCGCACTGGGCCTCCAGCTTCGCGATCATGTACTGGCACCTGATGACCTCGACGCGCTTGTTCTGCACGAGGATCTTCAGGTCCGTGGTGCCGGGGAACAGGGCGTAAAAAACAACGAGGGACGCAACAGCGAGCCCCCAACGAAGCCAGCCCCATTCCCGCCGGAACCGCTCCAGGATCTTGCGCCACCTCGTCACGGAGTCACCTCCGGGGGAGGAGGTGGAATCGTGGGCACGGGCTTCTTCATCGCCTCCACGGCTTCCACAGAACCGAAGGTCGTGGTGACCATCTTGTAGATGAGAGGCGAGACGGTCCCGAGACCGCCGCCGATGAAGATCCGCTCACGGATGGTCTCGATGCCGGGGAGCAGCAGCCCGCCCACCATGCCGAGCACGACAGGCACGAAAGGCATGAGCCTGATGCCCAGGCTGTGCCGCTGGAAGAACGGGGCGAGCGCGAGCTTGAGAGCCTGCGTGATGCCCGCAATGATGAGCGGCAGGCCGACGTAGGGCCCGTACTCTTTCAGAAGGCCGAAGAACTCTTCCATGACGCCCTCCTAGAGTTGGGAATCCGCAGTCTCCCGGGACTCGAAGATGACGGCCGCGCTCAGGGGAACGATCCCCGCCGAGTTGTCGATCTCGACCACGATGGGGAAACCGGCGTAGGGCATCTGCGGGGGAGGAACGGCCTTGACCGCGTTCGACGGGAAGATGGAGGCGTCCGCGTAGATCATCTTCACGACCTCCGAACCCGCAGGGATGCTGTTGTTCCCTTGGGAGACGCCGCCGAGGTGATTCGACTTGAAGGCCTCCCCCTCCCAGCCTCCTCCGTAGAGGACCGCCCACTTGATCGCAGTGGCGGTCACCAAGCCCTCGCTGTTGATCCAGATGTAGAGATCGCGGAAGGGGTCGCGCCCTGGGTTGTCCCAGACGCGCAGCTTCTGCCCTGCGGGAAGGTTGAAACGCCGAATCGTTTGTCGCGGTTGTCCCATGGCTACCTCCGGATAGACGGGTCCATCTCAGGATAGAATACCACGGGTAGATGTCGAAAACCTAAAGACGAATGGGGATCTCAGCCCTCTGCGCCGGTCGTGCGGGACTCCAGTTGCTTCTGAGCGAACTGCTTGATGGTCTTGTAGTAGCCGTGGCCCAGGAGGTATTCCAGATCCGCCGTGGTGAGATTGAGGCCCTTCAGTTCGTCCAGCATCTCGCGAGCCGGGATGCGATCCTTCTCGTCCACGTCGTCGCCCACGCTGGCGCACAGGCCCGCCACGCGCGCTGTGAGGCGCTCCTCGGGGCTCTGGGGCTCGGCCTTGCGCTCGTCGGCAAGCTGCTCCAGGGTCTTGCGAGGAGCCGCAGGTTCCGCCTGCCTGTTCTGGAGAGCGAACTGCTTGCGCTCGGCCTCATCCATGGCGTCCGCCGTCGTGATGCCCGCCTCCTTCGCCTTGCTGTCGTAGTAGGCGATGAACTCCTCCTCGGAGAGGAGCGTGAGCGCGGGCGGGCGGCGATTGACGAGCCGCCGCAGGTCCATGGAGTTCTTGATCGCGAGGAAGGGGACGCGCTGCGACAGGTTGATGGGGTCCTTCCCACGCGGCAGGATGAGCGGCTCGATGCGCCCGGGGGCGATCTCGAACTGGAGCGCCACCTGCCCCTGGCTCGTGTTCTGGACGAAGACCTCGCGCTCCTCGCGGAAATACTCGGTGAAGTTCGTGATGATGCTCGTAGTCATGACTCTGTCCTCCTTGGGGTCGTGCCCCAGTTTGATAGCGAAAGGCTCCGTGCTTACGACACGAGCCTTTCCGGCCTTGCACAGCTTTCGTGCCCTGGCGGGGTGTGTGTAGGAGAGAACAGAATCGTCCGAGCCCAGAACAGGAACCCGGTCGTCATCTCTCGTGTCCACGGTTTTGCTCTCCGTGCCAGGGTCTTAACCCGCCTCCCGCCGTAGCGGGGTTAGAGAACTCGAAGCGGATCAGGCCCCGGTGTCGCAGGCACCGGGGCCATCACCTACGCAGTTGCTACTTCGAGCCCTTCGCGCACGCCCTCGCGTTCGCGATTCCGAAGCCGATCATCTCGATGAAGGCCCAGCCCTTCACCGTCTCCTGGAGGACGTACTTGTTGTACGGCTCGCTGAAGAGTTCGATCCGGATGCCCATCTCGCCCATGTAGTCCGCGCCCGTCGTGGCGTAGAACGTACCGGCCGGGATGACCTCCTCGACGCCCGTACCGGCCGCCGTGAGGATCTGCGCGTTCAGGATGTTGCCGATGTAGCCCGCGAGCAGGAGTTCGCGCTCGGTCACCGGATCCACCAGGGTGCTCATGGTGGTCACGATGTCCGAAAGCTCGGCGCGGCTGATGAGGAAGTTCTCGACCATGAGCCGGTGGCGCTCGACCTGATAGCGCACGGACTCGAAGGCCACGATGCCCAGCGAGCCGAACGTGGTGACCGAGTTGACGGCCTGAGCCGCCTCGTCGATCAGCGCGATGCCCGCCTTGTCCTCCTGGAGTTCGATCTCCTGCCGCGCGGTGTCCTGAGCCCTGTCGAGCACATCGAAGTTCATCTGGTAGATGTCCTGGATGTCGATGCTCGGGAAGCTCGTCACCTTCCACTCGGGCGGGGTGATCCACTTCGTCTTGATGCGGCTCTCCGGGGTCTGGCCGTCCTGGCCCACGACGAACGCCGTCGAACGGACGTCCACGGGGATGCGGAAGAGTTCCGCCTGCGCGAGCTTCCGCACGCGGTACACCTTGCGGGCGAAGCCCTCGTAGTCGAGGATGACCTTGATCGGCAGAGCGAGTTCCTGGCCGACGATGTGGAAGCCCTGTCCGGTCGGATCCGTCAGCGCCGCCGCGAGGATGTCGCGCTTCGCGTCCTTCGAGATCTTCGACTCGGTGTCGGGCCGGTAGAAGGAGAGCGCCGAGGCGTTCTTCTTCGTCACCTCGTTGAGGAGGTGGTGGATCTGCACCATCGCATCGCGCTTGTCGATGGCGTTGACCTGACCGGCCTTGTCGAACATGCGGCGGTCCGTGCGGGAAGCCGTCGCGGTGCGGCTCGACGGGGTGTCGTACCGCTGCGGGTTGAAGGAGCCGCCGCCCTCGAAGAGGCGCTCGTCGCGCTTCGAGGCGAAGGTGCTCCTGGGACGGGCCGCCACGGGGCGGGGCGTCCTGGTGTTGTCGGTGTTGTCCTCGGCCCTGCTGGCAGTCCGCGTGGAGACGGGCCGACGGTCCTGAGCGATGCGCTTGTAGGGGTTCGTCGTTTTCATGATGTTGCCCTCCTCCTAGCTGACCATACCGCCGACGTAGCGGATCCCCAGGAAGGGATCGTCCGCCGTCGGGGGCTGGAAGACCTTGCCGATGAATGCCCCGCCGCCGCCCTTGGTCACGAGACCGTCGAGAGCGTTGGCGTGCAGCCCTGCGTTCAGGGTGTCGTTGACCGCGTAGGCCTGCGTCGGATCGAACTGCGTCGTCCAGATGAACGACCAGTCATTGATCACGGTCACCTTCCCACCCTGGATGTCCACGTCGTTGATGAAGTTCCAGAAGTTGCGCCCCTCGAACTTCAACTCCTGCTCCGTGACCTGATACTGATAGGTCACGAGCACGATCTGGCCATCCGCGATCAGACCGCCACCGATGCGCTGGATCTGACCGTTGATGTAGTTCATGTTGAAGTCGGCCGCCTCGGTGTACGGTGCGCCTGCGAGGCTCGTCACCTTCGCGCCGCCCGTCACACCGGGGGTGAAGAGGCCCGCGTGCTTCAGGTTGTGGAATCCCACGCCGGTCAGTTGCACGCGCTCGTCCACGATGGCGGCGAAGAGCGTGTTGGCCTTCGTGTACTTGGCGAATCCGAAGGGCTGCGCGCCGTCACACACCACGACTTCCTGGGCCGCGTTCAGCGACACCAGCATTCCTGCGCGGAATGTCGTCGTGGGGTTGGCCACGTAGATCCCCAGGTTTCGCCCTACCTGGGAGCGCATCAGGTCGATTCCGATTGCTCGGGTCGAAACCCTGAAGGCTTCCACTCTCGGGTTGAACATGGTGTTCCTCCGTTACCTTCCGTCCTCGTGCTGCCTCAGCCTTGAATCCTGCCGATCCTGCGACCCAGCAGGGTGCTTCCGCCGAGAGCCTCGCGAAGACCACCGTTGTTGTTGGGGCTGGAAGCGGGTGCCCCGTTACCTTTCGTGCTGAAGTTCCCTTCGGCAGCCTCGCGCCGAACACTGGCGCTGCGCTGCTGGCGGGGAGACCCAGCGGACCTTGCCACTGCGGGACCGACGCTCACGGGCACGGGAGCCAGACTCTTCAGATCGGCCTCCACGTCCGTGAGATAGCGGTCGTCCTTCTCCAGAAGATCGGCTGCCTTTTCGAGCAGCCGATTGATGAACGCGGTGTGACCCTCCGACGCGATGAGTTCGATGAGTTCCACGGCCGTGCTCTCGTCCATGCTCGCGAACTTCTCGCCGTTCGAGAACACGACGTTCTCCGAGGTGAGAACGTCCATGGCCGCCGACTTGATCGGATGCTCGTCGTGGTTGAGGAGCATCCGGGTCGCCGCGATGCGCGCGGCACGGACGAAGCGGCGAACGAACGCCTCCTTCTCCGCCGCGACACGCTGGGCGGCCCGGTTCTTGTAGAGCACGCTGAGGTTCGCGGAAGCCTCAGTCCTGATGACGTCCGCCTGATCGTCGATGACCGATCCCGGCTTCGCCTTCGGATCCTCTTCGGCCACGTCCGCCGCGCCCTTGCCGGAGTCGTTCTCGGCCTTGTCGGGCTTCTCCTGGGTCACCGTGTCGTTGCCGTCGAGGACCGTGAGGCCCTGCTTCTGCTTCGCCAGAAAGCGCGCCCGCGCCTTCTTGAGCGCCTCTGCCCTGCGCTTCGCGATCACGTCGGTCTTGACGTTCTTCGCGCTGTCGTCCGGCTTCTCCTGGGTCACGGTATCGACGTCATCCTGCGAAGTGCCCGGCTTGTCCTTGCGCTCCTGGACGCTCACGTCCTCCGCGTCCTCGGTGACACCCTTCGTCTCGGGCGGAATGTCCTTGTCCCGGTTGACGGTCGTGATGTCGTCATCGACTCCCGCCGTCTTCAGGAGATCCGCCTTGCAGTACGCGGCGGCGGCCTTGAGCCCCTGGTAGACCGCGATGCCGTAGATCTTGTTGGCGAGCCGCTGAAGGACCATCAGGTCCCTCCGGTACTCGGGAGAGGGCTGGGCGTAGAAGATCGGACCGTGATCCGCGTGCGCCACGACCAGATTCCGTCCGGGGGTGATGCGAACGCTGATCTTCTTGGCCCGCACTCCCTGCTCCATCCCCATCGTCATGTCGCTCGCCTCCTCGATGCCCATCTCTTCCGAAGACGGGGTCTTCACCTTCTCGCGCGTCTCCTGGAGCCCGCCGATGCCTTTCTTCTCCTCCTGCTCCTTGGCGCGGCGAAGAACGGCGCTGCGGGCCTCCTTCATCTCGTCCTTGTCCCCGAACGGAGGAGCCTCCTTGCCCTCGGGCATATCCGCAGGTCCCCCCTTCGGCATCTCGGGCTTCCCGGACATGAACGGCGGCTTGCCGCCCTTGTCGGGGCCCTTGCCACCGAACGGCGGCTTGCCGCCCTTGTCTTCGTCCTTGCCGAACGGCGGCTTCTTGTCCTTGGCCTTGTCCGCCTCGTCCTCGATTCCCTTGGGGGGCTCGTGCTCGGCCTTCTCCTCCTCGGGAGACTCGGACTTCTCGTGCTCCTCGGACTCGCCTTCCTCGGGCTCCTTGGTCTCGCCCTTCTCGGACGGAGGAGCCTTCTTCGGCTTCTCGCCGCCCTCGTCCTTCTCGCCTTCCAGGAGGTCGTGCTCCTTCAGGAAGCTGACCACGACCTCGTAGGCCGCGTCGGCGTCAGGAGCAGCGCGAAGCTCGTCCAGGACCATCTCGAAGCCCTCGGGAGCCTTCGCGGCGCTCCGGTTGCGAAGAGACTTCTCGATGAGATCCCGCGTCTCCGCCTCGATGCGAGACTTGTCCTGTCGGGAGAGGGAGATCTTCCCCGCCGCGTGGAGATCGGACACGGTCTGGAAAAGCTGAATGCGCTTGGCACGGTCGGCAAGGCTCGTCGCCATGTTCAGTCTCCTCTATGCGCTCCGCAGAGCGTCATCGATCAGCCCCGCGAGAGCCTCGGGGATCTCACGGGGATGCTTCGCCACGAACGACACGATCTCGTTGATTTCAGATGCGGAGAACCTCCGACCGGAGGCTACCCGCAGCAGACCTTCCTGAACACTGGCGTCCTTGTCTGCGGGATCGTCCACCGCGCTCAACTCCGCGAAGATGGTCCCGTTGCACCACTCGAACGCGCGGCGCGAGCCGCCACCGTCGAGCGGGTAGGCCACCTTGGCGAGCTTGCCGCGAACGTGATCGCAGAACTGGAACGTGGTCGTCGCGACCTTCCCGCAGATCGAGCACTCGGTCGATTCCACATCGCAGCCCATCGAGAACTTGGAAACCGATCCGTTCCTGTACGCTTCCGCCAGGAAAGGATCCTTCGTCGTATCCATCGCGATCAGGGTCTCGACGAACTCGTCCCGATCCGTGTCGATGCCGGTGGCTTCCCGGATGGCTTCCTTCACGAGGTCGCTGGCCGGGTTCGCATCGTTGTAGTGGGCGTCCAGGATCACGCCTCGCGAGAGCGCGTAGTTCTGGGCGTTGTGGTTGACGAAATGGGGCTTCAGCAGGTAGGTCGCGTAGACTCGGTTGCCGACACGGGGATCGAATCGGAGAAGCTCGTTCCTCCTCCAGCCGTCCATGTTCTCGTTCGGCCTGTCCGCGCTGTTGGCCCTGACGGGGATGAGCAGGTAGTCTTCCGGGTTTCGCGAAATGCGGTAGGCGTCCGCCACCGAGTCCAAGGCGGCCTCGATGTCGATCACCCCACTCTTGTCCATGTAGTAGGACGCGAAACGCCCGGTAGCGACCTTGTTCCAGTCGCCATCTCTCCGGACTCCCAGAACCTCGACTCGTGCTGTCTTCAAAAATCCCATCGTCTCGACAAAGATCTCCCTCTTGTCTTAGACGATATTATAACCTCAAGAACTGTCGGGATTTTTAAGAGGATTACACTTTACGGAATCAGGCGAAGATCTCTCGTACAACCGCGTCAACATTGGCTTCCGTGGAGATGATCTCCCCGGAAATACCCCTGGACCAATGTCCAGTACACAGGTGATCCACGATTAAATCGACCCAGTCGTAATCCTGTGGCCCTGCTGTCACCGCCCGCAGGACGTCGCCTTCCCGGGAAAAGCGCACCTGCATCTTCTCGACCTCGGAGTTGAAGGCCCGCAGGAGAGAGGTCAATCGTGATCGGCAGTAGAAAGACCCGTCGCGATGATCGTGAAACACGACCGCGACGGGAGTCTCCCCCTGCTGGATGGAGCAGTACCTCATCTCGGCTTTTTATCCGATTTGGAGGGGGTCTGCGGGGCGTTTTTGCCCTTTTTCTCCTCCTTCTTCGGAGGCGAGAAGGGTTTTCCGTTGATCTGCGCGTCCCCTGTCTTGTGCATCGGCATCTTGTTCTCCTCCTACTTGAGACGCTCGCCCGTGGCGGCGTCCCAGTATCGTCCGTCCCTGAAGATGGCCTTCTTCCCTCCCAGGTAGAAGACCTCGTCCTCCGCCTGGGGCGCGATTTCAACCGCGTCCGGAGTTTTCTGCTCCTCCGCATAGGACTTCAAGAACTCCACAGGTCCGTGAACCCCTACATAGCTGTTGTGAACGTAGAGAGCCTCCCCCTCACGAAAAGCCACAACACCCTCCCGGTCGAAGCCCCCTTCCTTCTTGAACAAGTGAACGCGCATGTCGATAAAGGAGACCTCGTGCACGTCTTCCGGGAGAAGCGTGGCGGCCATCCGAAGCTCGGATTCCAGTTCCACCGGCACCGAACGAAGAAGCTGACCCTCCTGGACAAGGACGGACTCCCTGTCCAGATGCCCCTGAAGCGGACCCTCGTACACCTCCCGCTGGATGATGGGGATCAGCTTGCAGTCGCAGTACCTGTGCGAGACATGGTTGCCCTCGCCCAGCAGGTTGATGAGATATCCGGTAGGAAAGATGGAGCCGTCCAGAGATCGGCAAAGAGCGCAACCATCGGTCTGTCGGAACTTCACGGAGTAGACGCCCATGTTCTCGTAGGCGAGGAGGGTGGCGATGCTGGCCACCGCGAAGTAATCGGTGACCTTCTCGCGCAGGTAGTCCATGACGTAGTGGTCGTTTTCGTCGAGAACGAGATCCTTCTCCCGCACGGGAACATCCCCCAAAGAGGCAGACCGGATGTCCATGAAGTCGAAGATCATGAACGCCCGCTTCTTCATCGCGAAGAACAACTGCTCGTACTGTGCGACGTCGAGAACGTCCACCTTGTCCAGGATGAACAGATCCAGATCATCCTCGGCCTCGACGATGCTCTCGGGAGGAGCGCCACGCTTCAGGTCTGCCACCGTCCTGATGTTGGAAAGCTGCCACCCAAGAGAGGGGGAAGACGGAGCCTGCATCAGGTGCTGGCTCGCGCCACCGACGAAGAAATCGTCGAAGTCCTTGAGAGGCTCATGATCGGGGAAGGAATCGAGAAGCTCCTCGGCCACGCGCTGCACCTCCGCCCTCGGATCGACGTGTTCTGTCACATGACACCCGTGGGGAGACCGCCGCCCTCGGGGCGCTGGATGGCCTCGTCAAGCGAGCCCCCACCACCCGCCGCGCTGCCCGGAGGATGCGAGGCGTCGTCCATGCCCCCGCCGGGCTTCCCCGGAGGAGCCCCGGCTGCGCTCGGAGGCTTCGCCCCCGCACCGGGGAGACCGGGAGGCTTCGCGCCACCACCCGCAGCGGCGGCACCTGCCTGCTGACCGGCAGCCAGGAACTGCGCGCCCAGGGCGTTGCCCAGCGTGTTCTCGATGAGTTCCTTCTCCTCCTTGAACTCCTTCATCGCGCCCTGCAACTCTTCGCGAGCGTCCAGACCCGCCGCCGCAGCGACGGTGCTCTTGCGAACGCGGATGCCGAAGCCCTCCAGCATCTTGTAGGCGTTGAGGATGTCGGCATCCACGCTGGGATCGAGCTTGTTCTTCCACTTCAGCGTCGGCATGAGGAGCATGTTCTCCTCCTCGATCTCCTGCGCCGTGCGCTTGATGCGGTACTTGTTGTTCACCTCGCTCGGCTTCGACGTGTACCACTCGTTGATCTGGGAGATCGGGCGGAAGAACTTCGGGTAGAGCCACACGCTCTCAAGGAACTGACGCAAGGAGAGCAAGCGACGAAGGAAGACCTGAAGGCCGGACTTGGACGAGGCGTAGGTCGTTTCCCCAGAAACGAAGGACTTCGAGAGACCCAGCGCGAGGAGCTTGACCTTCTCGATGGTGTCGTTGTGTTGGGAGATGTTGATCGCCTTGTCGGTCGTGCCCCAAGCCTCGAAGTTGATGCCGTAGTGGTAGATGAGCCAGCTATTGTAAGTCCCGAAGCCGAAAGCCTGATAGGAGTGATCACCGCTTACGGTCATGTTGATAACGCGCTGCGGCGCGCGGTACTTCACAGTATGCGCCTTGCGGATCTTGACATAAACGTAGTCCTCGTCCGCCCACCACATGTGAGGATCGTTCCGCTTGCACGAAGACTTCAGACCGACCATTTCACGAGAAAGAAGATCAGCAAACGCCCCGTGAACATGCAACCGATGCTGAATCCCTCCGCCCGAGAAGCTCTTATCGTTGGGGCGAGAGCTAAGAGAAGAGTAGGTCCCAAGCTGAACAAGAATCAAGCGAACCTGATGGATCAGGTCCTCAGAAGAAGAGGTCACTTCAACATATCTGCGATCCGAAGAAGGACGAATCGCTATACTGGAGCCGTCCCCGCCCACGTAACCGCGAAGAAACTCACGTTTGAGAGCCAACGGCCAAGACATGACGTCAAGAGACAACTTCTTCGTTCGAGCCCCTGAACCTCCGTGGCGAACCAACCACTCCGCAAGAGAGCTACTCGCATTCCTCCGTACCCGGACCTGACAGTTGTTCCTGTCACCATCAAAAGTTTCAGGCGAGTACCCCGCGAGAGACTCGACAATCTTACACACGTCCGCAACCAATGTGTGCTTCTCGTCCACGTTGAAGGAAAACTCAACCCCCATCCGACGAGATCCATCTTCGCGCTCGTAGACAAGAATGGAGTTTCCCTCGGCCACGTAGTAGCCAAGAAGACGAGCCATCGCGGGAGTAACCCCAGAAGTGCCACCCTCCTCGAAGCCACGAGGAAGCATCAAATAATCACCCTCATGAATCTGATCTGCCGTAACCTTCTGACGAGGATCAAACCCTGAGAGGAAGCGAACCTTGCCCTCCTTGGTCTTGTAGGGTGCGCCCTTCTCTCTGGGGGCATACTCGTAGCCCCCGTCAACGTAGAAGGAGTGCCCCGCGACAAAATTCCCGCGACGAATCTTCCGGCCACAACCGCACATGCAGGTACGCGGGCCGCCCCAAATAGGCCACTTGTGGAGTGGAGTACACCGAATTTCCCCCTGAACGCCTACGACATCCAGATGGACAAGTTTGTCGGCCCACTCCTCCTGAAGAGCAAGGACCTGCTCCGATCCACCTTTCCGATTTGAAAGCGCCTCCCCCAAACGAAGATCCCCTACCCCCTTCCAGGTCCCGTCCACCAACGTAACAGGGGTCTCCGGAACAAGACACTGCGGGTCCGACTCGGCGCGAGTCAGCATCTCCAGGAGCTTCGTCTCCGACCCCGGAGCCGGAATCCAGCCCGTCGCCGGATCTCCCAACTTGATCACCTTCACCGGGCTCGCATGACGACGGAACGTGGCGATGGTCGAGTTGTAGACCGCGTCCTCGACCATGAAAATTCTCCACATCCGCGTGACGATTGACGTACCCCTCACGTCGTAAGGATGCAACTTTCGCGCGATCATGGTCGCGTTCAAAGGCGAGAGGCGGATCTTCTGTCGAGCCATGATCTTCGAAACAAACTCGGCAGGAAGACGCTGTCGGAACTCCCGCGCTTCCGGCGAACCGTCCGACAAGAGCCGCCGGGTGTTCTCGTCGGGAACGAAGTTCAGGATGGGGTCCATGTTGACGATGGGCGCGTCCATGACCTCGACGTAGTCGGGGTTGTGCATTCCGATGTAGGTCCAGATGCCGAGATCATCGTCGAAGAAGCAGTGGGGAAAAGCCTCCCCGAGGAGCAGGTACTCCCTGATGATGTACTTCAGCTTCTCGATGAGGGAGACGCGCTCGCACATGTATTCGAGGGTGTCACCAATCTCCCGGCTGCTCTCGTCTCCGATCACGATGTCGTAGTCCGAGACCATCATCTCGGCGTACATGTCGATGGCGGTCCCGAGAATGGGATCGACCTTGTGAAAAAATCGCCAGTCCTCATTCGCCTCTTGCCGAGACTTGGGAAACTGCACCCTGTCGGGTGACTCCACCTGCGGCAGGTAGGGGCGCTGCATGTGGTACATGGCGGAACCGCCACCACCGCCCCCGTTGGGCATCATGCCCATCGGAGTGCTTCCGAAGAAACCGGCGGCGCTGCGCCGAGCCCCTGGAGCCAGCGTCATGTCCTTGGGGAGAA